>Ga0105164_10002073_pt1 | contig 12523 bp, 15 predicted proteins | sample VDWuncwatermetaG_FD_89674 | JGI IMG/M metagenome (GOLD analysis project Ga0105164, IMG submission 89674) | Wastewater microbial communities from Netherlands to study Microbial Dark Matter (Phase II) - VDW unchlorinated drinking water | ecosystem: Environmental > Aquatic > Freshwater > Drinking...
AGTGATGACAGGAGGGATTTGATGCGAAGTCGATTTTTTTTCTTGGCGATATGTATACTGGCAATGACAACTTGTTTGGGATGCCAGACCACCCAACCCAAAACGCGTGAAGCGAAAGCCGACGCGGCTCTACTTCAAAAGAAAACGGCTCCGTCACCCACCAAAGTGAATGAAACATTGAATCAACCACAGCCGGGATACAATCAGGAGCCGGGCGAGCCCCCCGTTTCCTCTTAACCTTAACCCGCCGGCCTCCGGCTTCGCTACAGCTCCTCTTTCTTTTCGCCGATATAAAACCAAGCGTTCATGGCAAAGAGGAAGAGTCTTGCTTTTGATTTAAGAATCCAAGAGCTTTTCAGTCTTGATCTGCGTTCCCTCGCGCTCTTCCGCATTACCTTCGGCCTTCTCATTCTTACCGATTTGGCTGTCCGCGCTACCTATCTTCAAGCCCACTACACCGATTTCGGGGTCCTGCCCCGCATTCCTCTGATTGAACAATTCAATTCTCCCTGGCGGGTCTCCCTCCATTACATGAGTGGACTCTGGCAAATTCAGGCCCTCCTCTTTGCGTTGCAAGCGGTACTCGCCGTGATGTTTTTGATTGGGTACCGGACCCGGCTTGCGACCTTTTTCTCGTGGGTGATGATGGTCTCGCTTCATTATCGAAATCCGATGGTGTTGCAGGCAGGGGACTTTTTATTCCGCATGCTGCTTTTTTGGGGAATGTTTCTGCCTTTGAATGCTCGCGCGTCGGTTGATTGCATCCTTGAGCCTTCGCAGTCGAAATTGCCCGAGCGTGTTTTTTCCGTGGCCACCGTGGCAATGTTTGCTCAAATCGGTTTTGTTTATTGGTTCACTTCCGCCTTCAAGTTAAGCCCCGAGTCGTTTCCCATTTGGTGGAAAAAGGCGACGGCCGTCCATAACGCCCTGAGCATTGACCAATTCACAAGACCCTTTGGCTATTTTCTGCTTCAGTTTCCCCATCTCCTCAAATTTTTATCTCGTGCGGTCATCTGCTTTGAAATCCTGGGTCCCTTGCTTTTGATCTCACCTTTCTTTACTGAAGTCGTTCGGACCGTCGGCGTGCTTTCATTTTGGTCTCTCCATTTGGGGTTCGGGCTCTGTATGTCTCTCGGGCCTTTCCCGTGGATTTCCTCCATCGCTGTGATTCCTTTTCTTCCAACGCTCGTTTGGGAAAATTTGGAGAAGGTCTTCAAGAAATGGAACTTCAACTCCAGGTTGGAATCTCTTCAAAAGGGGATGGCCCAAAAAGTGTCCCTTCTCCCCAAACCCGCTGGTTCGATCCGACTCTCATTATCGAAACCCGGCATCCTTTTAGTCAGCCTCAGTTTAATCTATGTGTTTTTTTGGAACTTGGGCACTCTCCAACCCCGATGGGACATTCCTCGACGGCTTCGCTGGATCGGGATTCTGACGGGTCTCGAACAACGTTGGAACATGTTTTCTCCACCGCTCACAGAGGATGGGTGGTACGTCATCCCGGGCATACTCAGGAATGGGGACATCGTGGATCTTTTCAAAGAAGGAGGGCCGCTTACCTGGCAGAAGCCCATCCCGGTTTCCCGAACGTACGCGAACGAACGGTGGCGAAAATACATGATGAATCTCTGGATCAAGACCAACGCGCCTCATCGGCTGTATTATGGAAAATACCTCTGCCGCAATTGGAATGCCCATCATCAAGGGGAGTTAGAGCTTCAGAAATTCCAGATTTATTATGTCCGCGAAAAAACGCTCCCCGATGGGCGGAGAGAAGAGCCGCGGAAAATCCTGCTTTGGAAACATTGGTGCTTCAAGACACCCGAAGAGGTGGCGAAGCTTTCAGCGAATCTTGAATCTAAAATGGAAATGTTACCTTCGAAGTTGAACGCCGGGGAGAAAAAGAAGAAGGCCCGGTTTTCCTTGTGGGGTTAGGAAAATGACGATTGAGGAGCTAGCGACGTCAGGGCTTGGGGACTGACCTTTGGAGGAACGAGGAACGAAAGGTTGAGTTGCGCCATCTTTTGATTCTGAAATTTTCGGCTGATTAATCCAATCCGACCTTCACGGCGCATGATTCCAGCAAAGTCCCAATGCCGATGGACGGCATTGGCGAGATCGTTGATGGAACTTCCCTTGAGATACGACAGTTTATCCAGATCAAAAATTCCCCACCGGCTATCTTTTTCAAAAATGGCTACCGTGTGTGCATTGCCATTCCAATAGACGCTGAAAAGAAACGTTTGGTAACCCCATCGTTGGAGGAAGGCTTGGGCAAATATCGCATAATCTTCGCAATCGCCCTCTTTTCGTTCCGCCATCTCTTCGGGGCTTTGCCAGTATTCTTCTTGATTAAATAGAATCGGATCCTCCAGGTAATAGAAATTTTTCTGCATGTATTTTGCAAGGGCTTCAGGAGTTTGGAGCGTTTGGGCTAGTGCATCCAGAGAAGTTGGAGTTTCAGCCTTTGCGGGTCCAACAGGCAATAGGAAATTCAGAGAGAGAAAGATCGAGACTCCCCACCTGACAAATCCCTTGCGCTTTCCTTTTAGTGGGCCTCTAGGCCCCATGGTCGATTGCCTCCCCTCCGGACCTGCCATTCACGCCGGCAAGTTCCTCAAGGAGAGCTGTTTCGACCAAACCTTCTTCAGGAAGATTTGGCAACCCGACTACCCTCGGAAGTTTTGCTTTTCATCCTCGAGGGCTCGTGGCTTTGCGTCCCCGGATTACTCCGGGTTTGCCGTTTCAGCTCTTCTCGTTAAGATCAACTACAGCTAAAGCAAAGATAACCGGCAGATAAAGGATTATCAAGTTATAGGCGTTAAATTCTATTGTTAGAAATTACTATAAATTGTTATCCTAGAAATGGAATCAAGATGAGCGCAGAAAATTTCTCATTATTCAACTCGTCTCACCTTCTTATTTTTTTGAATTGGGGCAAAGTCGCGTTGACTTGTGATAGTATTTCTCCCCATGGGGGTGACCTATGAGTATGCCTGGTCCGCTTGAAACGCTGGTTATTCTCCTTGTGATTCTTCTTCTTTTTGGGGCGAAGCGGCTGCCTGAAATTGGAAGGGCCCTAGGCGAAGGCATTCGGGAATTCAAGAAAAGCCTGCACGGTCCGGACGAAAGCAAAAAGTAAGATTGCGTTTCTCTCGCAAGGGGACTGGTTACACTTTGTATGCGCCCGTAGCTCAGTTTGGATAGAGCAACAGCCTTCTAAGCTGTGGGTCGCGCGTTCGACTCGCGCCGGGCGCAGAACTCAATTTTCCATGACCGTTCGCCACCCTTCGCCAGTTTTATCCAAATGAAAATATTGACCCTCAAAACTTGACAAACCTGTTTGAGTCAGGCATCTTTTGATCAGAGGTTTTCAAGAGTTCGTTCTTTTAGGAGTTAGAGGCTGAAAAAGGCAAACGGTCTGAAAGGATCGGGCGCAAAGCTAGAGGCCCTTTGGGGTAGCTCGGCCACCAGCAGGAACAAGTCCAAAGCCCATCTTTCAGGTGGGCTTTTTTGTTTTTAGGTCGTACTTATGGATAACAACTCTTATCTTTCAGTGGAGGATGTGGCAGGCCGGTTCGGCGTCAACACGACGACTGTCTACCGCTTGGTCCAGAAAGGGGTTTTGCCCGCTTTTAAGCTGGGTGGCCAGTGGCGTTTCAACCCCGAGATGCTCGAGAGTTGGGTGGCGGACCAGGTGACGATCGAACGGTTGAAAAAGGAAGATCGATTGAGGCGGTGAAACCATGAACCTTCAAGAGAAATCCACGAAGCGGATTTTGGTCGTCGACGACGAGAAGCCGATCATTGAGCTGCTGGCTCGGAGACTCCAAAATTGGGGGTATGAAGTTTTGACCGCGGTGGACGGGGAAAACGGTCTCCGTCTCGCAGAAACGCAACATCCTGATCTCCTTCTCCTGGATATTCGGTTACCCGAGATGAGCGGTCGGGAAGTGTGCGCCCAATTGCGAGCTCGCAGAGACCTTCCGAGAATCCCCGTGATTTTTCTGACGGCGCTCGGAATGCCCGAACAAGTTGAGCAGGGATTTCAGGTGGGTGCGGATGATTACATCGTCAAGCCCTTCAAGGCCGATGAGTTGAGGGAAAGACTTGAAAGCTGTTTTAAACGGTTCCCATGATTGAAATGGAAAAATCCGCACGTTTAACCCCAAGCCAATCAGCGGAGGTGCGGGCCACGGAACTTCTCCTGGCGTGCATTCCCTCCATCTTGATCGGCGTGGGTCCCGATGGCCGTATCACCCATTGGAATGCGGTCGCGGAAAGCACGTTTGGACTTCCCGCGGCCAGCATGATTCATCGGCCTTTCGCCGAATGCGAAATCCGGTGGGACACGCGAGTGGTTCTGGACGGGATTACGGAATGTCGAAAGAAGGGCTCGTCGGTCCGTCTGCATGACATCGAATTCTCAAACTCCAATGGAGAAAAAAAAGTGCTCGGCTTCACCCTCATTCCCGTCCGACACAGCAATGAAGATTTTGTGGAGTGCATTCTTTTTGGGGCGGACATCACGGAGCGGAAACGGATTGAACAGCTCAAGAATGAATTCGTGAGCACCGTCTCCCACGAGCTCCGGACTCCGCTCACGGTCATCAAAGAGACGGTTTCTCAAGTCATGGAAGAACTCCTCGGGCCGGTCAATGAGGAACAAAAACGTTTCCTCGGGATTTCCCTGGAAAGCATCGACCGGTTAGGAAGGATCGTCGATGACCTTTTGGACATTTCAAAGATCGAAGCGGGCCGGCTGGAACTCAAGCGGGAGATGGTGGACGTGGTAGCCCTCGCCAAGGGCCTGGTTGTGCCTTTCAATTCCCGGGCCCGTTTGAAAGGGCTCGAGATCGCGACCCATTTTCCTCCGGGAGGTGCCTCCGTTTACGTGGATGAAGATCGAATCATCCAGGTGTTCACCAATTTAATTGACAACGCCATCAAGTTTACGGACAAAGGGCAGATTGAGGTCTCGGTGGTGGACAAGGGGAATGTCGTGGAGTGCAGCGTCAAAGACACAGGACTCGGGATATCCTCGGCGGATCTCCCGAAAGTTTTTGGAAAATTTCAGCAGCTTCACCCCTCTTCGGGCCAAAAGGGGACGGGTTTGGGCCTTGCCATTTGCAAGGGCATCGTGGAGGCGCACAAGGGACAGATCAAGGTCGAAAGCCAAGCGGGCGAGGGCACGGCCTTCACCTTCACCCTTCCACGTCACACGGCGAAGGAACTTTTTCAGCATCTCATGGAAAACGCAATCAAAGAGGCCTCGAAAGAAGAATCTTCCGTTTCCTTCATTGCCTTTGAAATCGGGAACATCGATGTCCTCCTTCAACGGATGGAACCGAGAGAAGCCGTTTTGTTTTTTCGGGATCTGGAGAAACTCATCAAGGCCCACCTCCCGCCCAAGGCGGAAGCCGCCATGAGGGACAACCGGGCCATCTTGGTCGTGCTTCCGGAGATGGCCAAGGAACAGGCCTTGATCGTAGCGGGACGGATCCAGCAGACTTCGGACAATTACTTTTCGAAACGGAAAATGGCGAAGCAAATCGGATTTGCCTGCAAAGTGGTCACGTTTCCTGAGGATGGCAACACGGAAGAAGAGCTCTTGAAGAAAGTGGGAGAGATTTGACGATGTCCAAAAAGATTTTGATCATTGACGATGAGCCCCATCTGGTCGAGGTCCTGGCTAACCGGTTAGAGAGGGCCGGCTATGAGGTGGTTTCGGCGGTCGCTGGCCGCGAGGGACTCGAGCGCGCTTCCGAGGCAAAGCCTGACCTCATTCTATTGGATCTCTTGATGCCGGATCTTGATGGTTTCCATGTTCTGCGTGAATTGAAACAAAAAAAGGAAACGAAATCGATTCCGGTGATGATCCTCACCGTGAAAAAATGGAGTGAGGACATTGAGAAAGCGATAAGTCACGGGGCCGTGGATTACATCGTGAAGCCTTTCAACCCATCGGAGCTTTTGGAAAAAATTAAAAAGGTACTCTGAAAAAATCCCATGCCCAAGATTAAGCAATCACTCGGTGAAAGTTTAGTGACGGAAGGAATCCTGACGCCTGAGCAGCTCAAGCGGGCTCAGGAAGAAGAAAAGCAGACGGGCCAGCGCCTGCGCAAGGTCATCGTGAAGATGGGGTTTGTCGATGAGGAGGACCTGGTCGCCTTCCTCAGCGCAAAGCTCGGCGTGCCACGAATCGAATTGGCCAACACCATCATTGATCCCAAGGTCACCGAACTCGTCCCCGAATCGCTCGCCCGGAAGTACGAGGCCCTCCCGGTCCTCAAGATCGGCAACCGTCTCACCTGCGCGATGACCGATCCTTGGAACGTTTTTGCGCTCGATGAACTTCGGATGAAGACCAATATGGTCATCGAGCCGACCGTGGCGACGGAGTCGGAGATCAAAAAGGCTCTGGACGAACATTACAGTGCAAAAGGATCGATGGAGGAAATTATTCAGTCCATCGATGAACGCAAGCTGGGTTTGGCCGAAGGCCAGGAACTCGACTTGAAGAAGCTCGAGGGGATCGTCAAAGAGCCGGTGGTCATCAGGCTCGTGAATTTGATGATTCTCCACGCCCTCCAGGAGCGGGCAAGCGATATCCACATTGAACCCGAAGCCGAGGTGCTCAACATTCGAATCCGCGTGGACGGCGTGCTCCACGAAATTCCCTCTCCGCCCAAGCATCTCCAATCCGCCATCGTTTCCCGGATCAAGATTTTGGCGGATCTGGACATCGCCGAACGACGCGTTCCGCAGGACGGTCGGTTTAACCTTCGGATCGAAGGCAAGGAGATCGACGTCCGCGTCTCCTGCGTCCCGACGATCCATGGCGAGAACATGGTGCTCCGTCTCTTGGACGTGAGTCATGCCCTTCTCGGATTGGACCAGCTCGGTTTTTCCAAGGAAATTCTTGAACGATATGCAAAGCTCATCACGCGTCCCTACGGCATCATCCTGGTGACCGGCCCGACGGGGAGCGGAAAAACCACCACCCTCTATGCGACGTTGGCAAAAATTAACTCCGTCGAGCGGAATATCCTGACGATCGAAGACCCGGTCGAATATCGTCTGCCCGGCATCCGCCAGACGCAGATCAACCCCAAGGTGAATCTCAACTTCGCCAACGCCCTGCGCTCGTTCCTGAGGCAGGACCCGGATGTGATGATGGTGGGCGAGATCCGGGATCGTGAGACCGTTGAAATGGCGATTCAATCCGCTTTGACCGGACACCTCGTCTTGTCCACGTTGCATACGAATGATGCCACGAGCGCCATCACCCGGCTTGTGGACATGGGGATCGAACCTTTCCTCGTGGCTTCCTCGGTCATCGGGATTGTCGCCCAGCGTCTCTTGAGGACCATTTGTCCTGACTGCCGGGAGGAATATTCGCCTTCTCCGGAAACTCTTCGGGAAGTGGGTCTCCCCGCCAAGGCAGACTTCTCGTTTTACCGGGGCAAGGGATGCCGAAAGTGCATTGAAACCGGTTATCGCGGGAGAATCAGCATCTTCGAATTATTGATTCCAGACGAAAAGATCAAGAACCTGATTCTGGTGAAAGCGCCCGCCGGGGAAATTAAAAAACAAGCCCACGCGCAGGGGATGGTTATCTTAAAGGAAGATGGAATCCAGAAAGTGAAACAAGGGGTCACGACGGTGGAGGAGGTCCTGCGGGTGACGCGGGAAGAGTAATCGAATGCCAGTCTACGTTTATCAGGCGAGGGATGTTTCGGGCAAAAAAGTGTCAGGCCGGATGGAGAGCCCTTCCAAAAGCGAGGTCATCGAGAGGCTTCGCAAGTTGGGTTTTCTTCCCACCGAGGTGGCGGAACCGTTGGGGTCGATGGGTGTGGATTCCTTTTTCAATCGCCTGCGGGGGGTCGGAGGCGAGGAAATGGCGATGTTCAACGTTCAGCTGGCCAACTTGATTCACGCCGGCATTCCTTTGCTCACCAGTTTTCACACTTTGATTCCTCAAATCGAAAATCGAAGGCTCCGAGCAGCCGTGGGATCCGTTGCCCGGGAAGTGGAAACGGGTCAGAGTTTCTCCGACGCCCTTCTGCATCATCCGCAGATTTTCCCCAAGTTGTTTGTCAGCCTGGTCCAGGTGGGAGAGGCGACGGGCAAGCTCGATCAAGTCTTGGCCCGCTACGCCGACTACTGCGAGCAACAGATCGAACTTCATCAAAAGATCCAAGGCGCGACGTTTTATCCGATCATTCTCTTGTTCGCCTCCCTCGGCGTCACCCTCTTCGTGGTCACGACGTTGATTCCCCAGTTTGTCCAGATTTTTCTGAAGGCGGGGGTTCCGCTTCCGCTTCCCACGTTGATTCTCTACCAAGCAGGGAGGGCTCTCCAGCAATTTTGGCTCTCGTTCATTTTTTCGGCCGCGGCGCTCGTGGTGGGATTTCAATATTATGCGGGAACACGAGCCGGTCGATTTCAGGTGGACCGCCTGAAATTGGCGCTCCCCGTGATGGGCTCTCTTTACCGGGAGGCAGCGATCGCCCGTTTTGGGCGAACACTTGGAATGCTGATCGCAAGCGGGGTCCCCATTCTGCCTTCCCTGGAGATTGCCCGGGACAGCGTGGGGAATGAAGTGGTGGCCCGGGCGGTGGAAAATGCCCGCAGTGCGGTTGAAAAGGGAGAGAAGGTTTCTGATCCGCTCCGGATTAGCGGTGAATTCCCGGCCGATGCCCTCCAAATGATTTCCGTGGGGGAGGAGACGGGACGTCTCGACGAGATGCTCAATAAGATCGCTGATTTTTACGACCGGGCAGTGAATCACAACGTCAAACATCTGACTGTCTTTCTGGAGCCGGTCCTGCTCATCGCAATGGGCTGCCTGGTGGGCTTGATTATGGCTTCCTTGCTTTTGCCGATGTTTGACATGTTGAAGATCATCCGGCGATGAAGTCAAAAATCTTGCAATCATAGCTTGAGTTAAGTAAAGTTAAGATCGAGTCGAAAATAGTTAACACCAGATTAAGGAGGTGAACGAATGAAACGGGGATTCACATTGATCGAACTCTTGATTGTCATTGCCGTCATCTCGATCCTGATTGGGATCGCCCTCCCGCGGTTTAAAGGGATGCAAGATGAAGGCAATATCGCCAAGGCAAAAGGGGAACTTCGGACCCTACAAACCGCTGTTGAGAGCTACTATATCCACAACACTCAGACTTATCCCTCAGCGCTTGCTGCCGTGACCACGGCGACACCCAGCATTGTGACGACCATCCCAGCAGACCCCTTCTCGAGCACGGGCGCCGCTTACGGTTACGTTCTCGGTGGAACCAATAACAAGTTTTACGTGATTTACTCCGCGGGACCGGGACCGGGCATCGGCAGTGCGACGATCACAAGCAGCGCCGTGGTGGAGACGAACGGCTCGAGCTGTATTTATGCCTCGAATGCGGGGACGGACACCCAGCCCTAAGCTCAAGGCCGGCGGTTTTACCCTTCTCGAAGTTTTACTCGCCCTACTTCTCGTGACGGTGGGCTATCTGGCGCTTTCCCAAGCTTTCTCGTTGGGTCTCTTCGCAAGCGCAGATGATGAAAGTCTGCTCGTCAGCACTCAGCTTGCTCAGGAAAAGATGGAAGAGGTCCGCAACAAAAGTTACGCTTCGATCGCCAACGAAACTCGGGCTACTGTTTCCGGTTTTTCCGGGTTCGAAAGAGAAGTGGTGGTGAGCACGCCTTTGACCAATCTCAAACAAGTCAGCGTGAACGTTTATTGGTTCAACAAGGCGAGCGAGCTTAGCACGAGCTTGGTCACCTATGCCTCGAACCCCTGATCGAAGGCACGGGCTGACCCTCACCGAACTCATCATCACGATCACCTTTCTTTCGATTCTGTTGGGGGCCATCTGGATGATTTATCAGGGAATGTTCAAGTCGACCTACAGTCAAGAAAAGCGCACGGGGATCAAGGCAGAAATGGCCCACGGTTTTCCAACTCTGGCCCTGGATCTGAGAGAGGCTTCCTCGCTCACGAGCGCCCAACAGACAAGCTTGACCCTGCAACGGGACACCGATGACAACGGGGCGGATGAAACGATTCAATATACCTGGTCGGGCACGTCGGGGGCTCCCCTGCAGAGGGTGGCTGACGTGACCATTCCCTTAATCAACTTTGTTTCGAGCCTAGCCTTCTCTTACTTTGATGCCAGCAACAACCTTCTTTCTTTTCCGGTGACGGCTTCACAGGTCCGGCTGGTGGCGATCAACGTGACAGCCGTCAATCAAGACGAGACCCTTCAACTGCGTTCCCAGACGCGCTTGAGGAATCTTTCCTGACGTTGGCGAAGGAGGACGGGGGCTTCATTCTTTTATTGAGCTTTTTTTTCATGGTGCTTCTCGTGGCACTCGTGGGGGCACTTATTTATTTTGTGACGAACGAAGCAAAGGATGTGGCCATTCAACGGGAAGATGTTCAGATGGTTTACTTGGCGGAGGCAGGAGTGGAGCGAGCTTTTCGCGAGATTCGGGACGACTATAACACGACCACCCAAACCGGCACGGCCGATCTGCGGGGCAGTGACACCAACAATTCGTCGAATGTGGACAACGACGACCGTATTCGATATATCGGCGAAGCAAGCGGTTCTGCAACGATCAACAACAATTCGGACATTGCCCAGATCAACACTTTTGACGCCAATTATACGAACACACGCATTGTTGCCGTCCGATTGGCCGCGAGAGCAAGCCGAGCTTCGGGAGGTACCGGCGCCACGCTGCAAGTTTCCTATACGACCAACGGAAGTTTTCCGCAAGCCGGCAATACGGTTTTAACTCAAGCCCTCACGACGACGATGACGACTTATACAGCGGACATTACGGCTGACCGAACATGGACCTGGGCCACTTTGATGAGCTCCAACTTTAATCTCCGTGCCGTGCGCACAGCTGGCAACCGAAACATTAATCTCGACGCGATTTTTTTGCGGGTCACTTACGAGATTGATACCAATACCGAAGCTTGGTCCACGGGAAGTTATCAAGCTTATCCTTTGAGCCTTGGCAGCGGGACGGTCCAATCTGTTTCCATTGTTGCAGAGCAAGGAAAAGTCCATTTGAACACGGCCTCGCAAGCTCTCCTGAGGCATCTGATGGTGGAAAACGGAATTGCCGATGCGACGGCCAACATGGTGGCGACGAATATCGTCAGTTACCGGAGCACGAATAAGTTTGACACGATCGAAGAGGTCCAGCAGGTGAGCGGGATGACTAGCGCCATCTATCAGGCAATCGACCAGGACATCACGGTCTATTCGGCTATCAACACCAATGCCCAGGGACCGGCTGGGTCCCGGGCTCCGGTCAACATCAATACCGCCTCTCAGGCAGTCCTGGAAGCCCTTTTTGATCCGCTTACCTTCGACAATGCGAGCGACATTCCTTCACTGGCCAGTGCGATCATCACCCAAAGAAACACCGCTCCCTTCACCTGCTTTTATTCTTCGGACTCCACGGTGACCACGGACTTTTATGATTTCGTGCTGGCACAAGCTTATTTAAGTTCGGCGGAGAAGGATCGGGTGCTGGGAAACGCGGATGCTTCCGCTCTCATCCCGCAGTCGGGTGGAGCCAATCAGGACACGCTGACCACAGAACTTTCCTACGACACCAATGCCTTCAAGGTGGAATCCGTGGGCCGGGTCAACAGTCGAAATTATCGGGTTAAGACGATCGTGGGAGATCAGGGAGGGCGGACCTTCACGACCTTTTCGGGGGATACGACCGCCGTGGGTTATCGTCAGGAGAATTTCGAATGATGAAACTTTTTGGCAAGCCCTTCCTCGTGGGGATCGACTTGGGGTCGTCTTCCCTCAAGCTGGTTCAGTTCGCCAAGAAGGAGGGTCGATTGATTCTTCAGCGGGCGGAAATCCGGGAGATGACTGAAAAGGAGGGGAAGCTCGAAGCGCTCAGAGAGCTGCTTCACGGAGTAGATCTTTTCCAGTCTCAATTTTTTGTCGCTTTCAATTCGCCTCAAACAGCGATTCGAGTGCTGACGGTTCCCGAAATGCCTCCAAGGGAATTACGCCAGGCTCTTTCTTATCAAGCCAAAGACTACTTCCCCTTTCCGGTCGATCAAGCTTTATTCGATCTCGAGATCTTGGGGCCTGCGGAGGAAAACGGAGTCCGCAAATCTCGCGCCACCGTGGCAGCGTCGTCGCCTCAGCCCGTTGACGAAGCGGTGAGTTTATTGAAAAGAACGGGAGTGACACCGTCAGCCCTTCTTCCCTTTGCCTCAGCTTTGCAACGTTTGGCTGCTCATCAGGAGGAAACAAAGGGTCTCACGCGTTGCCTCGTGGACATCGGCGAGCGCTTCACGGAGTTAATCATCATTCGCAACCAAACGCTGCTTTTTTCTCGCAAGGTCCCGGTGGCGGGTCGGGATTTCAGCACAGCGCTAACGGGAGTTTTGGTTTCAGATCGGGGACGGACGGGCCTTTCTCTCGAGGAAGCCGAGAAGATCAAGCGCGAAGTCGGGATTCCTGCCGTCCAAGCC
>Ga0105164_10002074_pt1 | contig 12521 bp, 13 predicted proteins | sample VDWuncwatermetaG_FD_89674 | JGI IMG/M metagenome (GOLD analysis project Ga0105164, IMG submission 89674) | Wastewater microbial communities from Netherlands to study Microbial Dark Matter (Phase II) - VDW unchlorinated drinking water | ecosystem: Environmental > Aquatic > Freshwater > Drinking...
AAGTTTTTGAATATCGTCTGCTTTCAAGCCCATTTCAAGCCGGACTGCGTCATTCTCGTCTGTTCCATGAAAGCACTTCATGTGCATGGGGGTATCGGCAGGGACCCCACAGATTCTTTAAAAGGAGGACTTCTCAATCTCAAACGGCATATCGAGAATATCCAGAAATTTGGACTGGAACCGATCGTCTGTATCAACCGCTATGAAGAAGACAAGGAATGGGAGCTTCAGGAGGTTGTGACGTACGCTCGCTATCTGGGAGTTCAGGTCTCCATTTGTGAAGGGTATTCGAAGGGCTCGAAAGGAGCGACGGATCTCGCAGAAAAGGTCCTGTCGGCGATTCAGGAAAACGGCAGTCACTTCCGTTTCCTTTATCCTTCAAACCTTCCGATTCAGGAAAAAATTGAGATCCTTGCAAAGGAGCTCTATGGGGCAAAATCGGTCAAATTCTCGGCCGCCGCCCAGGAAGGGCTAAAACATCTGACGGCGCTCGGTTTTTCAGAGTTACCGGTCAATATGGCAAAAACGCACCTTTCTTTTACCGACGACCCCAAAGTGAAGGGGGCGCCGACGGGATGGACATTGCGGGTTCAGGACCTCCGGGTTGCGGCGGGAGCAGGATTCATCAATTGCATTGCAGGGAATATGCTCCTTTTGCCGGGTCTTCCTGAACATCCGATTGCACAACAGATTACGATCGATGAGGCGGGAACGATCAAGGGACTGTTCTAGAATGAAGTATAACGAAAAGAAAATTTCCGAATTTTTAGAGGAGTTGAGTTCACAGGTATCTGTTCCCGGCGGAGGAAGTGCATCAGCCCTCGTGGGCGCTCTGGGGGCGGCGCTTCTTGGCATGGTCTCTCACTTTACTCTCGGCAAGAAGGGATATGAAAAACTTTCAGGGGAAGTGAAAAAGATCCTTTTTGAGTCTTACCGGGTTCGTGACCGTCTGAGCCGTCTGATCGATGAGGACGTTGCCAGTTATCTCGAGGTCTCTCGCGCCCAGCGTGCGGCAAAGCTCTTTACAAGAAAAGAATCTAAAGAGAGAATGCTTAAAGGGGCGTTGCGAAGAGCACTCGCAAGCTCTCTGAATATTTGCAAGGCCTCTCATCGGGGGCTTCTCATTGCGAAGAGAGTGACTCAGATCGGAAATAAAAATCTTAAAAGTGACGCGAAAGCCGCCGCATTATTCCTCTCTGCAAGTTTTCATGCTTCTTTTTTGATGAGTGAAGCGAATTTGCGGTGGCTCAAGGATGACGCCGTTTCTAAAAGAATAGCAAAAATCCTTCTTCCTCTGCGGAAAGAGGTCGAAAGAACGGTAAAGGAGATTCAAAAAGAGAGATGACACCTGTTCTTCTAAAGGGGGGAGTGCTCGCGGAGCGTCTCTTTGCCTCCTTAAAAACCGAGGTGATGCAGTTACGCAAAATTTCCGGGAAGGTACCGTGCCTTGCGAATATCCGGATCGGGCAGAATTTTTCCGTCGCGCTTTATGAAAAAGCGCAGAAAAAACGCGCAGAGGATATCGGAATCAGTTACAGGGGATATCATCTTGGCGACAATGCAACGCAGGAGCAGGTTGAGCGGTTGATTCATAGACTGAATCAGGACAAAACGGTCAGCGGTATTATTCTCCAGGTTCCCCTTCCGAAACAGCTGGACCCCAAACGGACCGTTTATGCCATTCATCCCCAGAAAGACGTCGAAGGGATTCATCCTGAAAATTTGGGGAAAGCGATCCTCGGAAAGGAAGAATACGGGTCCTGCACCGCCATCGCGATCATGGATCTACTCAAGGCCTATAAAGTGAGCCTCTATGGAAAGGAGGCGGTGATCGTGGGTTCGAGCGATATCGTGGGGAAGCCGGCGAGTCTTATGCTGGTCGATTCTTTTGCAACAACCACAATTTGCCATATCGCGACGACCGAACGCGGGAACCTTGAACGCCATGTCCGCCGGGCCGAAATCCTTGTCGTTGCGGCAGGGAAACCTCATCTGATTAAGGGAAGATGGATTCACAAAGGAGCCGTCGTCATTGACGTTGGGATCAACAAGTATCATGGACGACTTGTAGGGGATGTGGAATTTGAAGAGGCGAAAAAACGCTCTTCTTATATTACACCGGTGCCCGGAGGGGTCGGACCTCTCGTCCCTGCAGTTCTCATGCGAAAACTCGTTGCAAGTTTCAGGAGGCGTTTGGAAAATCATGAGCTTTGAAGAGGTGCTAAAAAGTAAAAAATTTTTGATTACCACTGAACTCGGCCCGCCCAAAGGAACTGATCTGACCGATCTCCTGGAAGATGCTGAGCGGGTCCGCGGTCGCGTAGATGGAATGAATGTAACCGATTGTCAGGGATCTGTCCTCAAGGCCTCTTCGGTAGCGGTCTGTGCAAAATTAAATGAAAGGGGATTTGAACCGATCCTTCAGGTTTCCTGCGCCGGCCGTAACCGTCTTGCTCTCCAGTCAGACCTTCTGGGTGCCTCCATTCTTGGTATCCGGAATGTCCTTGTTTTGACCGGTGATCCTCCTCCTATCGGAGATCATCCTGAAACAAAACCTGTTTTTGACCTTGACTCCATCACCCTTATGAAGATTATCCGCGGATTTTGGGATGGCGAGGGGAAAGACATGATGGGGAATGTTTTGAAAGGAAAAGCCCGTTTTTGTATCGCCGCTGCGGCAAATCCCGGGGCAAAGGACCTGAAGGTTGAATTTGAGAAAACCAAGGCAAAGGTCGAGGCGGGAGCCGATTTTTTCCAGACGCAGGCGGTCTTTGATCCGAATGCCTTCAAGACCTTTATGGATACGATTGCACCGCTCAAAGTAAAACTTTTGTGCGGTATTATTCAACTGAAATCGGTCAAGATGGCGGAGCATTTAAACAAAATTCCGGGAATCTCTGTTCCGCAAACGCTCATTGATGAAATTGATAAAGCCGAGGACAAGCGGAAAAAGTCGATTGAGATCACCGCGCGGCTCATTCAAGCGGTAAAACCTTATTGTAGTGGAGTCCATATGATGTGCATTGGGGGTCTCCGCGACCTCCCAGCGATTCTGGATGAGGCCGAGTTATGATGTTGGAGTTGACATGCGTCTCACAGAACCACTCGCTATCAGCTTAGCGATGACCTGGGTGATTTACGAAAGAACGGCAGGGATTGCTGGAGCGACTGTCCAATCGTTCGACGCAATCCTAAACCGCGTTAAAGTGTTGCGGCGAATGATTGCCACAGTGAGCGAAGATGCGCAATCGAAGCGAACGACCCCTCGATGAACTCGGGATGGTTCGAGGGATGGTGAGCGCAGTCGAACCACAAGCGGAGGCAACCCTGGCGGTCTTTCGTTAGGATAGATCCGCTGGATTTAGATGTAAAAACCTATGCAAATGACGGAACAGCTGAAAAAGACATCACTTTATGATATACATGTGAAACTTGGCGCGAAAATGGCCGAGTTTGGGGGGTTCCTCATGCCGATTCAGTATACGAACATTACCGAGGAACACCTCGTGACCCGAAATGCGGCAGGACTTTTTGATCTATCCCATATGGGAGAGTTTCTCATCGAGGGAAAAGGGGCGGAAGCATTTCTCTCGAGGATCGTCACAGGAGATCCCCGTTCCACCTCTGATGGTAAAACCCTTTATACGCTTTTTTGTAACGAAAAGGGAGGTGTCGTCGACGACATTATCATTTACCGCATGAGCCGTGACCGCTTTATGCTCGTCGTGAATGCCTCCAACATTCAGAAAGATGACGAATGGATCGCTTCTCATCTTGACGAGGACGTCCGCTTTGAGAATTTGAGCGACACCATTGCCCTCCTTGCGCTTCAGGGGCCTTTCGCGGAACCGATTCTCAGGAAAACACCCTTTCATGAGGGCTCGGACTTAAAAAGGAATAGTCTCGTTGAGTTTGAAGTAAAAGGTGAAAGGATTCTCATTTCGAGGACCGGTTATACCGGAGAAGATGGTTTTGAAATTTATGGTTCCCCCCAATTTTCCCTTGAGGTGTGGGAAATACTCACACAAGCCGGGAGAAGTTTTGGGCTGAAACCGGTGGGGCTCGGAGCGAGAGATACCCTTCGAATTGAGGCGAGACTTCCCCTGTACGGCCATGATCTCGATGACGAAACAACTCCGTTTGAGGCGGGGCTCGGATGGACGATCACGCTTCAAAAAGACTTTATCGGCAAGGAAGCGCTTACCCGGCAAAAGGCAGAGGGAGTGAAACGAAAATGGGTTGGTTTTGAGATGCTGGAGCAAGGCATCCCGCGGCAGGGATGTGTGATTTGGAAAGATCGCCCCGTCGGGAGGGTCACGAGTGGGACCTATTCGCCTTCCTTCAAAAAAAATATCGGACTCGGCTATGTCATTCCCGAAGTCTCGAGAATTGGGACAGAATTTTTTATCGAAATCCGAGATAGAAAATTACGGGCCAGAGTGGTTGAAACACCGTTTTATCGGATGAAGCCCAAACTTACGGAACGATAGTGAACGTAAGTTTGTAGATGAATTCGACCCTTGACATCGAAGATGTCAAGGGCTCATTGAAGGAGTCATCCATGAATGTTCTTGAAGGCCTCTTCTATACCAAGACCCACGAATGGGCCAGACAAGAAGGGCTCGAGGTGGTTGTGGGGATTAGCGATCATGCCCAGTCGGAACTTTCAGATGTTGTTTTCATTGAACTCCCCAAGGTGGGAAAGAGGGTAAAACAGGAAGAACCCACAGCGGTGATTGAGAGTGTCAAGGCGGCCTATGATATTTATGCCCCTGTCTCGGGGAAGGTAGCCCGCGTCAATTCCGAAATCGAAAAAGACCCCGCCCTTGTGAACAAAGATCCTTATGGCAAGGGTTGGCTTTTTGCCCTCACTGAAGTGGGTAGCGACGACTTCAAAAAGTTGATGGATAAGAATGCGTATGAGGCATTTTTGAAAAGGTAATCCGTGGACTATATTTCGAATACCCCAGAAGATGAAAAAATAATGCTCGAGCGTATCGGTCTTGAGCGGATGGAGGATCTTGCCCGGACGATTCCGGAAAAGCTCCGGCTGAAACAGCTCAACGTCCCCTCAGGGCTTTCCGAACTTGAGTTAAAGCGTCTTTTCTTTAAGGAAGCGAAGAAAAACTGGAGTACTCTTGATTACCCTTCTTATCTTGGCGCCGGGGCGTATGATCATTTTATTCCGAGCGTTGTCGAACATATGACGGGGCGGGGCGAGTTTTACACCTCTTATACCCCTTATCAGGCGGAGGCGAGCCAGGGGTTGCTTCAGGCGATTTTTGAATATCAGACGATGATCGCGGAGCTGACTGGATTGGATGTGGCGAATGCCTCACTCTACGACGGCGCTTCGAGCGCTGCGGAGGCGGCCCTGATGGCTCTTTCCCTTCAAGAGGGGAGACGGAAAATTCTCGTCTCAAAGACGGTACACCCTTCATACCGTCGGGTCCTCCGGACCTATCTGAGTGCGCAGTCTGTAGAGATTATCGAACTTCCTTATGATCCTCTCGACGGAAGAACCGATCTCAAAGCGCTGGAGAATTCCCTTACGGAAGAAGTGGCCTGTTGCCTGATCCAGAACCCGAACTTTTTTGGCAGCATCGAGGAAGTAGAAAGTATCGGAAAAATGCTCCATGCGAAAGGAGCCCTTTTCATCAGCATCGTTTATCCGATCTCTCTTGGACTTCTTGCATCCCCCGGTGAATATGGTGCGGATATTGCTTGCGGCGAAGGCCAGAGTCTTGGAAACCGGCTCCTTCTGGGAGGGCCGTATCTCGGATTTTTCGCGGCACGTAGGGAATACCTTCGCAAAATGCCGGGCCGGATCGTGGGCCAAACCCACGATACGGGAGGAAAAAGAGGATTTGTCCTGACCCTTCAGACACGCGAACAGCATATCCGTCGGGAAAAGGCCACATCCAATATCTGTACCAATGAAGGACTTTGCGCGTTGACCGCGGCCGTGTATTTGGCGGCCCTCGGAAAATCGGGTATCCAGGAAGTTGCCGATCAGAATCTTCAAAAAAGCCATTACCTTGCAACCCGTATTTCGAAACTTCATGGCTACCACCTCCGATTCCGCGCACCCTTTTTTAATGAATTTGTCGTGGAAACCAAAAAGGGCTTCTCGCTTCTTGAAAAACGGCTCATGCAAAAAGGGATCCTTGGTCCTCTTTCGTTAAGAGAATTTTATCCCGAACTGAAGGATTGTCTCCTCTTTTGTGTTACGGAGATTAAGACAAAAGCGATGCTGGATGAGTTGGTAAAAGGTCTCGCCTTATGAGACCCCTTATCTTTGAAATCGGTTCGCCGGGACGGAAAGGCTATTCGCTGCCTTCCTTGGATGTTCCTCGAAAAGAGGCTTCTTCTTTCATTCCCTCCCGGTTCCTCCGGAGGACGCTTCCAGAACTTCCCGAAGTGAGCGAACTGGATGTGGTGCGCCATTATGTTTCTCTCTCCAAGAAAAATTTTTCAGTCGATGCGAATTTCTACCCCCTTGGATCCTGCACGATGAAATATAACCCTAAGGTCAACGAAGATGTCATTAAACAACCGGGGTATTTAAACTTGCATCCGTATCAAAAAGAAGAGACCCTTCAGGGTGTCCTTGAAATTCTGTATGACCTCGAAAAACTCCTCTGCGACATTGTGGGCGTGGATGAGTTTTGTCTGCAGCCTGCCGCAGGAGCGCAGGGAGAGTTTACAGGCCTTCTCATCATGCATGCGTATCATACAGAGCGTGGCAATCCTCGGCGAAAGATTCTTGTTCCGGATTCTTCCCATGGGACCAATCCGGCCAGTGCCGCCCTCTGCGGCTACGAAGTGGTTCAGGTGAAATCGAATGCGCGGGGCCGCGTGGACTTGGAGGAGCTCCGACGTCTGGTCGATCAGAATGTGGCGGGAATGATGCTCACGAACCCCAACACACTCGGTCTTTTTGAGGATGAAGTTCTTGAGATCGCGAAAATCATTCATGGGGTCGGGGGACTTCTTTATTATGACGGGGCGAATCTCAATCCTCTTCTTGGGATGGCACGGCCGGGGGACATGGGATTTGACATTGTACACGTCAATACGCATAAGACCTTTTCGACGCCGCATGGCGGAGGGGGGCCGGGCGCAGGGCCGGTCGGCGTTAAGAAAGTTCTCTCCAAATATCTTCCCACACCCCGCATTGTGAAGGAAAAGGACAAAGGGACTCTCCGGATCAAAAACGATTTTCCGAGATCGATCGGGAAGCTGAACGCTTTCTACGGAAATGTGGGTGTCCTCCTTCGTGCCTATGCGTATATCCGGTCTTTAGGAAAGGAAGGGCTTCTCAAAACCGGCCGGCATGCCATTCTGAACGCGAACTATCTTTTGAAGGGTCTTGAAGGTCATTATGAGGTCGCTTATCCTGAGATGTGCATGCACGAGTTTGTCCTGAGTGCCTCACGCCAGAAGGAAAAGGGGGTCCGTGCGCTCGATATCGCCAAACGGCTGATCGATTTCGGAATCCATCCCCCCACCATTTATTTTCCTCTGGTTGTTCCTGAAGCTGTCATGATTGAGCCGACCGAAAGCGAAAGCCGGCAGACACTTGATTACTTCATCGAGGTGATGAAGAGAATCGCGAAAGAAGCGGAAGAGAATCCGGCGCTCTTCCATGAAGCCCCTGTGTCGGCTCCGGTGCACCGCCTGGATGAAGTCTGGGCAGCCCGCAATCCTGTTGTCAAATGGGAGAAGAAAACGCGTGACGAAGCCCCCGTGGCGACTTATTCCGCATGAAACAGGAGAAGGAGTGCACAATCTTGGGTTGGACGCACATCTTTTAAACGAAGAGCTTCCTTTCCCGATTCTCCGGTTTTATTCCTGGAGTTCTCCCTGTATTTCGTACGGCTATTTTCAAGCCCCCCCCTCTTCTCAAAAAAATCTTCCCGCCTATCGTCGTGTCACGGGAGGAGGAATCGTCTTTCACGATAGAGACCTGACCTACTCTTTAACAGTCCCCCGTAACTCCGTCCTCCCTTGGAGTGTCAAACGTTCCTATAAAGAGATTCACCGTATGATTCAGCATGCACTCGATCTTTTGGGCGTTCAGGTGAGCCAATGCACAGAAGAGCACCGGGGAGATTTTTGCTTTGAAAGTCCTGTTGCAGGGGATCTCCTCTACGAAGGAAAAAAGATTGCCGGCGCCGCCCAACGGCGGAAGGGAAATCATCTCCTTCATCAAGGAACAATTCTTGTGGAGCATTTGGGCATCGACCGACTGAGACTCGTTGGTGCTATGATTGAGGAATTCAAAAGGACCTATCAGATAACATTCGAGACCTCTCAGAATGAAAAAAGTCACCTTATCTCTATTTAAAAAGAAGAAAAAGCTTCACGAAAAGATTACAGCCCTTACCGCCTATGATTTCCCGATGGCGGAGATTTTGGATCGGGCAGGGATAGACCTTATCCTTGTCGGAGACTCAGTAGGAATGGTCCTTCTGGGCTACTCCTCAACCCGTTATGTCACAATGGATGAGATGATTCACCATGCGAAGGCGGTTCGGAGAGGGGTGAGGCGGGCTTATCTTGTGGGAGATATGCCGTATCGTTCTTATCAAACTCCCGCCGTTGCCTATCGGAATGCGTGCCGGTTTATTGAGGAGGCGGGGTGCGATGCTGTCAAATTGGAAGGGGGTAAGTCCCTTCTCCCGGTTCTCCGCTTTTTCCGGAAAAAGAAAATCGTGGTGCAGGGGCATCTTGGACTTCTCCCTCAGTCCGTTACGCCAGGAAGCCCTTTTCGCATTCAGGCGAAGGACCCCCTTTCTGCAAAAACGGTGATTGAGGAAGCGCATCTTTTACAGGAAGAGGGCGCTTTTTCAATTATCCTTGAATGTATCCCCTATGAGGTGGCGCGTTTTGTGACAGAGTCTCTTAGAATTCCAACGATCGGAATTGGCGCAGGACCTTTTTGCGACGGCCAGATCCTTGTCACTCATGACCTTCTGGGTCTTTTTCAGAAATTTAAACCCCGCTTTGTGAAGTCCTATGCGAGCCTTTCCAAAAGCATAGACCGCGCGGTATCCCGCTATCGCGGGGACGTTTTACATCGTACTTTCCCCACGCTTCAGCATGGCTTTCCGATGGATCCTGAAGCGCTGAGAGAGCTTCGACGGGCTCTTCAATGATCAAAAGACTTTTCCTGTTTTTTTTCTGGATCGGAGTGATCCTGTTGGCAATGTATCAGGCCCGTTCCTCCAAAACCGTGATGAATTTCATCCATCGGTCCGCGTCTCTCTTTTCTACCCAACAAAAAACGACGTCAACACGCGCAGGGTCTGTCTCATTCACCGGAACCCCTTCCTCTAAAACAAAAGCGAACAAGGCGGCCTCCTCCAACATGGCAACGCTTTATCTTAAAAATAGCGGCGTCATTAGCGGCGAGCTTCTCTGGGAAAAAGACGGCCGGGTGGCACTCCTTTGGCAGGGGGGAGAGATAGAATTTGCAAAGGGTGAAATCGAAAGGATACAGAAGGGCGAATTCCATGCTGAAAAAGAGGGATTTCTCTTTCCTGTTGCCCAACCCGAAAAATGGCCTTATAAAAATGATGTGGTCATTCACCTCAAAGACCAAAGAATCCTTGATGAAACGATCAGTAACGTCCAGGGAGAAAAAGTGATTCTGAGGCGGCAACTCGAAGAGGGAGGGGTGATTGAACAGGAGATCGCCCGCTCCCAAATTGAATTTCTCGCCTTTAAGCCGGTTCAGAACAAAAAGAGTCAGAAAATTGAGGAGTCTCTTCGCACCCAGTTTCCGAAGATGAAATGGGTCCGGGAAGGGTTTTTTACCCTCGTCACCGATTCCTACGCGACGTGGGTCAATGAATACCGTCATACGATCCGGGAGCTTGCAACCGATTTCTATCTGAAATTTTTCCCGCTTCTCTCGGGCCGCTCACCGAATCTTACGAACTTTGTCGTGGTTTTCGATGAGTGGGGAGATTTCATGGAATATGCCGCGACGGATGGGGTTCCGGGATGGGCCGTCGCCGGATATTTCTCTCCGGACAGCGAAGTCCTTTTCCTTTTCAACACGCTGGGGGATAGTTTCTCGAAGTTGATTGAAGAGGCGATTATGGGTCAGACCGGGCGGAGGATGAGTGGAGCCGTCGAGGCGGTGAAGGGACAGGTGGACAAGCGTTACCATGTTTTCGTTGAGGAGCAGGCGGAGGATGTCATGAAAAAGTTTTCAGCAGCGCACTCCGTCATCCGGGGCCGGTACCGGGAAGAGACCCTTACGACACTCCGCCACGAGTTGACCCACGAACTCTTCCACAACTGGGGACTTCAGAGCATCGTCGTCTCGAAACTTGAAGGATCCCAAGGGGAAGAGGCGAAGAAAAAACGTTCCTTCCTCGAGGAGAAGGACATCCAGAGAAAACGGGAACTTCTTCTGGAACTTGTCCACCTCAGGGGCTCAAAGCCGATTCAAGTCGCTGCCTCAAACTCCTGGTTTGTGGAGGGTTTGGCCGCCTATATGGAAACGGTTCCCGCCGGAGAACCGAACAAGCGGTGGCTTTACCTTTTTCAACAAGCGAAGCGCAAGAACGCCCTTTTTCCGATAGAACATCTCACGGTCTACAAAATGGGTTCTTTCCCGGGGATCGCCTGGGAGGCGATGCAATATGCTTATGCCGAGAGCTGGGCCTTTGTCTATTTTTTAATGAACCGTTACCCCGCCGAATTTACGAAATATCTTGAGCGTTTCAGCCGTGAGAAACCAAAAGAAAATGAAGATATCCATTGGCTTTTGGAGGCGCTGGGGGGAAAAAATATGCGCGCACTCGAGGGGGAGTTTCTCGAGTATATGAATCAATTTCCAGAACTTGAGGATCCTTATCTGGAAGAATTCGACATGATGCGGAACATTTTTCAAGGGTAATAAAACAGTGAATGCGTCGTGCGAGAATGAGAGAATGCGTAAAGGAAAAACGCATTTTCGCACACACGCACACTCGCATTCTCTAACAAGTGTTTTCAAGGAGGTAAAGATGATGACACAGGGTATCGCATTGCTGCTTTTTTCGGCGGCGGTAGGCTACTGGGTGCTTGAAAGAGCAAGTACCCAGAAGAAAAACCTGAAGACGATCGGACAGATCGTCGGGGCGGCGATTATCATCGTGAGTTTTATGGGCATTGCCTGCAAAGTCTATTCCCTTTCGAAATGCATGAAGGGGGGGTATGGCGGCTCGCCAGGCGCCCTTTGCCCTTTTACGTCACAACAGCTATCAAAACCATCAGGAAAATAGGAGAAGTGAAATGGACGATGCCATCCAGCGATTCAAGGCGATCGTCGAGACCTCGCCCAAAGACGAACTGGCCCGCTTTTCTTTAGGAAACACCTACTGGGGGGCGGGCCGCTACCGGGAAGCGCGCGATCAACTTAAAGTTGCACTTTCGCTCAAGCCGGACTGGATGGCGGTGGCCATCCTCCTCGGGAAATGTCATATGGAGCTCGGAGAAAAAAAGGAAGCGAGGGAAGTTTTTCAGAGAGCTCTCGAGCTTGCCGTTTGCCAATGTCATGAGGGGCCCAAAGAAGAGCTTCAAGACCTCCTCAAAGAATTGGACTGACCGGCATGCCGGTTGAGAGATCTGCAGGGGCTGTCATTTTCCGAAAGGTTGCCAAAGAGCTGTTCTATCTCCTTCTCCATTATGAAGAAGGGCACTGGGATTTTCCGAAAGGGCATATTGAACCGGGCGAGAAGACTGTTGAGACGATCCGACGAGAGGTCCGCGAAGAGACGGGGATCGTCCGCCTGACCTTTCTCCCCGGCTTCAAAGAGACGATCCGCTACTTTTTTTGGGCAAAAAAGAAACGGATCTTAAAGTTTGTGGTTTATTCCCTCACCAGAACCTCCCAAAAAAAGGTGAGGCTTTCCTCTGAGCATGTCGGTTACGAGTGGCTCCCTTTTTCCGAAGCCCAGGCAAGAATTACCTTTACAACGAGCCGTAGAGTCCTCAAGAAGGCCCAGGGGCATCTCAAAAAACTCACCCCCTAAATCTTCCTTGACACCATCCCCTAAATATTGCTACTCTTTTAAAAGGGGCCACAAGGAGAAAAGCGGTTTTGAGATCCTTTTCAAAAGTCAGACCTATCGCGTCCTTTGCCCTTAGTTTTCTTCTCCTCTTTTCTTTATCCTTCCCAGAAGTCACTGTTTCAGAATCAACCCTTCCCAAAGCCACTTATGTAGCCCCTCAGACAGTCAAGTCATGGATCGAGGAGGGAAGAGCTCTTCTTTTCATCATTGATGTGCGGCAGCCCCAGGAATATGAAGCGGGTCATATTGAAGGTGCCTTGAATATTCCTTATGGAGAGATTGAGCATCACCTGGCAGACTTCAAAAAAGAAAGCACTCTCGTATTCTACTGTATCCACTCCACCTGGAGGGCGCCTTACTCTGCCAATCTTTTTAAAGATCACGGATTTCAAAATGCCTATATTCTTGAAGGGGGAATTGTGGCATGGAAGGGAGGAGGACAAACCATTC
>Ga0105164_10002075_pt1 | contig 12514 bp, 16 predicted proteins | sample VDWuncwatermetaG_FD_89674 | JGI IMG/M metagenome (GOLD analysis project Ga0105164, IMG submission 89674) | Wastewater microbial communities from Netherlands to study Microbial Dark Matter (Phase II) - VDW unchlorinated drinking water | ecosystem: Environmental > Aquatic > Freshwater > Drinking...
CCGCCGTCAAGACAATTGCCGGACGCGCCGATGCCATCTTCGTGATTGGCGCGCCCAATTCATCCAATTCGCTGCGGCTTGCCGAAGTCGCGGAGCGCAGCGACGTTCCCGCGCGCCTGATCGAGCGCGCGGACGAAATAGATTTCGACTGGCTGGGCAGTCCGAAAGTGGTGGGAATCACGGCGGGGGCTTCGGCCCCTGAAATTCTGGTGCGCGAGGTTGTCGACCAATTGGCGACGCGCTTCACGATCACCGAGGAGGAAGTCGTGACTGCGACCGAATCCATGGTCTTCAAGCTGCCCCGCGCCCTGACGGAATATGCCTGACGCGATCACAAACGGCAAAGGCCATCGGGCAAGACTGCGCAAACGCCTGATCGAAGGCGGGGGCGACGCCCTGCTCGATCATGAGCTGATCGAATATGTGCTGGCGCTGGCCATCCCGCGCATCGACACCAAGCCGCTTGCCAAGGCGTTGCTCCACGAATTCGGCGGGATAGCGGGCCTGCTGACGGCCGACGCCGAAGCGCTCGGCCGCGTCAAGGGCATGGGCGAAGGCGCGGTTGCTGCGCTGAAGATCGTCCAGGCCGCCTCGCTCAGGCTCCTGCGCGACAGGATCAGGGATCAGCCCGTGCTGGCAAGCTGGCAGGCTCTGCTCGATTATCTGCGCGCCGACATGGCGCACAAGACCACCGAGCGGGTGCGGGTCCTCCACCTCAACAGCCGCAACGTGCTGATCCGCGACGAAGCCATGGCCGAAGGCTCGATCGACCAGGCCGCAATTCACCCGCGCGAGGTCATCCGCCGCGCGATCGATCTGGGCTCTTCGTCGATCATCCTCGTTCACAATCACCCGAGCGGCGATCCCGCCCCGAGCCGCGCCGACATCGCCCTGACCCGCGATATTGCCGATGCGGGAAAGAAACTCGGGATCACCGTGCACGATCATATCGTCATCGGCGCAAACGGGCACAGCTCGATGCGGGGGCTGGGGTTGCTGTAGGGCTTTCTCCCTGCGTCGCTGGAACGGCAAAATGGGGTTGATAGCAGACGCCCGGTCCTCCCTGAAGCTCCGCGCAAGGAGGAAGGCAGAAGACTCCACTCCCCCGGCCGTCTCGGCTCTACTGGACGCCACGACTTCAAGGGGTTACATCTTTCCGGCAGACAAGGTGCCCACGCGGTTGCGCGGTGCAGTCTTTGCGCTAAAGGTCGTGGCACATTCTGTAACCAGCCTTTTTGGGGGCATTTATGGCGCGATCATCGGCGCGGCCGCTTTCGCCGCATCTCTTTGTTTACAAATGGGGGCCGCACATGGCGGTCTCCATCCTCAACCGTGCGATGGGGGTCGGCCTCGCCACAGTCGGGATGGTGTGCCTTGTCTGGTGGCTGGTCGCGGCGGCGAGCGGGCCTGAGGCTTACGGCGTTTTCATGGGCTGGGCGAAGCACTGGATCGGATACGTCTTTGCCATTGGCCTGACCTTCACTTTCTTCTTCCACCTTTGCGCAGGCCTGAGGCATTTCGTGATGGATGTGGGCGCAGGCTTTGAGCTGAAAACCAACCGCCTCTGGGCATGGGCGACGCTCATTGCGCCAGTGCTGCTGACCGGCGCGACCTGGCTCCTGATTTTCTGGAAAGGGCTCTGACGATGGGCAGCGGAACGGGATTGGGCCGCGTTCGTGGCCTTGGTTCGACGAAAAGCGGATCGCATCACTGGTGGCTGCAACGCGTCACGGCGTTGGGCAATATCATCCTTGTGCTGTGGTTCCTCTTTTCGTTGCTCCGCCTGCCCAACCTCGACCACAAGACGGTCGTCACCTGGCTGGCCTCGCCGCTCTCGGCGGTGCTCATGTCGCTGCTCGTGATCAATGTCTGCTGGCATTTCCGGTTGGGGCTGCAGGTCGTGATCGAGGATTATGTCCATGGCGGGATGCGCGTCGTGACGCTCGGTCTGCTCCATCTCTGGACGTTCGGCGCGGGCGCCTTTGCGCTCTTCGCCATTCTTAAAATCGCCTTTGCAGGGACACCGGCCTGATGACGACGGACAGCTACAAGATCATCGACCACACTTATGACACCGTGGTTGTGGGCGCTGGCGGCGCGGGCCTGCGCGCGACGATGGGCAGCGCGGAAGCAGGCCTGCGCACGGCCTGCATCACCAAGGTCTTCCCGACCCGCTCGCACACCGTTGCAGCGCAGGGCGGGATCGCGGCGAGTCTTGGCAATATGGGCCCCGACCACTGGTCGTGGCATATGTTCGATACGGTCAAGGGCTCCGACTGGCTGGGGGATCAGGACGCCATCGAATATATGGTGCGCGAGGCACCGGCTGCGGTTTACGAACTCGAACATGCAGGCCTGCCGTTCAGCCGTACGGCAGAGGGCACGATCTACCAGCGCCCGTTTGGCGGGATGATGCAGAATATGGGCGAAGGCCCGCCTGCGCAGCGCACGTGTGCGGCGGCGGATCGCACCGGCCACGCGATGCTCCACGCGCTTTACCAGCAGAGTCTGAAATACGATGCCGATTTCTTCGTCGAGTATTTCGCGATCGACCTGATCATGGAAGATGGCGCGTGCAGGGGCGTGATCGCGCTGTGCATGGACGATGGGACGCTCCACCGTTTCCGCAGCCATGCTGTCGTGCTCGCAACCGGCGGCTATGGGCGCACCTATTTTTCCGCCACTTCGGCGCACACCTGCACCGGCGATGGCGGGGGGATGGTGCTGCGCGCGGGGCTTCCCCTGCAGGACATGGAGTTCGTCCAGTTTCACCCTTCGGGGATTTACGGCGCGGGCGTTCTCATCACCGAAGGTGCGCGCGGCGAAGGCGGTTACTTGACCAACTCCAAAGGCGAGCGTTTCATGGAACGCTATGCGCCATCGGCGAAGGATCTGGCGTCGCGCGATGTCGTTTCGCGCTCGATGGCCATCGAAATCCGCGAAGGCCGAGGGTGCGGCCCGCGCAAGGACTATATCCACCTCCACCTCGATCATATCGATCCCAAGGTGCTCGCCGAGCGGCTTCCGGGCATTACGGAGTCGGGCAAGATCTTTGCCGGTGTCGATCTCACGCGCCAGCCGCTGCCGGTTGTGCCGACCGCGCACTATAATATGGGCGGCATCCCGACCAATTATCGTGGCGAAGTCGTGACAATCCGGGACGGCGATCCCGATGCGACGGTGCCCGGCCTGTTCGCGGTCGGGGAAGCGGCGTGCGTCTCGGTGCACGGTGCCAACCGGCTCGGTTCCAATTCGCTCATCGACCTGGTCGTGTTCGGGCGTGCCGCGGGCAAGCGGCTGGCCGAACTCATCACGCCGGGAACGGCGCATAAGCCATTGCCCAAGGACGGATCGGATCTGGCGGTCAAGCGGCTCGACCATTTCCGCAATGCCAGGGGCGGATCGCCGACGGCTCAGGTGCGGCTCGAAATGCAGCACACGATGCAGGCGCATTGCGCGGTGTTCCGCACCGACGAGCTGCTGAAAGAGGGCGTGGCCAAGCTCGCCAAGACCTATGCACGCATGGCCGATATCGGGGTGAGCGATCGCAGCCTGATCTGGAACACCGACCTCATCGAGACGCTCGAACTCGACAATCTCATTGCCCAGGCGACGGTGACGATTGCCGGTGCCGCCAACCGCAAGGAAAGTCGCGGCGCGCATGCGCATGAGGATTATCCCAAGCGCGACGACAAGAACTGGATGAAGCACACCGCGCTCTGGTTCGAAGGCTGGGGCGGCAAGGGCGGCAAGGTCAAGATCGACTACCGCCCGGTGCATGAGTACACACTCACCGACGAGATCGAATATGTGAAGCCCAAGGCGCGGGTTTATTGAGGGGTCGACAAAACTTTGAGCGGGCGATGCAATAAGCTTTCATCGGTGCGTTGGCGTTGGTCAGTGTTTTGCTGGTGTCGACTTGCTCAAAGCCGAGGGTTGTTGATGCCGAAAGCGAAATGGATCAAGAGGCACGAGCGGCGGTCGAGGCCGCCACAAACTCCAGCTTGGACGAACCAGACATCGATGAGCAAGTACTTTCTGCCGTCAACGGAATCGAGGCTAGCTTGGCAGATTTGAAAGAGGCCAGCGAGCAACCAAAAAAAATGCGGTGTAAGGAGACGAACTACTATTTTCGTGGTGATTTTCCGATGGAGTTCGAGTGCGAGTCCACAGCTGGGCCTTAACTCAGATCTGCATCTTGGCACGGCGAATAGCTTACGGCCCCTTCGCGTGAGGACCTAGTCGGCAAACATCTCTCCAAGCACGCCAAGCAGTGCCCGCAACGTCCCCGCATCCGCCCGCCCCAGCCGTTCTACCAGCCGCGTCTTGTCGAGCGTCCGCATCTGGTCGGGGAGGATCAGGCCGTCCTTGCCCTTGAATTTTATGGGCACACGAAAGGGCGCGGGGCGGCTGCCCGTTGTCATCGGCGCCACAATCGCAGTGCGCAGATGGGCGTTGATTTCATCGGGGGAGACGACCACGCAGGGCCGCGTCTTCTGGATTTCGCTGCCGATTGTCGGATCGAGCGCGGCGAGCCAGACCTCACCCCGCTTTACCACGCCAGTTCGTCGTCCTGCGCGTTGCCAAAGCCCTGCCAGGCGCTTTCGTCAGGATCGGCCTGAGTCGCGACCGCCACCGCCGCTGCCGCCCAATCCTGGCGCGCGCTGCCTTTGACCGGCGTTGCAATGATCCGCCCGCCTTCGACCTGCAATTCCATGTGCGCGCCGATCTCAAGACCGATTTGCCCAAGTATTGCACGCGGCAGGATGATACCGGTCGAGTTTCCCATTTTTCTGAGCGCTGTCTGCATGGCCGATTCCTTTCGACCGAGATAGCGCGCGGATAGTGTTATTACAAGGTTATAACGTCAATCCGGCGCTTTCTTGACTTCCTTGCCGACCGATTCGACGTCCTGGCCGATGCCGCGGACGGTGTTGCAGGCGTTGAGGGTGAGGGCGCCTGCAACAAGGGCGATCAGGGCGATTTTGCGAACCATATCAAAGTCTCCGTCAACCATTACCAGGCCAGTCTGGCATCCCAGAACTGTCTCCAGGCTGAATAGCGCATGCGCGGTGGCGATGCCAGTCAGCCGGTTGCCAGCCTCACTGCCGATCCGGCGAAGCTCTCCCACGCCGGGCTGGTCAGCGCAAAGCCGCGCAGGATCATCGCCAGGGCAAGGAGCCCCGCCCCATAAAGCGTTGCCCAGTGGAAGCGGCCGATTGTGCGCCAATCCCAGACGAAGAGCGCGAGGAAAGGCAGCCATGAAATGAACGATCCGATATGCATGCCAAGCTCGGTCGGTGGGACGATCGGCAAGCGGCCAATGGCGGGATCCATCATCATCAGCGCGGCGCCAAGCATCAGCCTTTTGTGCGCCTGTGCGTCGCGTCTGTGAGACCAGCCTCCCCACACCAAGGCAATGAAGACGGGAACGACAAAGGCCGGAATTGCCATCCATCCAAGCGGTGTGAAATTGGGCGGCTGGTTGGCCCGCGCGACCTGGCCAATGGTCGTTGCGATCATCAGTGGCACCATCGCAATGGCAAGGATCATGCCCCAGCGGCCGAGTTGCATATGCAGGTCGCGGCGTCCCGCCGCGACAAGCCGCGTCTGGGTCAGGAAAAGGATCATCCACGCTGAAAACACCACGCCGTGGAGCAGAACCAGCGGCGTGAAGGTCGGATTGGGGCGCGGAAAATGCACCAGCCCGCGAAAATAGAAACTCGGGGCAAAGCCTGCCAGCACCATCACGATCATGAAGATCGCCATGCCGCCATAGAAGCGTCGTTCCGAATTCGCGCGCACATTTGCGATACTGGCCATGGCTCCCCCCGACAGGTCGATAAAGAAATCATATCCAAACCGGCCGCTTGCGCAAGCGATGCTTGCTCCACCCCGGCAGACTCTGCCACAGGGATACCCGTTCGCACTGCCAAAAGGATGGACAGAGTTTGACGATCAATACTCCGCTGACCGCGCGGCTCTATCCGCGGCCCACAGCTTTCATCGACGCACCCTTCGGTTATGACGGGCAGTTCGCACGGCTGGCCGGGGGCATGCAGTTCTTTTCGGCCTGGGAAGTGATCGCGGTGGATGGCGGACAACGGGTCGGGCAGTGGCTTGTGCCAGCGGACGCCATCGAGGCGGCGCTTTCCGCCCTGACTGTCGGACAGGCCCAAGGCCTGCGTGGTTTGATGAATCTCGCCACCAGTCCCCGCGCGCCGCTCACACTTGGCGAACGCACCATCCGGCTCGACCAGCCGCAGGTCATGGCCATTCTCAACATGACGCCCGATAGCTTCTCCGGCGGCTCGGCCCGTCTCGACGATCCGGCGGCCGCCGCAAATCTCGGCGTTGAAATGGCAGCGGCCGGGGCGGCTATCATCGATGTGGGCGGGGAATCGACCCGCCCCGGCGCCACGACCGTGTGGGAAGAGGATGAGAAGGCGCGCATCCTGCCGGTCGTCACGCGACTTGCGGCGAGCGGCACGGCCATTTCGCTCGACACCCGCAAGGCGGCCGTGATGGAGGGCGGGCTTGCAGCCGGTGCCCATATGATCAACGATGTGTCGGCGCTCTTGTTCGATGATCGGGCGCTGCAAGTCGTGTCAGGCTCGACCGCGCCCGTGGTGCTGATGCATGCACCGGGCAAGCCGCACGACCCGCATGGCGGCGCGAATTATTCCGATCCGTTGATCGAAGTGTTCGACTGGCTCGAAGACCGGATTGCGACGGTCGTTGCGGCGGGCATTCCCCTCGCGCGGATCATCGCCGATCCGGGGATTGGCTTCGGCAAGGGCGTGGCGGAGAACCTGGCCATCCTCAACGGCCTTTCACTCTTTCACTGCCTTGGCGTGCCGATCCTGCTCGGGGCGAGCCGCAAGCGTCTGATCGGGGCGCTCTCGAACGAATCGCCGGTCGAGAAACGGCTGGGCGGCTCGCTCGCGCTGGCGCTCAAGGGGGCGGAGCAGGGCGCGCAGATTTTGCGCATCCATGACGTCGCTGAAACCGTACAAGCATTGCATGTCTGGCGCGGGATGCGCGATGCTGCGCTCAGTCCGCGTTAGGAGTTGCCATGGAAAAGCTGATCCTCCACGAAGACCCGATCTCGGGCAATTGCTACAAGATCAAGCTGACAGCGGCCTTGCTCGGGCTGCGCATGGAATGCCGCGCCTATAGCGTCCTCAAGGCAGAGACGCGGACGCCCCAATTCCTCAATTTCATCAATCCCAACGGTCGCATTCCGGTGTTGCAGGTGGGAGACCGCTTCCTGCCCGAAAGCAGCGCGGCCTGCTTTTATCTGGCGGATGGCTCGCGGCTGATCCCGGAGGACCGGTTCGACCGCGCGGACATGCTGCGCTGGATGTTCTTCGAGCAGTATAATCACGAACCCAATGTCGCGACCTTGCGCTTCTGGCTGGCCTTTATGGGGGCGGACAGCCTGTCAGAGACGCAAAAAGCACAGGTGCCGGGCAAGAAGATCGCGGGCGATGCTGCGCTCAAGCTGATGGACGATCACCTCGCCACGCGGAACTGGTTCGTCGGCGAATCGATCACGCTCGCCGATATTGCGCTCTATGCCTATACCCATGTGGCGGAAGAAGGCGGCGGGTTCGACCTGTCTTTCTATCCTGCCATCGGGACCTGGCTGAAGCGCGTGGCGGCTGAGCCGGGTTATGCAAAAATGTGAAGAGGAGAGTGAAATGGCGCGCTATGCCTTTGCCTATCTGGCCACGGGGATTGCCTTTGCGCTGATCGACTCGGTCTGGCTCCGGACCATGTCTGACCGGCTGTATCGGGTCGAGATCGGCGAAATGCTTGCCGACAGGTTCCGCCTTGTCCCGGCAATCGCCTTTTACCTGCTCTATATTCTCGGCATGATGATCTTCGCGGTCGGCCCCGCGCTCCAGAGCGGAAGCTGGAAGAGCGCGCTCTGCTACGGCGCGGCCTTCGGCTTCTTCGCCTATATGACCTATGATCTGACCAACTATGCGACGCTCAGGGTCTGGAGCCTGAAGGTGACGATCCTCGACATGATCTGGGGCACGGTGCTGACCGGGCTTGCCGCTGCGGCGGGCGCGGCAGTTACCAACAGGCTGTTCGCCTCATGATGGATTTCGACGCATGGCGCGCGCGTTCGCCCTTTTATGACGAGACGCACGAGGCGTTGGCGCAATCGGTCCGCCGCTTTGTCGCGCGCGAGATTGCGCCCAACATCGACCGCTGGGAAACCGAGGGCGAGCTGCCGCGCGAACTGCACAAAAAGGCGGCTGAGGCGGGCATCATCGGGCTGCGCTATCCTGAAGAATATGGCGGTCATTCCGAAGGCTTCGACATTTTTCACGGGCTGACGCAGACCGAGGAACTGGCCGCCGTTGGCGCGGGCGGTTTGAGCGCTTCGCTGATGACGCACGGCATCGGCCTGCCGCCGGTCCTCGCGATGGGATCGGAGGAAATGAAGCTCCGCGTTGCAGTACCGGTGCTGGCGGGTGAAAAGATCATCGCGCTGGGAATCACTGAACCGTCGGGCGGATCGGATGTCGCCAATCTGAGGACCAAGGCCGAACGCGTCGGCGATCATTATGTCGTCAATGGTTCGAAGATGTTCATCACCTCGGGGATGCGCGCCGACTGGCTGACCTGTGCGGTTCGCACCGGCGGATCGGGTGCGGGCGGCGTCTCGCTGTTGCTGATCGAGATGGAGGCGCCGGGTGTCTCCTGCACGCGGCTCGACAAGATGGGCTGGCGCTGTTCGGATACCGCCGCGATCCATTTCGAGGATGTGAAGGTTCCCGCCGAAAACCTGATCGGCCCCGAAAATGGCGGCTTCATCGGCATCATGCGCAACTTCAACTCGGAGCGGCTGGGCATGGCGATGGGCTGCTGCGCCTATGCCCGTGTGTGCCTGAAGGAGGCCGCCCTATGGGCGCAACAGCGCGAGACATTCGGCAAGCCTTTGGTCAAACACCAGTCGATCCGTATCAAGCTGGCGGACATGGCGCGCCAGATCGGTGCGACCCAGGCCTGGGTCGATCTCTGCGCTTGGGCCGTGAAGGAAGGCCGCGACCAGCCCGCCGATTTCGCGATGCTCAAGGTCCAGGCGACGCGGATGCTCGAAGCGGTCGCGCGCGATGCGGCGCAGGTTCTGGGCGGGGCGAGCTATATCACCGGCTCGAAGGTCGAGCGCATCTACCGCGAAGTGCGCGTCAATGCGATCGGCGGCGGTTCGGAAGAAATCATGCTCGACCTGGCCGGGCGGCAATTGTTTGGAGGGCGATCATGAACGAGATGACCAGCAATTGGACCCGCGATGCCGAGTCACTTCTCCCCGATCTTGTGGCCCTGCGCCGCGCGATCCATGTCGAGCCCGAACTTGGGCTCCACAACCCCAAGACGCTCGCCAGGATCAAGGCGGCGCTCGCAGGTCTGCCACTGGAATTTCGCGAAGGGCCATCGACGACAGGGTTGATCGCGATCCTGCGCGGGTCGGACAATGGCCGCACCGTGCTGCTGCGCGGCGATACGGACGCACTGCCGCTAGATGAAGAGACCGGGCTCGACTATGCCTCGACAACCCAGGGCGCGATGCACGCCTGCGGCCATGACACGCATGTGGCGATGCTGGTCGGTGCGGCGCGGATGCTGTCGGCGAGGCGCGATAGCCTCTCAGGCACCGTCATGTTCATGTTCCAGCCGGGAGAGGAAGGCCATCACGGCGCGCGCTTCATGCTCGAGGACGGGCTGATCGATCCGCTCCCCGATGCGGCGTTCGCGCTTCATATCATGCCCAACGCGCCGCACGGCATCTTCACCGGGCGCGCCGGGCCGCTGCTGGCCTCGGCGGACAAGCTGCACATGACGATAACCGGCCGGGGCGGGCATGCCTCGATGCCGCACGATGCGCTCGATCCGGTGCCGGTTGCCTGCGAGATCGTCTCGGCGATCCAGGCAATGGTCACGCGCAAAGTCTCGGTCTTCGATCCGGCAGTGGTCACGATCGGGCGCATCCTTGCCGGCACGACCGACAATATCATCCCCGAAACCGCCTCGCTGCTCGGCACGATCCGCACGCTCTCGCCACGCCAGCGCGAGAATGTGGCGACCGAACTCAAGCGGCTCGGCACCGGCATCGCCGCCGCGCACGGCGCCACGGCCGAAGTGCGGATCGAGCAGGGCTTTCCCGTCACGATCTGCGACGGCCGCGCGGTCGCCTTCGGCCAGTCGGTGGTGGAAGGCCTGTTCGGCGAAGCGGCGTGGCGGACACTCGAAACGCCGATCATGGGCGCGGAGGATTTTGCCTATGTCCTCGAAAAAGTGCCCGGCGCAATGTTCTTCCTCGGCGCCAGCCACGAGGGCAGCGACTGGCGCCAATGCTGCGGGCTCCATTCGAACCGGATGGTGCTGGACGACAGCGTCATGGCGCGCGGGGCGGCGGTGCATGCAGCGATTGCCGAGCGGTTTCTGGCGGAGGGATTTGGAGGATAGGGGTGCCTTGCCCGTTTGCGCGCGCCCCATTGCAGTTGCTCGGATTGTCGTTACGCTGCGGTTCATGACACGCGTTGTTCGCCCCTTCGCTCAACTTGTGTCGGTCACCGTCCTTGCAGGGCTGGCCTTGTTGGTGAGCGATTTTGCCAATTTCCGCTCGAGCTGGAATCTATTGTGGATGCTTGCGATTCCGTTCGGCGTTGCGCGCGCGTTCGACAAAGACGAAGGCACTTGGCCGCTTATTGGTCTCTATCTTCTGATTGCTGAATTTGTAGCGATGGCGTTGATTGCAGCGGCATTTGGGGTGGGCGTTTGAATGTCCGCTACCCACGCCATTGCAGACGCTGCGTGAAGCGCGAAGGAGGTTGAACCATGTATGTTGCAGGCCTTGTGATCCCGGTGCCCGCAGAAAAGATGGAGGCCTATCGCCAATGGGCGGAGAACGGGGCGCGGATCTTCCGGAAATACGGGTGCCTCGAGATTGTGGAATCCTGGGAGGACCATGTTCCCGACGGCAAGCAAACCGACTTTCGTCGTGCGGTCGATGCACAGCCGGGGGAGAAGATCGTCTTCACCTGGCAGATCTGGCCCGACAAGGCGAGCCTCGATGCCGCCGAAGCCAGAATGCACGAGGACGGCGCGCTCAATGTGTCCGGGGAAGTCCCGTTTGATGCAAGACGCTTGATCGTCGGCTGCTTTGCACCGATCTGCACGATGGGCCGCGATTGAATGATGGCCTGTTTCGTCCCACAACCGGCCTTCACCCAAACCGCCCCACACGTCCTCCCGCCCGCGAGGGGCTGAGGCAAATTCTGTTCACGGTTCAAAGAACCCGGATCGGCGACTCGGGCATTGAGAACTTTAAGAGAACATTTCCAACAACACAAGATAAAAGTGCCTAATAGGAGATAAAATAGGAAATTTGCAGCCTTGATTGACCGACTTCCGGGCCGCACAGGAGATGACATGACAACCCATATTCTCCTGACCGGCGCGACCCGCGGGATTGGTGCTGCGATTGCCCAACGGCTTGCGGACGAAGACACGAAACTGGTCGGCACGGGTAGCGCCGATGGCGATCTGGCTGACCCCGCCATGCCCGCGCGGCTCTGGGCTTCGGCGCTCGAGCGGCTCGACGGACGGGTCGATGTTCTCATCAACAATGCGGGAATCTTCGAAGCCAATCCACTTGGCGATGACGACTGGCTGGCGGGTTGGAACCGGACGATGCAAATCAACCTTACCGCCTCTGCCGAACTGTGCCGCGCGGCCGTGCTCCACTGGCAGGCCCGCAAGGGCAGCGGGCGGATCGTCAATATCGCCAGCCGCGCGGCGCATCGCGGGGACAGCCCGGCGCATTGGCACTATGCTGCCTCCAAGGGCGGGATGGTCGCGATGACCAAGACGATTGCGCGCGCCTATGCCGCTGAGGCGATTTACGCTTTTGCGATCTGCCCGGGCTTCACGATGACGGGCATGGCGGCGGATTATCTTTCAAGCCGGGGCGGCGACAGGCTGCTCGCCGATATTCCGCTCGGCCGGGTGGCCATGCCCGAAGAGGTCGCGGAAATGGCGGCGTTCTGCGCCCTGAAGGCCCCGCCCTCGATGACCGGCGCGACGCTCGATGTGAACGGCGCGAGTTATGTCCGCTAACGCAGAAACAACGCGATCGAGAGGGCAACGCCGATCACGACAATCGTAACGCGAAGCGGCCGCTCGTTGAGCCTTGCCAGCACCAGATTGCCGATCGCGCCGCCGAGCATCGCCCCCGCGCCGAGCACGACTGCCTTGATCCACACCACTTCCGGGGAAAAGAGAAACAGTCCGACGGCGGCAACATTGATGATCGCCGCCAGCACGTTCTTCGTTGCGCTCGCCGAACGGATGGCAAGCCCGGCTGCGGTCAACACGGTCACGAGGATGATCCCGTTTCCCCCACCGAAATAGCCGCCATAGATCGCGCTCAGGAACAGCCCCGCGCCAGACATTATTGGCGCCAGTGGCGCACGCGCCTCCTGCGGCCTGGGGC
>Ga0105164_10002076_pt1 | contig 12514 bp, 15 predicted proteins | sample VDWuncwatermetaG_FD_89674 | JGI IMG/M metagenome (GOLD analysis project Ga0105164, IMG submission 89674) | Wastewater microbial communities from Netherlands to study Microbial Dark Matter (Phase II) - VDW unchlorinated drinking water | ecosystem: Environmental > Aquatic > Freshwater > Drinking...
ACAAAAAAGAATCCCTCCACTTCCAAGTGGAGGCTTTCTTTTGTCATTCGCAGCAGGGGTCTTTGTATCCGCCCGCCTGAAATTGTCTGAGCAAAGCGATGGCGGGCAGGCAGTTTGGGCAAACCGCATCTCTTGATCCCGGCATATCTCCCATCTCAGCCCCGCATTCAGGACAAGCTTGTATTCTTAATTTTGGTTTTGGAGATTCATCTTTCATTTAATCTTGTAATGGACTAATTTGAAAACTTTTACAACCGAGACGTTCCATTCTCCAACAATTTCTGCTCTGCCGAAGTTAGAGACTTCAAAAAGAGGATGGCCTAAAGGCTTACACTCTACATCTTCGCAAACTACCAAAAGCTGATCTGTTACAGTTTTTCTTTGCGGATCAAAAGTTGGATTTTCCATTCTTACGTCCGATTTGCCCAATACATCAAAATAATACCTATAAGCATGGTCTGAATTGTGCGCAGTTATTAATGCAAAATTAAAAGGCTTATTATCTGTTTTTGAAAGAACAAACTCTGAGATTTTTTTAACCTGTTCTTTTTGCCTGTTTGGCTCGTATCGGAAAGGGTTATAGGAAAGATTAAGAATAAAAAGTGATAAAAATACTGCGACGCTTAATATCTTTGGTAAATAATTAAACTTTTTGTATTCGTAAACTTGTGAAAGAAAATTGCCAACCAAAATAAAAGGAAGCGGAAACAAAAATCCAAAATAATAATCGTATATTGGTTTTTTATAAAATCCAAAGAGAAAAATTCCTAAGAAAAACCATGTCTCAAAAAATATTTTTGTTAATTTTTTCTTCTTTCCGAAAATAAAAAATATTGAAGCAATACCTAAAACAACTGTTGCTGTCTGCCACCAAAAAAGAAGTCTTTCCTGACCAAGAAAATTATAAAAATGGTCGGATGTCGGAAAGTTTGTTATTAATCTTGAAAAAAGCCTGAAAAACACATCTTTAACAATATTTATGAAAGAGACATTATCGCCATATGAAGCACTGAAAGTATTCGTGGATATGAAGTTAAAGATTGTCTTCATATTTGGAAATCCGTGTCTTGACTCAAAAGCCAAAAATGGAGAAAATCCTAGTATAAACCCAGCAAAAATTTGAACATATTTCTTCAAAAGTTCGTTAAGGTTAAATTTTTTATGAAATTTTGAAAAGAACAAAAATGCGCCCACAATAATTATCAAAAAAGTTGCAAGATAATGAAGCTGCAAGCCAATTCCAAGAAGAATGCCGATTGTAACAAACTTTTTCCACGCTGGATTTTCAATTGCCTTATAGCTTAAATACAAGGTAAGAAGCGAAACAAATGGTATTGGATTAGGATTCCACGAAGATCTTGAATAAGAAATAACCAAAGGAGAAACTGCGTAAAGAGAAGATGCAATTATTGCGGCTTTTACTGAGAAAAATTCTTTCGTGACTTTATAGATTAAAAAAACAGTTGCAATTCCAATAAGGGCAACCATAACAGCTGGCCCTACAGGGTCAAGTCGGAAAAGCCACAAGAAAGGCGCCATAAAATAATAGTAAATGGGGCCTAAGAAAAAATCGCCTGCGGATGCACGAGGACCTAAAAGCGTAAAGTGTCCTTCGAGAATTCCCTTGGCAACCAGAACGTCTCTTCCCTCATCCCCTAAAAAAGTCATATAGTCTGAAATTCGGAAAAGTCGGAGAAACGCGGCTAATAAAATTATTAAAAAAACTGATAAAAATTCTCGGTTGAATTTTATTTTTGGAAATATCATTGGGAGTTTTTTTTCCAGATAAACCGGCTATAAATGGTGAAATTCCAAATGAGAAGAAAAAAGGTTCCTATCAGGAAATAAATAAAATAGTATTTTCTCCCAATCAGATTGTCCCCTAAAAAAATTGTTCCTGTTTGGATAAAAATTACTCCAAAAGAAGAAGTTGCATAAAAATGAATAAGCTTTGTAAAGTATTGTAATATAGTTGTGAATCTCTGTTGTTTAAAAGTCCACAAATTGTTGAAATTAAAGTTAGAAAATATGGCAAGACCTGCACCAGCAAGATTTGCAGGAGATGGCGCCCAGTGAAAAATCTCAACTAAAACTCTCAAAACGGTTGCATTAATGATAAATCCAACTCCTCCGACAACCAGAAATTTCCCAAAAGGACCAGTCAGAACTTCTTTTATCCGGGCTGTTATAACATAACGAAGAGCATTGACTATATATTCAAGAGCTGGAAATTTTGATCTTCCTAATATTCTATCTGTAAAATGAAATGGAACCTCTGCTACTTTAAATCCATCTCTAACAGTTTTATGCAAAAAAGCAATTTGAAATGTGTAGCTGGGGAACGATTCGAGCTCTTCGTGTTCTTTTATAAATACTTCTTTACGCAAAGCCCTAAATCCCCCTGTCCAATCATGTATAGAAAATCTCATTAGAATTGTTCTTACAAGAAGATTTCCAAAAACAGAGAATAGTTTTCTCTTAATTGGCCAATTTGGAGGAATAGATCCTCCGTTACTATATCTGTTCCCTATAACCATGTCATTGCCTTCATCTATTTTTTTTAAGAATTCTGGAATTTTATTTGGATCGTGAGAAAGATCGGCATCCATTTCAAACATAATCTCAGCATTCATTTTATCAATGGCATAAGTCATTGCCCTAACATAGGCTGCGCCAAGACCCTTCTTTTCTCCACTTGATAAATCAATATTTCCCCATTTTTTCATAAGCTTTTGAACTTCTTGTGCAGTTTTATCCGGAGAGTTATCGTCGGCTACTAAAATACTCATATCGTGATTTTTAATTTTTGGAAAAATTTCATTTTCCAAAATATTAATTAATTTTTCTATATTCCCCTTTTCATTGTAAGTTGGGAGAATTACAATTACTTTCATTGTGATTTAAAATATTCGATTGTTTTTGTTAAACCTTCTTCAAGATCCACTTTTGGTTCCCAATTTAGTAATTTTTTAGCTTCAGAAATATCTGGCTTTCTTTTTCTTGGATCATCTTCTGGGAGTTCTTCAAAAATTATTTCTGATTTTGAATTTGTCATCTCTTTTATAATTTTTGCAAGATTTAAAATCGTCAATTCTTGTGGATTTCCTAAATTTATAACTTTCCCCTTTGATTTATCCGAAACCATTGCCAATTTTATGCCATCTACCATATCGGTAACATAGCATAAACTTCTTGTCTGAAAGCCTTGGCCGTAAACTGTTATTGGTTCATTTTTGATTGCGGATGCTATAAATTGCGGAACTGCTCTGCCATCGTCTGCCATTTTAGGGCCATAAGTATTAAAGATTCTAATTATCCTAATATCCAAACCGTATTTTCTAAAGTAAGCCATTGTTATTGCTTCGCCGAATCTTTTTCCCTCATCATAAACAGAACGGACTCCATTTGGATTAACATTTCCAAAGTAATCTTCACTTTGGGGAGAAACTGCGGGATCTCCGTAAACCTCAGACGACGAAGTGTAAAGAAATTTAGCATTTTTTTCCTTAGCAAGCTCCAAAAGGTTATAAGTACCTAAAGAATTTGCAAGTAGAGTTTCCACTGGTTTATTAATATAGCTTTTTGGATTATTCTTATTAGGAGACGCAGGAGATGCGAGGTGAAAAACAAAATCTATTTTTTTAGAAATTTTTAGTAGCTTGGTGACATCGTGTTCAATAAACTCAAAGTTTGAATTATTTAGAAATTCATGGATATTTTTCCTTTGTCCTGTTATTAAATTGTCTACACACAAGACAGAAAAATTATCTTTAATTAGGCTCTTGCATAAATGGGAGCCGACAAATCCAGCTCCACCAAAAACTGCGGCGGTTTGCATAAAGTATTATCTTTCAAGCTCCAAGTCCGCTTTTACCATCATTTCAACTAGTTGTTTAAATGACGTCTTAGGTTTCCAACCAAGAACTTTTCGAGCTTTCGAGGAATCCCCAACTAAATAATCAACCTCTGCAGGTCTGATATACATAGGATTGTCCGATTCAACATATTTCTGCCAATCAGAAATTCCAACAGTCTTAAAAGCAAGCTCTACAAATTCCTTAACCGAATGGTTTTCTCCCATTGCGACAACATAATCATCTGCTTTTTTTTGTTGAAGCATAAGCCACATTGCTTCAACATAATCTCCTGAAAAACCCCAATCTCTTTTTGGCTCCAAGTTACCAAGAACCAATTTTTTTTGTTTTCCAAATTTTATTCGAGCAACGCCATTTGAAATTTTTCTTGTCGAAAACTCCATACCGCGTCGGGGAGATTCGTGATTAAAAAGAATTCCACAGCAAGCAAAAATATTATAACTTTCTCTGTAATTTACAGTAATATAGTGACCATAAACTTTTGCAACAGCATAGGGGCTCCTTGGATAAAATCTTGTCGTCTCTTTCTGTGGAGTTTCTGTTACTTTTCCAAACATTTCAGACGAGGAAGCTTGATAAAATTTTATTTTATTGTTTACTTTTCTTATTGCCTCAAGTATTCTTGTTACACCAAGAGCTGTAAATTCTCCTGTTAGAACGGGTTGATCAAAAGAAGCTTTAACGAAAGATTGTGCAGCAAGATTGTAAACCTCATCAGGCTGAGAAATTTCTACAGCCTCTGTTAAGGAAGTCTGGTCTAAAAGATCTCCTGAAATGAGATGAATCTCATCAATAATGTGTTTGATATTTTCAATATTAGGAGTGCTCAATCGTCTAACTAAACCATATACCTCATACCCTTTTGACAAAAGAAGTTCTGCAAGATACGAACCGTCTTGTCCTGTAATTCCTGTAATTAAAGCTTTTTTCTTCATAAACAAGTTTGAAAGCTCTGCTTGAAAAACTTTGTTTTCAAGCTTCGCTTATAAAATTTATTCTAACATACGCGTAAATTATCTGCCAACGCCGATATATTCAAATCCTAATCTTTTTAATTTCTCTGGTTCAAAAACATTTCTAGCATCAATAATCCTAGGTGTTTTTAAAACTTCTTTCAATTTTTTAAGATTCATCTCTTTAAACTCATTCCATTCGGTTAAAATAATTACCAGGTCCGCTCCTTTTGCTGCATCGTAAGGATCTTTTGAAAAAATAACATCTTTTATTATTCTCCTCGCATTTTCCTCGGCCTGCGGATCATAAGTTTTAACTTTCGCACCATCTTTTCTAAGAAGTTCGATTATATCAATCGATGGAGCGTCTCGCATGTCATCCGTATTTGGTTTAAAAGCCAAGCCTAAAACGGCGATTGTTTTGCCTCTAATATCCTCCAACATTTTTCTTGCTTTAAGAACAATATCCCTCCTTGCCCTGTCATTTATTCTTTCTACTTCTTCAAGTAAAGAAAAAGAATAATCATAATCTTTAGCAATTGTGATTAGTGCCCGAACATCCTTAGGGAAACAACTTCCTCCGTAACCTGCTCCAGGAGAGAGGAAAAAACTTCCTATCCTTTTATCCATTCCAACGGCAGAAAGAGCTTGAAGCCCATTTGCTCTCGATAGTTCGGATAGTTTTGCAATAGAGTTTGCAAAAGATATTTTCATGGCAAGGAAGGAGTTAGATGCGTATTTTATAAGTTCTGCTGTTGCTAAATCGGTTAAAACAAATCGGGATCTGATTGGTTTATGAAGATCAACTAAAACATCTTTAGCCCTAGGGCTATCTGTACCAATAACTATTCTATCTGGCGAAAAAGTATCTGAGATTGCTGAACCCTCTCTTAAAAATTCTGGAACGGATGCAATATCAAACTCTGAATCCTTTGGCTTTACTTCTTCAATTAATTGTCTAATTTTTTTATAAGTACCAACAGGAACAGTGCTTTTTGTTGCAATAACGGTGTAGTTGGAAATATTCTTTCCAATTTTTTCTGCAACTTCGAGAACAGTTGATAAATCAGCATCACCCGTTTTTGTAGTAGGAGTTCCGACTGCTATAAAAACAACTTTGGACTCTCCAATGGCTGGAGAATAATCCGTTGTAAAAAAGAGTCTTTCTGCTTTTATATTTGTTTTAACTAATTCTTCAAGCCCCGGTTCAAAAATGGGCATTATTCCCTTTTTAAGATTTTCAATTTTTTTTGGTGTGTGTCCAATTACCCAAACCTTATTACCTAAATCTGCAAAAACAGCAGCCGTAACTAAACCAACATAACCATGTCCAATAAATGTAAGTGTCATAATCTTTCTTATCTAAGATTTTCTTTAGCTAAGGTTTTCTTTAATTAAGATTTTCTTATTTTATCATCCTTGAGCTTTTTCCACCAACCCTTATTCTCTTTGTACCAGTTAACCGTTTTTTTGAGGTACTCGTCAAAATTATAAAGCGGTTCCCACTCAAGTTCGTCTTTTATTTTCCCCCAATCTATTGAATATCGTCTGTCGTGTCCTAACCTATCTTTTACAAACTCTATTTTTGTTGAGTCTTCTCCAAGAATTTTTAAGATCTTTTTGATAACCTCTAAATTGTTTATATCCGAAGTTGATCCACCGATACAGTAAGTTTGTCCAATTTTACCTTTTTTTAAAATCAAATCAATTGCTCTTACGTGATCCTCGACATATAACCAATCACGAACATACAAACCGTCTCCATAAACAGGAACTTTTTTCCCTGCTAAAATATTTGTTATGGCAACCGAAATTAATTTTTCCGGAAACTGGTAAGGGCCAAAATTATTGGAACAGTTAGAAATTGTTATTGGCAAACCGTAAGTTATGAAATAAGATCTTGCCAAATGATCAGATGCAGCTTTACTAGCAGCATAAGGGCTCCTGGGATTATATGGTGTTTTTTCATTGAATTTTTCTTTTGAGGAAAGATCAAGCGCTCCAAAAACCTCGTCTGTTGATATATGATGGAAGCGTTTAACATTATTTTTGAGTGCTGCATCTAGAAGTACTTGTGTCCCCAAAACATTAGTCAAAATAAAAGGAGCAGGCTCAACAATTGACCTATCAACATGTGATTCCGCAGCAAAATTTACAATAACATCAACTCCTTCTATTGCTCTTTGAACCGCTTTCGGGTCACAAATATCTCCGTGAATAAATTTATAATTTGAATTTTCCTCAACAGTTTTTAAGTTTTCTAAATTTCCGGCGTAAGTAAGTTTATCAAAGTTCACTATTTCATCTTCCTTATGATTCTTTAGCCAGTACAGAATAAAGTTTGCTCCGATAAATCCTGCTCCGCCTGTTACAAGTATCTTCATAGCTTTCCCTCTCTTCTTAGTTTATCAAGAAAAAGTATTCCAATTACAGTCGCTGAGTGATTTATTTCTCCTCTCAAAACTTTATTTACCACATCGTCTAATTTTATCTTATTAACTACTATATCTTCTCCTTCATCCTGTTTTTGAACACCTTGAATTAAACCTTTGGCTAGAAAAAGTGTGGATTCCGCTTTAAAAACACTCGCTGCGAGTTCTATCTCTGTAAGTTCGTCCCAATGCGAAGCAGTCAAACCAGTCTCTTCTTCAAGTTCTCTTTTTGCTGCCGCAAGTGGGGCTTCTCCTTTATTTACAAATCCTGCCATTGCCTCAATAGTCCTTTTTCCAAGCATGTATCTATATTGACTAACAAGATAAAGTTCGTAATCGTCGCTTAATGGAAATACTGAAACGGTTGGGTGACGCTGAGCCGTGTGATGAACAACTTGCTTACCTGCTCTTTCAATCTTTAGCTCTTTTACCTCAAAAAGTTTTGCTTTAAAGATGGTCTTTTGAGAGACAATCTTTGGATCTTCGCTCATTTGTTTTTTGCGGCCCAGTAGGAGTTAGCCATAAAAAGTGTGTCAAAAGTTCCAGCATCACTCCAGTAACCTTTTAACTCTGCCCACTTCAGATTTCCTTCTTTTATATACTTGTTGTTAACATCCGTTATTTCAAGCTCTCCTCTTACTCCCGGTTTTATTTTTTTAATATATTCAAAAACTTTTGGATCATAGATATAAAGACCAGTTACTGCCATATTGCTTTTTGGATCCTTTGGTTTCTCTTCTATACGAACAATTTTGTTTTTATCTTTATCGTCAAAAATCGCGACTCCGAAGCGGTGCGGGTCATCAACTTTTTTTAAAAAAATCATAGCTCCTTTTTTAAAGCTTTGAACCTCCTTTGATATATCATAATCTGTAGTATTATCCCCGAGAATTACAACAACATTCTCTCCGTCAGCAAAATCCAAAGCCTGAAGAAGTGCATCTGCAATTCCTCCATCGGGTTTTTCCTGATAAGCGTATTCTAAATGCTTAAGCCCTAGTTCTTTTCCATTTTTAAGAACTCCCAAAAAATGTCCGACATGAGGCCCGCTTGTAACAACTATGGCATCGGTTATTCCCGCGCGAACTAATGTTTCGATTGGATAAAAAATCATTGGCTTGTTATAAACCGGAAGAAGATGTTTGTTGGAAACGTGGGTAAGAGGATAAAGTCTTGTACCCAGCCCACCAGCAAGAATTACTCCTTTCAAAGTCCGAAACCTCCTTTTAGAATTAAGAAAACCAAAGCTTCTCCTAAGGCTCCCATTAGGCTATATTCTACCACAATTTTGGCTGTAAGATCATGATTTAGATAGTGATGAATTATCCCCCACAAAACATAAAAGAATACAGTTAGGGTTAATGACAACATTTGGAATGACCTGTCGGACGAGAAAAAAAGGATTGCAAAACCGACTCCAAGAATTGTTATTAGAGACAGATAGTGCCCTGTATGTTTTTCTAACTTAGCCATATCAAATAATCAAACCTCTGGCAATGATAATAATAACAAGTAAAATTGTAATAAAAAATAAAATATGATCAAGATTGTGTCCTACAAAGCGCGTAACTTTCCGCCTTCTAATTACAAGCATATCTAAAACAAGAACTGTTATAAAAACAATAACAATACTTATCGCAAGATTTCTTGAAAAAATGACACTATTTATAAAAGGTTTCTCATTCCTGGATAAAACAAGATTTTGAACTTCAGACGAGGCAGAAGGAGTAACGGCTGTTTCGCTGCCTGTTTTTGTCGCAAAGTTTGTGCTTCCAAGCATTTCGACAATCAAAACTGTTTCCTCTCCTGATAGCTTTCCCTTTAAAACGGCGAATCCGACGTCTGAATAATTTTTTGAAAGCATGTTTTCCCTATGATCAGGGCTTGCCATCCATGCTTTAACAACATCATCAGAACTATTGAATCCTCGGGCCAGATTCTCCCCGGCATAAACATAAGCGTAACCTACATCTTTTATAAAAACCCAAGGAGTTCTTCCCGATGGAGAGTTATGAGCCCAATAATTCTCTGAAAACATGTCCTTTGCTTTGTAAGTTGCAGCAAGACTTAACTTATCGCTTAAACTTAAAGGGGAAGCGCCACTTTCCTGCCTTTTTTGATTCGTAAGAATCAGAAGCTGAGAAGAAGTAATATCATATGACACTCCAAGAACCTGGGGGAAATTTGTTCGAACAAGAGATAGAGCAAATCCTGCAAATAAGACAAGAACTATCGTAAAAAATATGCTTTTATGATGTAAAAGTTTAGATCTAAAATTATTATGATGATGCGGAAAGAGAAAATCGTGTAAAAACTTCCTCATATTTTATAAAAAATTCAAGCTTTGCTTTAGACCGAAGGTCGCAAGCTTTGCTTTAGACCGAAGGTCGCAAGCTTTGCTTATATAAATATGATATCACTTATCGTAAATCGGATAAACTTCTCCTGCCTTTCTTCCATTTACAGGTATTTTAAGCGAAAAACCTAAAGCGTTTGCTACCGAAACTCCCACTCGAAGGCCTGTGAATGAACCAGGCCCTGTATTTACCTCAACTGCCTTAATATCGTTAAGTTTCAGCTTATTTTCATTTAGAATTCGACCTATTAACAAGAGCACATTTTGCGATTGAACATTTTTAACAACTTTCTTTTTAACCTTTCCATTAAACTCAAACCATACTTTTACCTCATTTCTTTTTGATGTATCGATATGAAGTATCATATATTTAATTTTACAGCACCCATTCTTAAAATTCTCCAGGGTTTTTTTGAACAGTCTATAACTGTTGAGACATTTTCTTTTGAAGTTTGACCCTGAACTACAAAATCAACTTGTTCTATAAGCTCCGGGTCTAAGTCTTCGATTGAAAAAGGAGTTTTTTCTCCATGAAAATTTGCAGAAGGACCTAGAATTGGGACACCTACTCCTTTTATTATCGACAGGATAGCTGTATGATTTGGGATCCGCAAACCTACAGTATCTCCTCCACCCCTAACAAGCACTGGCACTTTTTCAACTTTTGAGGGAAGAACAATTGTTAAAGCTCCGGGCCAATATTTACTAATCAATTTATCCTGAATTTCTTTTGAGACAAAAGCATAATCTTCTGACATTTCTATTGAATCAATAAGAACTGGAGTTGCCATGTCAGCTGGTCTGTTTCGAATTTTAAATAATCTTTCAATTGATTTTTCGTTATCTATTCTGCAGCCTATTCCAAAAGCAGTATCTGTTGGAAAAATAACAATTCCTCCTTTTTTTAAAATATCGATTGCATTTTTAATTTCATCCATATTTTTTAATAGTTATTTTTCTTTTATTTTCGTCTATATATTCAAAATGAATATCAATTCTTTTTTCTGGTAATAAATCTCTGATCTTTTCCGCCCACTCTATTACAACAATCCTATCTTTATTATTCAATATCTCCTCGAGTTCTAACTCTTTCAGTTCAGTCAAATTTTGAAGACGATATAAATCAATGTGATAAAAAACTAAATCTCTAGTTTTATGTTGTCTTATTAAAACAAATGTTGGAGAGATTATTCTCTCTTTAATTCCCAAGCCTTTTGCCAAACCTTGGACGAAAGTTGTTTTACCTGCTCCCAAATTTCCAAAAAGAGCCAAGATTTCACCACCTTTTAAATTCTCTCCGATTTGTTCGGCAAGTTTTTGAGTCTCCTCCGAACTTTTTGTTACAAAAGCATCTGTTTTCATTTTGTAAGAAACAAGCTTCGCTTATTTCTTAAGAGATTTAAGAAAAATTCCAGCTGATGAAATAATAATTATAAATCCAACTCCTATTAAGATTTTAGAGATATTTACTCCTTTATCTGCCAAAAATTTTGTTTCCTTTGAACTAGGTGTTGGATTAAGAGAAGATGCTTTCGTCGAAACTGGGAGAACTGATTTCGAACTTGTACTCGCCTTTAAAACATCAAAAAGATTTATCGAGATACTTGTTGGGCTAGGTGCTGGTGTTGAATTCGAAGAACTTGTATCCAAAACTATGGTATCAACTGAACTTGGAGACGGAGATGGTGAGGAAGAGTCAGATGGAATTGGGGCTGGACTTTGAGAAGGCGAAGGAGTTGGCGAAACAATGCTTATTGATACCGCACTACTACTAGCCTCAGAAGCTGTATAAGTTCCAGAAGTTGTGTATCTCCTGACTCTCAGTCTGTAGTTTCCTTGTCCATCATAGTCTGAAACCTTGGGATTTCCCAATCTTGCTTGAAAAGTGGCGCTTTTTGTTGCCCCTGATTGTATCGTTATTTGGAAGTATTGCTTATAATCTGAACTTCCATACCAAACTGAACCATTGTAAGTTTCCCCAAAGTAGTTTTGTGTTCCGTTCTTGTAAAGATCTGCTCTAAGATAATTTGTTCCAGCTGATGCACCAGTTATTGAAACGCTAATAGTAAAAGGACCTGCTGTTATTGATGAAGGGAAATTGGTAATTTTTGTTGTAACAGCAAACGCACTTTGAGTAAAAAATAGAAAAATAAATACAAAAAAACCTAGAATTTTTTTAAACATTAATTTGACACCATGTGCAAATAAAATGTCTGTATTCCGTCTGATTGGTCAACTCTTGAGAAAAGTAAAGTACCTCCGCCACAAGAGACATTTCCTCTATATAAGTCTCCGTCTCTTACTGCTTTTATATTAAGGTTTGAGGAATTGTCAGAATTCCTCGAATCCATATCTATACCCGTATGAGGCCCTCCTCCATACCAGCCAATTCTTGCCCAATATGTCATTCCATATCCCTGTTCTATAAAAACCGAATCAAAAATCGGCCATCCCCAAGATCCTGAAAAAGAGAATGGTCCATCAGGAGAATTTTCAAAAGTAACTCCGCGGCTTGATAAATATGCGCTTGGATCAACAATTCCTCCGTTTTTGTGAATTTCTAAATGCAAATGCCTTCCTGAAGAGCAAGCCGACCTGCCATCTATATTTATTCCGATAATATCTCCTTCCTTTACTTTTCTAACGAAAGTTGCAGTCCCACCTCCTGCTCCTATTGTATTAATTGCTTGTTGTTCTGCTAATGCTGCCTGAAGTTTTTGCTGGTAAATTACCTCACTTCCTTGTGTTTGCTCAAGTAGTATTTGCTTATCTTTCTTATTTTGCTCGAGCTGTTGTGTATAACTTTCTAGTTGAGTTTTTAATGCAACAACTCTCTTTTTCTTATCTTCAAAAATATTCTTCTGGTTTGTGTAATCGCTTTTTGCCTGTTGGGTAAGA
>Ga0105164_10002077_pt1 | contig 12504 bp, 6 predicted proteins | sample VDWuncwatermetaG_FD_89674 | JGI IMG/M metagenome (GOLD analysis project Ga0105164, IMG submission 89674) | Wastewater microbial communities from Netherlands to study Microbial Dark Matter (Phase II) - VDW unchlorinated drinking water | ecosystem: Environmental > Aquatic > Freshwater > Drinking...
AGTCCCACACCGTTCTTCGCCTTGATGCCGAGGTAGTACTTCTTGCCCTGGAGTAGGGACAGGCCGGTGTGGGTGACAGAGGCGGTGGTGCCCGTTGACGTGAAGTTCGCGATGATGGCGCCGCTCGTCGAGTCCTGGCGGATGAGGTACTGGTACTCGGCAATACCGGATTCCGGATCGCTGCTCGTCCACGTCGCATGCAACGAGCTCGTCACCGTCGTGTACGTGCCATCATCCGTCACGACCGGCGTCGTCGGCACCGTCGTATCCGCCGCCCATCCCGGTGTGGCCGCCACCAGCCATCCCGCGGCCATCAGCCAGGAACGCCCCCAGTCTCGCCGAGCTCCAGTCACCGTCTCTCCTCCGTGTAGCCGGTTCATGTTATCTTCAAAACTAATTTGCAGTTTATTCATACCACATCACAAGAGTTTTGTCAAATGAAATTTTCACTAACTGAAAAATTCCCTTGACGCCCGTCCGCTCGCATGGCACACTTACCTTAGGAACCCTCATCCTCATTGATCACGACAAGGAGGTCCACGCCACATGAGTCCGACCACAGTCCTCAAGACACGATCCGCGCCATCAGCCCTCACCCATCCCGCCAAGACGGTGGGTGCCAGGCTGCGCGAGCTGCGCAAGTCGCAGGAGATCACCCTCGTGGAGCTCGCCAAGGCCTCGGGGGTGGACGCCGGAACCATCTCGCGCATGGAAACCGGCAAGATGACCGGCACGCTGGAGTCCCACCTCAAGCTCGCCACGGCACTGGGTGCTAAGCTCACCGAGCTCTACGGCGGGATCGAGGAGGCGCGCATCAGGGGGGCGGTGACGGTGCAGCCCTCCTCACGCCGAGGCGATGTCTACGTCCACGAGGCGGGGAAGGCCTCGATCGCGATGCTCACCACCGAAATCCTCAAGAAGAAGCTCATGCCGGTGTTGATCACGATCGAGCCAGGCGGCAGCACCCATAAAGAGGAAGCCAGGGTGGGGACCGAGAAGTTCCTCTACGTGTTGGAGGGGACCCTGGAGGCGCGGGTGGGAGAGGGGACGCACGTCCTGAAGCGTGGCAGCAGCTTGTATCTGGACGCCTCCATCCCGCACACCGTGCGCAACCCGAGCGCCAAGCCCGCCCGCTGCCTCGCCGTCACCACCCCACCCGTATTATGATATGAACTTACTAGGCATACTGTATCTCATTTCGTCATTACTCGTCTTCGGACTAGGCCTTCTTGTCTTCTGGCAGCGCGAGCATTCACGCGAGCGACTCATTTTTTCATGGTTTTGTCTCACGATCTCAGTCTGGCTTTTTGGATATAGTTTAATGCAAGTGCCGATGTTCCCTCAACTCTTTTGGGCTCGGATTGGCCACGGTGGTGCAATCTTGGTTCCAATCAGCTACTTCCATTTCGTCATGCATTTCTTACGACGGCCCCAACTACGGTTTGTTGTTCAACTGTACTATCTACTAGGGATCCTCTCGATCTTCTTGTTAATTACAATGCCAACCCACTATCTTCCCAGTCTGGCACAACATGACTGGGGTACCTACCCAGTTGGCGGCCCCATTATGTGGATTGATTTTCTCTTCGTTCTGGTGTGCATCAGCTATTGCTGGCCACAATTCTTCATTCAATGTCGTGCAGCTTACCTCAGTCGATCTCAGGAGCAATATAACCGCCTGAAATACGGGTGTATTGCCATGACCGTTCTGTCCATTGGAGGATTTGACTATCTGCCAAAATTGACCACGATTAACTGCTTTCCGCTTGGCTTCGCCACGACGGCGATCTTCGTCTTGATTGTGGCCTACGCGATTCTCAAGAGGCAGTTGATGGACTTGAATCTTGCTATTCGAGGAACAGTTGTGTATTCGATCCTCGCCGCACTCATTACCAGTGTGTACTTTGCCATCGTCTTGCTTCTCGAAAAGTTCTCTCAGGGCATTGTGGGCTACCGATCATTCTTTGGCAGTCTTGTTGCTGGTTTCATTATTGCGCTTGGGTTTAATCCTCTGAAAGATATGCTCCAAGGACTTCTTGACCGTCTATTTTTCCAGCAGAGCACCCCCGGTCTTATTCAAGAAAACGAGCGATTACGCCAGGAGATTGCCCGTTCGGAGAAATTGAAGGCCGTGGCAACACTCGCAGCGGGGATGGCACACGAGATTAAGAACCCCCTCGCATCGATCAAGACGTTCGCAGAATTCCTCCCCCAACGCTACGAGGACCCCTCGTTCCGAGAGAAGTTCGCCAAAGTGATGAGCCAGGAAGTCGACAAGATCAACAGCTTGGTCCATCGCCTCCTGGATTTTGCGCGACCAGCCCACCCCAGCCTCGAGCCCGTGCGCCTCTCGACCCTCGTCAAGGAGACGGTGGACGTCCTGCACGGCTCGTTCCTGAAGCAGCAGGTGCATGTCGAGACCCAGTTTGCCGAACAGGACGCCATCTGTGCGGATGCCGCGCAGATGAAGCAAGTCATCCTCAACCTCCTGCTCAATAGCCTGGAGGCGATCGACCCGCCAGGGCAGATTACGGTGTCGACCGTTCGAAACAATGGGCATCTGGATGTCGTCATCGCGGATACCGGACACGGCATCTCCAGAAAGGACTTCCACCACATCTTCGACCCGTTTTACACCACCAAACCGAGCGGGACCGGACTCGGCCTCTCGGTGGTGCACAGCATTGTTCGTGAACATGGCGGGCGGGTGAGAGTTGAGAGCGTCGTGGGGCAGGGGACGACGGTGCGCGTGAGCCTACCACTCAACGGGAGGGACTGATGGCACGGACACGGATTCTAGTGGCGGATGATGAGGAAGGGATTCGGGAGTCGCTCAACCTCATCCTAGAGGACGAGTACGACCTGGTATTCGCCAAGGATGGGCAGGAGACGCTCACCAAGCTCGGGCAGGAGGCCGTCGACCTCGTCCTCCTCGACATCAAGATGCCCAAGCTCGACGGCCTCGAGGTCCTCAAGCGGCTCAAGAGTCAGGGGAACGAGACGCCCGTCCTGGTCCTGACCGCCTACCAGAGTGTCGAGCTCGCGCAGGAGGCAATCAAGCTGGGGGCGCTGGACTATCTTCCGAAGCCCTTCGAGCGCGACCAAATTTTGAGCGCCGTCCGCGGCGTCCTGACCCGCCGCTAGCGGCTCAGTGCAATAGTTGAGAGGGAAGCGGAGGGGACTACTACGAACGAGAGAGGCTGAAGCGGGCGGCTACCGGGATGGACCGGCTGTCATCAAGATCCTTGAACCATTTGGTGAAATTCAAGATGGAAAACCCGATGACTCTCTTGCTCTTGGGGTCGAGTCTGACGAAAAAGTCATCTTCGATCTCTCGTGAGATGGCCTTTCGAGGGCGACCAATGGCGATATCCAAAATGTCGCCTTCTCTATCGTATGCGAACCTCAGCGTATCGGCCATAGGATCTCTCCATGTTTCACTGTATCTGTGACATAGCACGTCAAGACCTCAGAACGAGGCGCGATCCTCGCGATCGCCAAGAGGTACTTCCCACCCAGCAAATCAGAGTAAAACCGGTAGTACAAATACACCGTCGAGTCACGCCGACTGCGCTTCACCCACTCTGGCGACCGAAACACTTCGCCCAACCGAGTAAGGTGCGGACGGACTTCTGGGTGTTCCGACAGAATGTGTGTCCGGTGTCCCTCGTCCAGGTGGAGGCGATGGCCGAACACATCCTCGAACACCGCCGCCATACGCTACATATACCACATCGGCTTGTAGCACACAAGCACAGGACAGCTGGCAAGGCCGGCATCTCGCTCATCTGATGACACTGCTGCAGCACCACATTCTGGCGCTGGCCCTGACGGCCGTGACGACCTTCGGCCTCGGCCTGCTCGTCTTCCTCGCCGACCCCAAGCGCCGCCTCAACCAAATCTTCGGCCTCTACTCCCTCGCGATCTCGGGTTGGGCGGTTGGCGAAATTTTTATGTTGGTAGCTCCCAATCAGGGGACAGCAGATTTCTGGGCTCACTACATTGGATGGCCCAGTGTCATTTTCATTTCACCGACCTTCCTTCACACGGTTTTCCTCTCAACCGAACAGCGCGGAAAATCTGCCAAGTTTACATTGCTTTCCGCATATGTCGCAGCCATTATCTTTCTCCTCCTGCACCTGTTTAGCAACGTCCTCACTAAGCCACCAAGGCCAGTGGATTACGCACCGTTTCACCAAGACATCACGCCTCTTGGGCTGATTGTCCCGATCGCGTTCCTTGTATTCGTCAACATGGCGCTCTGCAAGCTATGGTGCGCATACCGGAGCTCAACCGGGCAGCGAAAGGTGCAGTTGAGGTATCTGTTCTGGGCTTCAGTCGTTGGGTACGTGGGAGGGAGTCCAGATTGGTGCTTTGTATTCGGGTTCCATATCCCCATTCTCAGCCCGTTTGGGATTTATGGCGTCCCCTGCTATTCCATCGCGACCACATACGCCATACTTCAGCACCAGCTCTTCAACGTGCACCTCGTCATCAGGAAGAGCCTCGTCTACTCACTCCTCGTCACCACCTTGACCGTTGGCTACTTCAGCCTCGTCTATGCCGTTGAGAAAATGTTCCAGACAACCTTCGGCTACCACTCGGTGGGGTTCTCGCTGGCGGCCTTTGCGCTGATGGCGTTGGCGTTCCAGCCGTTGAAGCTTGGCATCCAGCGGCTCGTGGACTGGCTCATCTTTCGGGTGCCACAGGAGGAGCTCGTGAGACGGATGGAGCGGCTTGAAGTAGAGGTTCAGCAAGCCGAAAAGCTCAAGGCGGTTTCCTCGCTCGCAGCAGGCCTGGCGCACGAAATCAAGAATCCGCTAGCCTCCATCAAAACATTTACCGATCACTTGGAAGGGCACTACGACGACTCAGCCTTCCGAGGGAAGTTCAAGAAGATCGTCGGAGGAGAAATTGAACGGATCAACCTGATCGTCCAGCAGCTCCTCGAGTTCGCCAAGCCGGTCCCGCCGAAGCTGACCCCCGTGGAAGTCCCGCGGCTGTTGGACGAAACACTGGAGCTCCTGAACAGCGAGCTCGTCCAGCGCCACGTCGAGGTCAAGCGCCACTACGAGGTGAGTCCTAAGGTTCTCGCCGACCCCCAGCAACTCAAGCAGGTCTTCCTGAACCTCGTGCTGAACAGCCTCCAGGCGATGAACGGTACCGGTAAGCTCGAGGTGCAGACGTCTTCACAGGGGAGCGAGCTCACCATCACCATTGGCGATAACGGAGCAGGTATCTCGCCCAAGGACCTCCCGCACATCTTCGAGCCGTTCTTCACCACGAAGGCGGCCGGGACCGGCCTTGGTCTTGCGGTAGTTCATGGGATTATCAAAGAGCACGGCGGCCGGATCCGCTTGGAGAGCCAGCTGGGACGAGGCACCCAGGTGACGCTCGCGTTGCCGGTTGCGGCGTACTGACGGGCAGGTGTCGATGACGTTCTACGGGTGGACAGGATTGATCAATGCCTTGACGTCTGCGCTGGCTGGCATCTTCGTGATGTCCCGACACCAGCGGGATCCCAGACGGCTGACCTTTGTGTGTTTCGTCACCTGTATCGGCGTCTGGAGCACGTTCTATTTCCTTTGGCAGCTCGCTACGACGGAGCGGGTGGCGCTGTGGCTTTGTCGAGCGTTAGTCAGCGGGTGCCTCCTGGTGCCTCCGGTGTTCCTCCATCATGTGGCGACTGTGGTGGGCACGGCCAGCACGCCTTGGCCACGACGCTTGATCCGGTTGGGGTACGTAACCGCTGCCATCCTCCTGATTGCAGATACAACGCCGCTTGTCGTTCGGACCGTGGTCCCACGCCTGTCATTTCCCTATTGGCCGTTGCCCGGACCGTTTTGGGTCTTTTACACGTTCTGGTTTTTCGCCTTCACCAGTTATACCATTGGGCTGATGTACCGCACCTACCGCACCGCCGTCGGTCCGTTTCGGAACCAACTGCGGTACCTTTTGATGGGAACCGTCATTGCATTTGGCGGTGCTTCGACGAACTTTTTCCTTTGGTATGACATCCCCATTCCACCCGTGGGCAACGTCGTGGTGCCGTTCTACGTCATCTTGGCTGCGCTCGCAGCCATCCGATACCAACTGATGGACATCAAGATCGGCATCACGCAGACTGGTTTGCTCCTAGTGACGTATCTCATCGTCCTCGGTCTGCCGTTCCTGCTCGGCTGGCATGGGAGGGGGTGGCTGGAGGCGCGGTTAGGGCGGGAGTGGTGGATCGCCCCACTGGGGTTGTGCACGGTGCTGGCGACGGTGGGGCCGTTCGCGTACGCCTACTTGCGGCGGCAGGCGGAAGCGCGGCTGCTCAGAGAGCAGCGGCGCTACCAGCGCACGCTCCAGGCGGCGGCGAAGGGGATGACGCGAGTGCGCGATGTGAACAAGCTGGCCAACCTCGTCACGCGGCTCGTCAGCCACACCGTGCGGCTTACCCATGCCTCGCTCTTTCTCTGGGATCCTCCCCGCCAGCGCTACTTCCTGAGTGCGAGCCACGGTCCCAAGCGGTTGGCGCTCCAGTCACGCTACGAGCTTGAGGCCTCCCATCCACTCATTCAACGGCTCACCGCGAATCGGCGGGCCATCGCCAGGGAAGAGTTCACGCGCGAGCCGCAGTCGTTCGTCAACCAAGAGCTTGAGCAGTTGGAGGCGAGCCTCGCCGTGCCCGGCATGATCGAGGATCACCTGGTGGGCTTCCTCGCGCTGGGATCAAAAGTCTCCGGGGAAGGCTACTCGACCGATGACCTGCACGCCTTTGCGACGCTGGCGAACGAGGCCGCGATGGCGATTGAAAATGCCATGTCGTACGAAGAGCTCCTGAAGATGAACCAGCAATTAAAAGTCGCCTCGGACCGGCTGCTCCTCCAGGAGCGGCAAGCGGCCGCGGGCCAGTTTGCCGCGGGCATGGCGCATGAAATCAAAAACCCGCTCTCCGCCATCAAGACCTTCGCCCAGTACCTGCCGGAGCGCTACCGGGATCCCAAGTTTCGGGAGACGTTCTTCCGGATCGTCCAGTCCCAGATCGACCGGATCAACGAGCTCGTCCTGGAGCTCTCCGCCTTCGCCAAGCCCTCCCCGCTCCAGCTTCAAGCTGTCCAGCTCTCGGAGTTGGTGAAGGAAATCCTCTCCTTCTTGTCAAACCAGTGCCTCCAGCAGAAAGTGGAGATCCGCAACACCGTGAAACCCAACGGCCTGCTGGTGACAGCGGATCCTCAACAACTGCGGCAGGTCCTCTTGAACCTCTTCCTCAACAGCCTCGAAGCCATGGCCGATGGCGGGCGGTTGGAGGTTGCCAGCCGGCCCAACGGGTCTTTCCTGACGCTGCGCATCTCGGATACCGGCTGCGGGATCGGCCCGGAAGAGCAACGGCAAGTATGGGATCCCTTTTTCACCACGAAAGAGCGCGGGATGGGGCTGGGCCTGGCCATCGTGAAGGGGATCATCGAGCGCCACGGCGGCCGCATCCACCTCTCCAGCGCGCCAGGGAAGGGCACGACCGTGGAGCTCGCCCTTCCAATCCGTTCGTAACACTTCGCGTGGACTCGAAAAATTTCATTTGACAATGATCCGTGGAATGTGGTATGAAGAATATGCAAAATGAATTTGGTATATAATAATATGAGAAGAGCCGCCACTACGCCTCAACGAACCCTGTCCGCGCTCATCGCCGCTGCGCTCTTCGTGAACCAACTCGCGCTCCCACCACAACACGCGGAGGCGGCACACCTGGGTTCCTCCACCGCCTCGGCCGGATCGGCGCCGCCACCGGGGGTGAGCGCGGTGCAAAGTTTCCAGCCGGATCTGTTCACCGGGCGGGCGACCACGGGGGTGCCCATCGCGGTGCCGCCGGGGCGCAAGGGGATGCAGCCGAGTCTTGGGTTGAGCTACTCCTCGTCGGGGCGCAACGGCTGGGTCGGCGTGGGCTGGGGGTTGGACGTCGGCTACCTCGAGCGCAGCACGAAGAACGGCGTGCCGCGATACGACAGCTCGGATACGTACACGTTCATGTTCCAAGGGGTCTCCTCGGATCTCGTGCGGATTCCGGACGGCACCTATCGGGCGAAGGATGAGGGGCTATTCCTGCGCGTGGAGTCGCTCGGCTCGGCGGGCTGGGAGGTGCGCGATAAATCCGGCACGCGCTATCGCTTCGGGCAGACAGCCGCGTCGCAGATTGAGAACGCCGGGAACGTCTTCCGCTGGTGCCTCGACAACGTCATCGACCTCAACGGCAACAGTCTCACGATCACCTACACGAAGGACCAGCACCAGCTCTACCTCGCGCAGATCCGCTACACCGCGCATGAGGCGACCAGCCTCGCGCCAGCGAACCAGGTGGACTTCCTCCTGGAGGATCGGCCGGACTCTGATGCCAGTGTCCGCAGCGGCTTTGAAGTCCGCACCACCAAGCGGCTCAAGACGATCGAGACGAAGGCGACTGTCGGAGCCACGCTCTCGTTGGCCCGCCGGTATCAGCTAGCCTATACCATTAGCGGTCGCACCGGCCGCTCGCTCCTTTCCACCGTGACACAGATCGGGACAGACGGCACCACCAGCCTGCCTCCCGTCACCTTCACCTACCAGGACACTGGCGCGGCCAGCTACCCGACTATCCTGAACAACGTCCAATCGCTGCCCAGTGTGGCCGCCTGGAACGTCCGGAAGGCGAACCTCGATACCGGTCATGAGACCTGGGGCTGCGCCCATCCGTACATGGGCCTGCCGTGGGGCTCCCCGAGCGTGGCCAGCGGTGGGTTTAACCTGAGTTGTCTCTCGGGCAGTGTCAGCGGCAACGGGGATGTCACCATGTCGGGCTGCAACGACACCTTCGGGCATGTCTGGACCTACGTCTATGTCAACACCCCCCGGACGCTCTCGGTGTCCGTCACGAATGGCAGCGATGCCGTGGGGTGTCTCTACCGGGAGGATGCCGGCGGGGTGTCTGCCCCGATCACCGGCGGCAGCATCCCGCTCCAGGCCGGCTGGTCGATTCTCCACATCACGGCCTACCACCAGCATCAGGGCTGGGGCCCGACCACGCTCACTGGCAGCATCAAGAGCCAGGTGGATGTCATGAACCCCAGCCCGATCCCCCTCGGCGTGCCGCAACTTGCCGGCGATGTCAATGGCGACGCGAAGACCGATCTCATCAAGTTCAACCCGTCCACTGGGAGCTGGTCGGTCTCCTGTGCCACCTCCTGCACGCTGCCCCCAGGCGGCTCGTGGCTCTCCGGCTTTGGCAATAGCTCCTCGATTCCACTGCTGGGCGATTGGAACGGAGACGGCAAGACCGATGTGGCGACCTTCACTGGAGGCAACTGGCAGTTTGCCACCTCCACCGGTACGAGCTTCCAGACCGGGACCGTCTCCTCGTTCTCATCGAGCAGCGGCACGCCCCTCATCGGAGATTTCAACGGGGATAGCGAGACCGATCTCGGGACGTACACCAACGGCGCCTGGTCGATCGCGCTGGGGACCGGCAGCAGCTTCAGCTCAGCCGGGTCATTCACCCTTAGTTGGGGGGATGGGAACTTTGAGGCCTCCACGGGAGATTTCAATGGGGATGGGCTGACCGATCTTGGCCTGGTCAACAAGTCCAGCGGCGCCATGGACGTGCGGCTCTCGACGGGCAGCGGCTGGACCAGCCCCACCAACTGGGTGGGCAGCTTTGGTGGCAGCAACCCGCATACCTCGGCCGACTTCAACGGCGATGGCCTCACCGATGCGGCCTACTACAACCGGCCCTCTGGCCAGGTCATCTATGCCCCATCAACCGGTAGCAGCTTCGGCTCCCCGGTCACGCTGCCGCTGACCTTCAGCCTGACCTCTGCTGATGACCAGATCCAAGTGGGGGACTTCAATGGCGATGGGATCACTGATCCGGCGGCGTTCAATCTCCTCTCGGGCAGCTCCCAGCTCGCCCTCTCGAGTCTCACCAGCCCCGATGGCTCCAATGGGACTGCTCCGGATGTCCTGCGCACCATCACGAATGGGATCGGGGGGACCACGACCATCACGTACCAGCCTTCCACCCTGTGCGGATGTGACCAGACTCCCCTCTTGCCGTTTGTCATCCCAATCGTCCAACGGGTGACCACCAGCGATGGCCTGGGCAACAGCTATACCACCACCTACCTGTTCCACGGCGGCCTCTATGATGCCGCCACCAAGGAGTTCAGAGGGTTTGAACAAGCGACCGCCTTCGATGTGCAGGGCAACAAGTCCATCACCCACTTCCACCAGGATACGCATAAGAAGGGGAGACCGTTCCGCACAGCATTCCGGGATCAGTACGACACCCTCTGGACCAAGGCCGAGCAGACGTGGAGCTGCGTTGAGCCATTCCCTGGCGTGCACTTCACCAGGCTCGATCAGACGGATGGGTTCACCTATGACGGGGATGCGACCTTCCGGCAGATCCGCAGCCGCTTCACGTACGACAGCGTCGGCAACCTCATCCGGGCGGATGAAGATGGCGAGGTCGGCGTCAGCGGCGATGAGCGCTCCGCTGTGACCCAGTTTGTCACCAACACGACCGCGTGGCTCCTCGGCACCCCGAGCCTCACCCAAACGCTCGATGCCACCGGCACGGTCGTGGCCCAGCGGCGCTTCTACTACGATGGCGCCGCCGCGATCGACACCACCCCCACCACCGGCCGGCTCACCAAGGAAGAGGAGTGGCGCAACCTCCCCACCGAACAGTGGGTGGCCACTTCGCTCACCTACGACGCCACCGGCAACGTCAAGACCGTCCAGGATGCGCTCAACCGCACCACGACCAACACCTATGATCCAACCGGCACGTATCTCACCGTCATCGCCAACACCCTCGGCCACACGCGCCAGCTCGCCTATGATCCGCGCTTCGGGGCGGTCACCACGTCCACCGACCAGAACACCGTGGCGAGCACCACCGTCTACGACGTGCTCGGCCGGGTGACCAAGATCATCGGCCCCACCGACACCGCAGCACTCCCCACGGTGAGCTACGAGTACGACCTCTCCACGGTGCCGGCCCGGACCACGACGCACGCGCGGATCGCCAGCGGCCAGGCCACGGTGCTCACGACGACCACGTTCACGGACGGGCTCGGGCGCACGATCCAGACCCGCTCCCCGGCCGAGGATCCCACCAAGCAGGTCGTCGGCGGGGCCGTGGAGCTCAACGCCCGCGGCCAGGTCGTCCGCCAGTGGGTGCCGTACCTCGATCAAGTCTCCGCCACGTACCGCTCCCACACCCTCGTCACCGGCCTCGCCTCCCCGGTCACCTACGCCTACGACGCGGCGGGGCGCCTCCTCACCACCACCGATCCAGACGGCTCGATCAGCGCCACGAGCTACGACGACTGGGTGGTCACCAGCACGGATGCCAAAGGCAGCCGCACGCGCCGCACCGCCGACGCCTCCGGCCGCCTCATCAAAGTGGAAGAATTTAACGGCACCGAGGTCTACACCACGACGTATGCCTACGATACCCTGAACAACCTCGCGCAGGTCACCGATGCGCAGGGCCATGTCACTCGGATCACCTATGACAGCCTCGGCCGGAAGCTCAGCATGCAGGATCCGGACATGGGGCTCTGGACCTACACCTACGACGCGGTAGATAACCTCACCAGTCAGCGTGATGCCCGCGGCGTGGCCATCACCTTCGCCTACGACGCGCTCAACCGCTTGACCCAGAAGGCCTACACCATCCCCGGCGGCTCCACGGTGGCTAATCCCGGCACGGTCACCTACACGTACGATGATGCCGCGAAGCCCTTCTCCAAAGGCAAGCTCACCGAGATCACCGACGGCTCCGGCTCCTCCAGCTTCGAGTACGACACCCTCGGCCGCCTGACCAAAGAAGCCAAGACCATCGACGGCACCACCTCCACCATCCAGCGCAGCTATGACCTGCTCGGTCGGTTGACCGCGCTGACGTACCCCGATACCGACATCGCCTCGTACACCTATAACGCCCAGGGCGGTCTCGAAACCATCGATCTCTCTTCCTCCATCACCTCATCCCTTAGTCACTTAGTCACTGATGTCAGCTACAACGCCGCCGGCCAGCTCACGAAGCTCCTCTACGGCAACGGCACCGTCAGCGATTACACCTACAACCCCCAGACCCTCCGGTTGGATCAGCTCAAGACCACCGGCCCCAGCGGGACGCTCCAAGACTTCAGCTACAGCTTTGATCCCATCGGGAACGTCACCGGTATCGCGGATCGCGTCCGCACCGCGAGCCAAACCTTCCAGTACGACGTGCTCAACCGCTTGACTCAAGCCATCGGCAGCTATGGCACCCAGACCTACGCCTACGATCCCCTTGGCAACATGACCGCGAAGGAAGGCGTCACGATGACCTATGGCCTGGTCGATGGGACCAAACCCCACGCGGTGACGTCAGTCCATAGTCCACAGTCCATAGACCATAGACTGACCTATGATGCAAACGGCAATCTTCTTGAAAAAGCTATCGACTATGGACCATCGACTATCGACTTAGCCGCG
>Ga0105164_10002078_pt1 | contig 12501 bp, 11 predicted proteins | sample VDWuncwatermetaG_FD_89674 | JGI IMG/M metagenome (GOLD analysis project Ga0105164, IMG submission 89674) | Wastewater microbial communities from Netherlands to study Microbial Dark Matter (Phase II) - VDW unchlorinated drinking water | ecosystem: Environmental > Aquatic > Freshwater > Drinking...
CTTGCCGCTGCCGGTGGCTCCGGTAATCAAGACCAGCCCTTTCTTCCGGCGGCACAGGTCCTCTAGGATATTGGCGGGAAGCCCGCACTCCTCGAAATCCCGGATATGGTGAGGAAGAAGCCGAATCGCCGCGCTCACCGATCCCCTCTGGAGGAAAACGTTGACGCGGAAACGCCCCAGGCCCGCGATTCCGAAAGACATATCCAATTCCCTGTGCTGCTCAAAGGCGGTGATCTGCTCCGGTGAAAGGAGGCTGAAGGTCGTGGCCTTGGTTTCCGCGGGGCTCAAAGCAGGAAACTCGGTATGGATCAGCTCCTCATCCACTCGAAGAACCGGCGGAGATCCCACGCAGATGTGCAGGTCTGAAGCGGTCCGTTCCACCATTAATTTTAGAAGCTGTTCCATAGGCACCAACATGCGGTCTCTCCTCCTATTTTCTGGCCGACTGGATGGCCTGGGTCGCCTTCGCCAAGAGCTCCGTTCCGCTGGCCCCATCCAGCGGATTTTCACTGATCCCCGCCAAGACCGTCAGCGGCTCGGGAAGTTTTCGGGCCGCACAAGTAAAGGGACCGCCTTCGATCTTTTGACGGATGTTTTCCGCCAGTTCAATCGCTTCCCGCTTATTCTTCTCCGGCAGGATCAGCGTGAATTCCCCTGGGCCCGTCCGACCGGCCCGGTCACCCTCCGAGAGATTCTTTTTTAACAGCCCGGCCACCTGCTTCAACACCTCATCCCCTGCCGGGGGTCCGCAAAGCTGCCGGATCCGATCCAAGTTCGCCAGCTGGAAAACCATCAGAGAGCAGGATCGATGGAAACGGATCGCCCGCTGAATCTCCTCTTCCAGACGAGTCTTCATGTGCCGGGCATTGTAGAGACCGGTCAGCTCATCCGTGATCTCCAACTGGGCGGCCCGCTTCGCTAGGAAATCGTTCTCAATCGCGATGGCCATCTGTTTGGCGAACACCTTGAGGAGATTTAAAGTGTCCTCCTCAAAGGTGAAGGGCTGTTTTGTGTTCGCCGAAACCAGGAGCGCCACCGGTTTGCTCATGGAGGTCAGCGGCTGACAGAGGGCGCTGTGCATGCCAAAAAGAGACTCGATAAAATCCTTCTCGATCGATGAGGCCCATGTTTCGTCAATCACTAAGAGACGCCTTTCCCGCAGGGCGTTGGCAAGCCAGGGAGCCGTCAGCTTCTTATCGAGCAGCAAATCCACCCGGGTCTGATCTTCGGCAGAGGCCGCCCGGACAACAAAAGCCCCTTCCTCTCCCGCGACAGGTTCCAGAAGACAGTTCAACTGCGCTTCCGGCATGTGGGAGAGTTTCTCCAGGATAAACGACCGGATCTCCTCCAGCTTGGCCGATTGGGTGATGAGGTTGCTTGCCTGGAGCACGTGCGACAACGCCAGGACCCTTTGATTGATCTCCAGGTTCAGGACCTTAGACTGTTCCCCATAGACCTTCAGCTGCGTCATGTTCTCCCGGACCCGCTGGCTCATCTGGTTCAAGGCGTTGCCCAAATCGCCGAGTTCACCTGTTTCCTTGACCTCGACCTTTTTCTCCAAGTTTCCTTCGGCGATGGCCCGAGCTTCGGAGGCCATGCGGATGACAGGGACCACAAGGCTCCTGGCGACCATAAAACCCAAGAGAGCCATCCCAATGGCGATGGCGATAATCACGGAAATATCCCCGATCGTGGATAGATGAGGGAAGACATAATTCGACAGAACATAACCCATCACCAAGAGCGGCAGAACCGACATTAGGGAGAATGCCACGATCAATTTCTCCCGAAGCCCCTTGGGCATGATGGAAAAGGTCTTTACGATGTTTGATGGCGCTCGCTGAGATACTGATTTCTTATCCATTGATCGATCTCCTCCTTCTGAAACCGCCACTGGCGGCCGATTTTGGTTGCGGGAATGGTATGGTCCTTGGCCAGCCGGTAAACCGTGAACCGACTGACCTGCATATAAGCAGCGACTTCATTAATGGTCATTAATGCGTTCATGGGGAACCTCAATGCCTAGTATCACCTATTTCTGCTAACTAAAGCAAGCCATTGGCAACTAGTGCCAATTGCCCTTTGTGCACAATTGCACGCAGGTCTGGTAGGCCCCGTCTCGGGGTCGGGGGATTCGCAGCACCGCCATCGGCCAGCCGGCGGGGGATGGGGCGTGAAGGCACTCGAAAGCCCGAGCGGGCACGGATCGCCTGTGAGCTTCTGGCTAGGCGAGAGCGAGGGCTTTCGCGTAGCGCAGCCGGCCTCGCCGGGGTCGGCAAGCGGGCCTGAACGCCCCGACCCCGACGGATGGCCGATGCAGCGATCCTGCGCTGCGGGGGTGGAACGGAGGCGGCGATCGTGGTATACTCCGGCAAACAGGAGAAAAGCGACGCATGGCGAAGAAGGCCGTTATGATTGTGGATGACGAGGCGCCCATCCGGGCGACCCTGACGAAGTTTCTAAAAACGCTCGGCGTGGAAGAGATCCTCGAGGCCTCGAACGGTCAGGAGGCCGTGGAGAAACTCAAGGCCAACCCTCATCTGAAGCTGATCCTCATGGATCTGAAGATGCCCACCAAGGATGGCCTCCAGGCCCTGGAAGAGATCCGGGGAATCAACTCCCAGATTAAGGTGGCGATCTTGACCGGCTACCCCTTCTACGGACAAGCCGATGAAGCGGTCAAGAAATGGAACGTCTTCGATTTCATTGGCAAACCGGCGGACCTGGATTACCTGGAACGAATCGTTACCGTAGCCCTGGAAGAGAAATAACCGATTGCCCCTTTGACACCTTGCCCATTTCCCGGCCTATAAACTCTTTACTCCCCCTATAAGAAATTAAGCGCTCTTATACATGTTCCAACGCCCCCTTGTTTCCTGCCTGGGGAGCAGGTATTCTAGGATTTAGAATCAAAGCAACACTTCAGTATCAGGGCAAACCAGCCGTAAGGCTGGGACGCAAAACTAGAGGGCCCGCAGAGAAAGAAGGCGGGCAGCCAGGTGCCAGAGAAGGAGGGAAAGATGAAGAGGGAGCTGTTCTTCGAAAGAGGGAATGAACCGAAGAGCGGCTTATTCTGCCTTTTAGTCTCCTTCCTTATAGTGACCTTCACCAACTATCCCATGCTCGCTTATGCTTCCGATGGCGCCACGGAAGCTTTACAACTTCGATACCAGGCGGAGTTGGCCATCGCTCAGGAGCAAACGGCCGGCCACGCCAAAATGGCTAAGGCGATGAAAGAGGCCCTGCCCGGATTGCTCCAGGAGTACCTGGTCACTCGGGATGGGACCATCGCCCTGGACACGGTGGATGCCGCCTTTGTCCAGGAGCAGTTCAAGGTGGCGCGGGCCATGGAGGAGCCAGGGGTGGCCCTGGCCCTGGATGTCTTCTCCGGTTCCGGAACCGGTTATGAGCATGAGCTGCGATCCTCTATTTCTAAGCTGGCCGATTTCCATTCGGAGGCGGCGGAGCGGGTGGTCGAACGGAACATGGATCGGGAAACGGCAAAAGAACGGGTCTCGGAGCGGACCCTGGATTCCTATGAGAAGGTGATGGAGCGGGAGATGTCGCGCCAGGTGGAGAAGTTCGAGCATGAGCTGGCGAAGACGGGCGCCGAGGGGGGACGGCTCGATGGCAAGTTCGAAGCGAAGATGGAAGCCCGTCTGGATACCGTTGCCACTAAGTTCGAACATAAGATCGCCGAGGAACACCAGCTTGCGGCAAAGGCGGCCGAGAGAGCGGAGCACCTCACTCAAGAAGCGGCAAAAATGACTGAAATGGCCAAGGCGATCGCTGAGACCAACCCGGAGAAAGCCGAGAAATTAACCCAATTGGCTGACAAGCTCACTTCGAAAGCGGAAAAGGCGGCCGAGAAGGTGGAGGAGAAGAAAGCGGATCAGGCCCCTGTAGTTGAGAAGGTCCTGACGAGAGTAGAACAGGCGGCCGAAGCGGCCAAACAGCAGGCGGAGGAGAAAGCGAAAGCCGATGCCGCCGCCACGGAAAGAGCTGCCAGAGGCGCTGAGCTGGAAAAACAGCGGGCCGAGGAAAGAGCGAAAGCCGATGCCGCCGCCACGGAAAGAGCCGCCAGAGGCGCTGAGCTGGAAAAACAGCGGGCCGAGGAAAGAGCCAAAGCGGATGCGGCTGCCGCTGCGCGAAGGGGTGAAAGCAACCCTTAGAAGCTAGTCGAGACTCCCACCTGATGAACCCAGTCGGTAAAGTCCAGCCGAGGGTCGTTGGAATCCTGATGCCGGTAGGTCAATGAATAGGTCATGGAGAACGCAGTGCTCAGTTGATAGATCACGGATCCTGCCAGGGTCCAAAGATCATCCCGCTCGGCGACGTTAATCGTTGGAACAGACCGTTTCTGGTAATTCTTCCGTTCCTCGCTGACGCTTAATGTTCCAAGCCATTTGGGATTAAAGATCCGGGTCAGCATCCCTCGGTAACGGAAATCCTCGAAATCGTAGAAATCCTCGAAATGGTCGTTGGAGAAATTCAGGTAAAACTCCGTCCCCAGCCGCGCGAAGGTTTTTGGAAACCTAAGCTGGAGCTCGTAGAGAGCCCCATGCCGTTGGTCCTCCCGGTTTAAACCGGCAATCTTGTTCAGATCCGAATCCCGGGCCAACCGGGTGTCGTATTCACGGTACTGGTAGGTCCAGCCGACCTTGTGGGTCAGCCACGAGGTCTGGGAAAGCAACAGGTGCGCTTTAAACCGCTGGTCAAAGAAACTGCTGTTGGTGTCGTAGGGGAAATTGAGTATCCCGTATTCATAACCCAAATCCATTCGGACCCTCGGATGCGGCTGAACCTGAAACACGCCGCTTAAGCTGTTCGACCAAAGGTTGCTGTCCCTAAATTCCATGAAATGGGTGTTTAACAGGCCGTAGGAGAATTCCCCTTTCAACCAGGAAGCCAGTTGGGGGCGGAAGATGAGGGAGGCGCTCTCTTCGGTAAAGATATCCCCTTTGCGGGCCCCGTCCAGATTGACATTGCTCTCGAACCCTTCAGAAATCCCCGCGGAACCACTGACCAGCGGCGGGGGCGGCTCCCGATGGGCCTCCAGGATTCTATCGGCGCGGCGTTTGAGGAGGGCAATGAACAGCTTGGCCCGTTCACCGGCTTCATCCGACTTGATGGATAAAGAGGTGGACGGCTCCTGGGCCCAGGCCAAGGGCTGCCCGTTAAGGAGAATCATCGCGGTCATTGCGAGCACCCGAGGGGCGCGAAACGATGACACCTTTGTTAACACGCCAGTGTCATTTGGTAGGGAGCCGGCGTTCCACATCGGTCTCAAGAGCCTTCTCTTGGCGTTTTTCCTGCGATTTAATCAACTGCTCTAAGGGGACGGAGCGCTCGGAACGGACCGCCGGCGGGAGAGGCCCAACAATCTGTTCCAACTCCTGAAGGGATTGCTCCTGCTTCCGCTGAAGTTCCTCGATATGGACCTGCAGCTGCCGCCGATTCAGGGCTGATTTCTCTTCCTTAAGCTGTTTTTTGGCCTCTGCGAGTTCTTTGTCAATCGATTCGATCGCCGCGATCCGCCGTTCAAGAGAGATCTCTTCTTCAGCCCACCCGAGCCGCTCGGCGGGCAGGCAAAATTCGCGTCCCAACAGGAACCCAACGATCAGAACGGCCTTTGCCAATCGTCCGGCGCTCATTGGGCCAATTCTAGCACGGGAAGGCGCAGAGGGGTATGATACAATTGCACACTGTGATTCGTCTGGGGCTGCGGGGAAAACTGCTGGGTGTCACCCTGGGACTGCTGAGCATCCTCACCGCCGGGGCGCTGCTGACCGTCCGGAACGAATTCGGCCAGCAGCTGCGCCGGCAGGCAGAACGGGAACTCCGGGCCGGCTCCCATGTCTTGACCTCTATTCTCGAACGCTCCGGCGCTCAACTGTTGGACCGGGGGCGCATCTTGGCGGAGCTGCCTAGTCTCCAGACGGCCCTGGCAAAAGAGCACAAGCAGCTCGAACCTCTCCTCATTGAAGTCAAATCGATCCGCGCGGCCAATCTCTTGTGGGCCACCGATGCCCAGGCAAAGGTGCTGGCCTCCACCGGCGAGTACCCTCCTCTGGGCGAAGATCTAAGCAAGCATCCTCTCATCAGAGCCGCCCTGGAGGGTGAAGAGACCTTGGGCTTTGATCTGTTTCAAGGCCAGTGGTGGCTGATGCTTTCACTGCCGGTCAAGGAGAAACCTTCAGGAAAAGTATTGGGATCCGTGACCCTCACCCTCTTGATCGGAGAGGCCTACCTGGCCCGCCTGTCGGAACTGATGGGATGCCAGATCGGCTTTATCTGGGGAGATAACCAGATCTGGTCCCAGTTGTGGCCTGAAGAAGCCCATCAACCTGTCGCGGCTGAAACGGTCAGGGCCTTAACCGGCCGGCCTCATGAACTGTCTCTTTCTCAAGGACGGTATCTGTGGCTTGCCCGGCCGGTCACTGGAGGAATTCCTCCGATCGCCGCGGGGCCCATTGCCGTATTAGGAATCCGGCTGGATGAAGCCGTGATCCAACGGACCACTCGCGCCATCGGCTGGATCGCCTTCATCAGCATGGCCATCGGCGCCTTCCTGTCCATCTGGGCGATCCGATCGATCACGCGGCCGGTCAAGGCCCTGGTCGCCGACAGCAAGAGGATCGGCGGCGGCGACTTGACCCATCGCAGCTTGGTGCAGGGATCGGATGAAATCGCCGAGCTGGCGGGCTCCTTTAACCAGATGGTGGACCAGCTCCAGATCTCCTACAACCAGCTTTCAGACCTCAACCGGACGCTGGAAGAACGGGTCAAGGAGCGGACCCGCCAATTGGAGGAGGCCCAGGCCCAGCTGCTCCAGGCGGAAAAATTGGCCTCAATTGGTCAGCTGGCCGCCGGTATCGCCCATGAGCTGAACAACCCCCTCATGGTCATCATGGGAAACACTCAGCTGGCTCTGCGAATGTTGCGAGGCGAACCGATTCCTAAAGACCTGATTCCGGAATTAAAGGAACTGCTTCAGGCGCTGGATCAGGAATCTCACCGTTCCAAGACCATCGTGGGGAATCTCCTGGACTTCTCCAGGGTCAAACCCCCGATGGAAGTGGCGTCCGATCTGCACAAGCTTCTGGATGAAAGTTTAAATCTGGTGGGACATCAGGCGAGTCTCCAATCCGTCGAGGTGGTCAAGCGATACGCGAAGGATCTGCCGCTGCTCAAGGCGGACCCCGGCCAGCTCAAACAGGTCTTCGTCAACTGCATCTTGAACGCCGTCCAGGCGATGCCGCAAGGAGGACGGCTAACGCTGGAGACAGCCCGTTCCCAGACGCATCTGACCGTCCGGATCCAGGACACGGGGGTGGGAATCTCGGAAGAACTGGTTTCAAAAGTGTTTGACCCGTTCTTTACAACGAAGGAAGTCGGGAAAGGAACCGGCCTGGGGCTGTCCGTCTCCTATGGGATCATCCAACACCATCAAGGAACGATTAACCTCAACAGCAAGATAGGACAAGGAACCACCGTCACCATCCAGCTGCCCCTCTCCCGCGGCTAGAATAATCCTTAGGACCCCCGTTTGGCCGTGGGTTCGCGTCTACCTCCAGGTAGTTCCGCGGCCGGGTCGGCCGCCGCGCACCGTTCGCGCCGCCCCAGCGAGGTGTCGCTCACTCGCGCATCCGGCCGCGCTCGTCCCGTCAGTCTAAGCGCCCAAGGGACACCGTGCCCGCGCGGCCTTCTGAGCGTGCGCATGCGGCCATCCCCTGCCGCGAGACTACCCGCCCGGCAGAGAGCGAACAAACTTCTATCCCAAGCGAGAGTCCCACTGAGATCGACAACGTTGGGGTGGGAAGGCCCCGGCTCGGGGAATGGGGTCGCCCCCGACCCCGAGCCGGGGCCTTCTTGAACCAATACCGCAGACTCAGGGGAACTCCTCTGTGCTGAGGATCTGTCCGAGGATGCTCAGAAGACGGGGCGGCGAACTCCCACAGATAGGATCATCCCGACCGCCACCAGACAGGTCAGGAGCCAGGATCCCCCGTAGCTTAAGAACGGCAGCGGCAGTCCCACCACCGGCATCAGGCCCATCGTCATCCCGATGTTAACGACAACATGGGTGGCCAGCAGCGTCACCAGCCCCACGACCAAGAGCCGGCCGAACGGATCCCGGGTCTGGGTCGCGATGAGAATCCCCCGATACAAAAGAAAAGCGAAGAGCCCCAAACAGAAGCTGGTGCCCAGGAACCCCCATTCTTCTCCAACCACGGAAAAAATAAAATCGGTGTGCCGCTCCGGCAAGAAATTCAGCTGATTTTGAGTCCCGGCCAGCCATCCCTTTCCCCACAAACCCCCTGAGCCGATGGCGATTTTCGATTGAACCACCGTGTACCCGGCCCCAAGAGGATCCATGTTAGGATTCAGAAAAACAAGGAGCCGAGAACGCTGGTAATCCGCCAGCCGCAGCCAGCCCAAGGGAACCGCGGCCGCTCCCACTCCCAGCAGGATTCCCAAGATCTTCAGCCGAATCCCCCAAACCAGAAGCATCGCGAAAAACACCGGCAGGAACACAGAGGCGGTGCCCAGATTCGGCTCCCGTAGGATCAGCGCCATCGGCAGGACCGCAAAGAAACCCGCGAGAACAATCGCTTTCCAGCCCTGTTTCACCATTTCCCGCCGAGAACCCAAATAGCGGGCCAGGGCCAGGATGGTGGTGACCTTGGCGAATTCAGAAGGCTGGATGGTGAACCCCGCGAGATGAAGCCATCGCTGGGCTCCTCCCCGCACCACTCCGATCTCCAGAACCAAGAGAAGCAGCAGCATGTTCAGGCCGTAAAGAAAATAAGCCCACTCCAACCAACGGTGATAATCGACGATGACCAGCAGAATCGCCAAAAAACCTCCCATCAGAGCCCAACTGAGCTGCCGGTTCACGAAAGAAACATCCATGGCCTGGGCCTTCTGGAAGGACGCGCTGTAGAGCGTCAGAAAGCCAATGGCCAGAAGCGCCAGGACGATGAGGAGGAACGGTTGGTCAAGCCCGCGCAGCTGCCGCCTCGTCAGCATTAAAGGTACTCCAGCTCCTTGAGGGTGGCCAGCAAATCCCGGACCAGCAACGCGGCCGATAATCCCCCCTTTCCACCATGCTCCAGAAAAACGATAAAGCTGACCTTGGGATGGTCCAGCGGCGCGAATCCGAGGAACCAGGCATGGGGAAGCCCCCTGGAAGTCTGGGCCGTCCCGGTTTTCCCCGCCACCCGAACTCCAGGCAATTGCGCCAACCGTCCCGTCCCAGTCGGTGAAGCCACCACCTGCTCCATGCCCCCCTTGACTACCGCTAACGCCTCAGGATCCAGTGGGATTCGGGAGGATTTTGGATTCTCCCTCTTGCTCTCCCCTTCAATCCCGATCAGAAAATGGGGTTGCGGCATATTCCCATTCACGGCAATCGTTGAGACCAGAACCAGCATCTGCAAAGGAGTCACCAGAAGCGGTCCCTGACCAATGGCAAAGGAAATCGTATCCCCCTCCCGCCAGCCCGGCCTGCCCGCGCCTCTTGCCGCGCTCGGATCCGGCACAAAACCGATCGATTCTCTCGGCAGGTCAATTCCCGTCGCGCGGCCCAATCCAAAGAGACGGGCCGCCTGCTGAATCCTCTCCGCCCCCAAACGATGTCCCGTCTGGTAAAAGAAAACATTGCAGGAATGCTCGATGGCTTCGGTCACCGTCTGAGGGCCATGACCTCCCTCCTTCCAGCAATGGAACACAGCCCGGCCCAGCTGGAAGAAGCCGGGGCATGTGAAAGCGGTCCCGGGCCGGATGAGCTGGAGCTTGAGCGCCTCATAGGCCACAGCGGGCTTGAAGATGGACCCGGGCGGAACCCCGGATCGGATGGCTCGATTGAACATGGGCCGCGTGACGCCGTGGAGACTTGCCCGAACCTCCTGGCTGCGGGCCGGGTCGACGAAGGCATTCGGATCGAAGGACGGAGAGGAAGCCAGCGCCAGAATCTCTCCTGTGTTGGGGTCCATCACCAGGATCGCGCCCGCGGCTCCCTCTAATAAACGATGGCAGAAATCCTGCAGGCGGCCATCCAGAGAAACCGTGATCGCCCGCCCTCGCTGAGGCAAGAGAAAGCCCAACTGCCGAACCATCCTTCCCCGGTTATCCACCTCCACCTGAACTCCCCCGTCACGGCCCCGCAAGGTCGAATCGTACTGCTGCTCCAATCCCTCCTTCCCGACGAGATCCCGGTAGGTGTAGCCGTAGGACTTCAGGTGGGTCAATTCCTCCGGAGCAATCAACCCGACGTAGCCGGCCACCGGACCCAGCGCGGAGCCATGATGATAATACCGTTGGGGCACGGGTCTAAGCAGCAGCCCCGGCAGCTCCGACCGTTTTTCTTCCAAAAGGAAAGCCGTCTGGGCGGCCAAGCTTCGGATGAGAGGAACGGGAGCAAACGGACCCTGATATCCTTTCCGGTACCGGCTGGAAAGCTCTTGGGGAGAAATCCCAACCAGTTCTGACAGACGAGCCCAAACTTCCTGTGGAGATTTCAGATCCTGCGGAAAGACCGCGCACTCAAAGCTCAGCCGGTCTTCAACGAGAGCAGCCCCATGCCGGTCAAGAATGTCGCCGCGGGCCGCGGGAAGATGAATCAGCCGAATCCGATTTTTCTCCGCCTGCTGCCGGAAATCGGCTCCTTGGAGGATCTGGAGGGTAAAGAGCCCGGTCCAGATTAGACTCAAGCCCCCGGCGATCAAGCGCTGGAGCAGGACGAGACGCATCGACGACTATCGAAAAATTCGTTGGAGCCGAGGAAAACTCCAGGCGGCGAACATCCCATTCGCAACCATGGCCACGGGGAGGAACCATCCCATCCAGCCATTCCATCCCATCGCTGGATCGGCACATTTGAGCAGAATTCCATAAACCAATCCGCTGATCCCGGTCAAGATCCCCGCCCAAATTCCCTGCACCAATGGATCTTCCCGCTCGACTAGGTGCCGGCTGGAATTTAAGATCCATCCCACAAGGGCAAAGGTGCAGGCGAATCCCCCCAAGATGGCCCCGGTCTCCATATCTCGAAGGAATCCTAAAGCCACCCCGATCGCCCAAAGGAATCGTCCCGAAGGAAGACGGAATCCAAGGAAGATCAGGAACAGAAGCAGAGGATCGGCCAGAATCCGTAAGACAGGGGCCTGAGAAAAGAAGAACAGGTCCACCCCCCAGAGAAGGAGGGCCCAAAGAACCCAGGGAGTGAAAGATTCATTCACTGTCGCGCCGAAGGACTAAGACTTCTTCCACGGCCCCTGCTTGAACCGCCGGGCGGATTCGGCTAAAAAGGAACAGCTTCGAAGAATCCGGCTTAAGCCTGCCTACAGAACCGATCCAGATTCCTCCCGGGCAGAAACTCTTTCCCCCGCTGGTGAAGACCTTTTCTCCTTCTTTCAACTCGGCGTTTACCGGAAGATAGGCCAATAAACATTCCCCGGAAGGGGTCCCGGCCGCCAGGCCCGAAACACGAGAGGAAGACAGCGTCGCTGACACGCGGAAATGGGGATCCGTCACCAGAATCACTCGGCTGGAGGTCCCTCCCACTTCACTGATCCGTCCCACCAATCCCACGGGCGTAATGACCGCCATCCCGTTCTTAACACCATCCCGCGTCCCTTTATCTAAAAGGAGGGTGCGGGACCAAAGGCCCAGCTCATGGCCGATCACCTCCGCGGGGATGACCATCCAAGGAGACCTCTTCTTGAAACCAATCAAGGCCCGAAGGCGTGAATTCTCCTCGGAAAGCTCCCGGTGGGTTTCTTCGTGAGCCAGGGCCGCCGCCAGCTGATTCCGAAGGGTCTGGTTTTGCTCAAGCAGGAAAGGTCCGCTCAAGAATCCAAAGAGCAGCCGTTGAAGCCCCACACGCGCCGCCTGGAATCCTTCAAGGCCAGGCCTTAATCGGTCCATGAAGAACATCCGCAGAGAGGGACCTTCAGGACGAGATTGCAGGGCGGGCAGCCACAGCGGGGAGGCGACTAGCACAACAAGGACGGCAAATCGTTCAAGCTTCGGCCGCATCAAAACCCAATCTCACCATAAGCACGTCATTCCCGCAAAAGCGGGAATCGATCCTCGCGTACGCGAGGATGACATGAGTGACTAACTTTCGCTCCAGGAGGACGTGGAGGTCGAGGTGATCTTGCGAAGGGTCTTCAGGTCGGAAAGATATTTCCCCGTGCCTAAGGCCACTGCCGTGATGGGGTCGTCGGCTAAATGAAACGGCAATCCCGTTTCCTCCGACAGAAGTTTGTCGATCCCTCTTAACAGAGTCCCCCCGCCGGCAAGGACAACCCCCCGCTCGATCAAGTCCGCGGATAACTCCGGAGGAGTCCGTTCCAGGGTCAGCCGGACCGCCTCCAGGATTTGGGCGAGCGGCTCCGCCAAGGCCTCTCGGATCTCCTCCGAGGAAATCGTCACCGTCTTCGGCAGACCCGCCACCAGATCCCGGCCCCGAACCTCCATGGTGACTTCCTGCTC
>Ga0105164_10002079_pt1 | contig 12500 bp, 13 predicted proteins | sample VDWuncwatermetaG_FD_89674 | JGI IMG/M metagenome (GOLD analysis project Ga0105164, IMG submission 89674) | Wastewater microbial communities from Netherlands to study Microbial Dark Matter (Phase II) - VDW unchlorinated drinking water | ecosystem: Environmental > Aquatic > Freshwater > Drinking...
CAGAAAACCCAAGATAGGCTGCGAGATGGTCCCCATGGCATGCTGGAGGGCGATGTAAAGGCCCAGAACGAAAGGGGAGTAGCCCAAATGTTCCTGGAGATAGATAGGGAGAAAAGTCTGAACGATCAGGCGGCCCATCTGCAACAGTCCCATGTTGACGGAGACCCAGAGGAACAAGGGATTTTTGGCCAGCTCCACGATCTCTCGAACCTGTGCGGCGCGCGAGGAATGGGCGCCGCTGTCGGCAAAGAGGCCCGCCAGGCCGCGCAGGACGAGAAGGCCGAGCAGCAGGGCCGGCACGATTTGCATTTCGAGGACGATCTGCCACGGGAATGTCACCAGTAGGAAGCCGACGCCGATGGGAGTGAGGGTATCGCCGATGGTCGCCCCCATGCCGTGAATGGCGATGGCGGTGGCGCGGCGCTCCGGGAATCTATTGGACAGCGAGGCGGTCGCCGCCGGATGCCATAGCGAGGTGCCGAGCCCGACCAGCGCCGAGCCGACCAGCGCCCAGAAAAAAACCGGCGCCGCGCCCATGAGCAAGTAGGCGCTTCCCATGGACAGCAGGGCCGATGCCAGGATGAGGCCCCGGTAGCGCACGGCGGAGTCTGCCAGCATGCCTAGAGGGAGGTCGAGGGCGCCCATAATAAATTGCCGCGCCGAATTGAGCGCGCCCACCTGGACATCGTTCAAGCCGAGTCCCGTCTTAACCGAGGGAAGCACGACGGGATAAAACTGTTGGAACCAGTGGATGAAGAAATGGCCGACCGTCAGAACGCTGAGCAGCTTCAGCCGCCCGGCGCCGAGGCCGCGGATAGAGGCGAGAGAAATTTTGAGTTTAGTCAAAGCTGCCTCCGTCCGGCGCGCCGCCGGAGCGCGCGAGCTCTTCCATCTTGATCTTTTCCGGATTGAACTTGGCCGCCGCCTTGCCCATCCGCTCCAGGGCCTCATCGAAGCTGAGCGGCGCGGCGTCCTTGGGCCTGAAGCGGACGGGATTGATCCGCGCTACGACAAAGCTTTTAAGATAGGGACTGGTCAGCCCTCTGGCCCTCAGCGCCTCCACCTGCTTTACCACCTGGTCGTCGAGCTTGAGAAGAACCCCGGCCCTTTCGCGACGGACCTCCAGGGCCGCGCGCAGGGGCTGCTTCAGGAAGTTGTCCACCCGTTTTAACAGGGGATGATAAGCCCCGCCGCTGAAGCGCGGCCGCTCCTCATAGCACAGCCCCAGGGTGATAAATGCCGGCTCCTCGAATTCCAACGAGTAGCTCTCCTCGCCGCCGTCGCCCAGCCGCGCCAGCTCCTTATACATCCGGATGACCTCCAGCGCCTTCTCTCTCAAGTTGTGCGCCTTCTCGGTATTCAGCGCCAGGATCTGATACGCCGTTGCCGCTTCCGGCACCAGGATCGCCGTGATGCATCTGGCGCCCAGTGTCCGCATCGCCGAGAGCCGGTGATGGCCGTTCGGCGTCCAGTACTGCGCGCTTCCTGCGCCGTCTTTTTTGGCCCGCACTACGACGATCGGATCCAGAAATCGTCCGAGCCTTCCAATCACCGTCTCCAGTTTCCGCACATGTGTTTCCGAGAGATTGCGTTGATAGGGAGTGGGCTCTATCAGCTCGATCGGAAGAGCCGTCAGCATGACCCACCGTCCTCCATAGGGCTCCCGGTACGAGCCGAGCGTTTTTCCGCCGTCACGCTCGACCGCCCGCTCCAGCTCCGCTACCTCTCCCGGAGGCGTCGTCGCTTGGAGCTCCGCAGCGGCCAGCCCGACCGAATGACCCGCCGGCTTTCTTCTCCGCCTTACGGTTCCCGCGGTTCGAGGCTTCTTGGCTTTTTTTTCGGCCATTTTCGTGGCGCGGGGCTCAGGGAAAGATCCTTTTGCCCGTCCTCTCATCTTCCAGGATAATCGCCTTTGTCGGACAGATCCTGGCCGCGTTGAGAATGCGTTCATCGCTCTCGCCCTTCGGATCCGCTACAACGGCCTTGAACTTTTCATCAAAGTCAAACACGTTCGGCGCCGCCGAGATGCAGTTTCTCTGCCCCTGGCATTTGCCTCTATCCACAGTGATCTTCATGAGGCGCTCCTGACGACAATTGCCGGCGATTTTATGCGAGAGGAGGGTAGTCTGACAAGGGTCTTTTATCAATTTCCCAGATGGATAGCGATTGTGCCTGTCACTACGCTCAAGGTGCCGATGATCGTGAGGAGATTGACCCGCTCGACATCTCGCAGAAAGAGGATCGCTCCCAGCAGCGCCCAAACCGGATAGGTTGCCGCCAGGGGAGCCACGACCACTACGGATCCAATGCTCAGGGCCGTTACAATGAACAGGATGGATAGAGTCTCGCTGAGACCCGTTACCAGGAATGGCCAGAGCGCCTTGCGATTCCAGATCAGACGTTCCGTGGCAGGAGATAAGGCCAGATACCCCGTAAAGCATATTAGCGAGGCCGTGCCCATCACCGCGGCGAGAAAAAGAGGTTCGTTGGAAAGGGAGAGGGCGTAACGCCGGATTGGATGATTTATCCCGGTCAGACATGCTGCGGCCACGGGAAAGAGAAGATGCCACCAACGGAAAGTCGCAATATGCTCCTCGGCTCTCCAGGAGACAAGAATAATTCCGGTCACTACCAAAATCGTCCCCAGGACTACTGCGGCGCCGGGCTTTTCGTGAAGGAAAACGATCGCGATTCCCGCGGCAATGAGCGGGCTGGTTGCTTGCAGCGCGCTGCTGCGGGAGGCGCCTATTTTATGGACGCCCGTATACGCCAGCAGCCGGACCCCAAGCTGTGTCACGCCCACGATGACGAACAAGAGCACCGCGGCGCGCGAGACCGGGGGAATTCCTCCGGTAAGGAATATCGCAGCCCAAAGGGTGACCGTCTGTACGATGACCGAGACGCAGGTTACGGTAGCCGGGGTAGAGTGCTTCAACCCGAGCCGGGCCGATACCAGGGCCGACGCGTAAAAAATGGCGGTCAAGAGAGCTATGAGTTGTGCCGGCATGGAGTTGAGCTTTTGAAATATGAAGGATGAGGGGCGAAGGCAGAAAAGCCGGCTATTTCTGGAATGCCTTGCGGAAAACTTCCCGATGCTCAACGCTGTAGAGGCGACGAAAGTCCTCCGGATACTCCGCTCCCGGAACTATCTTGAGGTCGACCAGGATGGGTCCTTCCTCTCTGAGGATGCGCCCGGCCTCGCGTTCCCAGTCTTCCAGATTGGCAAACTCGTAAGTCTTGGGGTAACCGGCCGCGCGGGCGATCGCTGTGAAGCTGATGTGCCGGATTCCCGGTAAAGGCACCCCGCCGTTGGTTTCGTAGGTGCCGTTCTCGCAGACGCAATGGATGAGATTTTTAGGAGCTGCATGACCGATTGTCACCAGGCTGCCCAGGTTCATCAGCAGACTGCCGTCTCCATCCAGAACGATGATCCGCTTGTCCGGCCGGCCCAGGGCCAAACCCAAAGCGTGAGAGGATCCCTGCCCCATCGCCCCGGTAAAGGTGTAGTTCAAGTCGCTCGGAGAGATGTGAATCCACTCCTGCGCCGCCATGTAAACCGCCACCACGATTTCGTCGGTTCGGTGGCGCGCGAGGACCTTGAGACATTCGTCCCGCTTCATCATGGCTATCGAGGCTCCCTTCCGATCAGCAGCGCCACCGGCGCCGAGCGTTCGTAGGCCCGTTCCACGGCCGGCACGATCTTCGCAATATCCTCAGCCGCTTCGATCAGATGGTGCTCGATCCCCATCGCGTCCAGAATCGGCTCGACGATTCGCACCCCGTAGCGTTTTGACCGAGTGGGCGCGACGCCGGGCTCTTTTCCCAATAGTCCCACCATCATGCAAACAGGATTTTGCCCTTCCACGGCCACGCCGCGCAGAGAATTGACCGAGTCCAGCAGGCCGGTGTACTGAATCAGCAGAAGGGCCCGCCGGCCGGCATTGTAGAGGCCGCTGCAGATGGAGACGCCCTCGTCCTCTTTGCAGACCTGCACTACTTTTAGCTCGCGGTCTTGCAGGATAGGCTTCAGCAGATGCTCGCTGGTGACCCGGTCCGGCAGGGCGACTACAAAACGAATGCCGGATCGCTTTATCTCCCTGATGATATCGCAGGCCTTCAATTCCATCTGGGCGGTTTCCACTAGAGACCTCTTCGGAGCGCTAGGCCGCCGCTTTGACAAAATCGGCCAACCGCTCCCCAATCATTATCGCGGTGAGGTTGGTGTTCGCATGAGTGACCGTCGGCATGATCGAGGCATCGCCGATCCACAGGTTCGACATCCCATGCACGCGCAGGCGCTCATCCACCACCGCCATTTTGTTAGAGGCCGGACCCATCATACAGGTCCCCACCCCATGGTGATAGCTGTCATAGGTGGAGCGGGCGAACTTTCCCCAATCTTCGTCTGGCGCCGGCTGAAACAGCGCGCCGTAATACTCCTTCGCGGGTTCGCTATGGACCAGGTCGGCGATGAATTCCATAGCGGACACCATGGCTTTGACATCTTCGGGATCTTCCAGCATCCGCGGATCGATCCCCGGCAGTTCGCGGGGATCGGCATTTTTCAGGAAGAGCCGCCCCCGGGTTCGTTGCTCCAAAAGATGGGCCGACACGGGCATCATCCGTTTAATGCCCGAAACCGCCGTCGGCGGACGCATAACGACGTGGAAATTCCCGCAATCCCCCATCGGGTTGGACTTGATAATGAGCCTAAAGCGCGGAATAACCCAATCTTCCTGAAAATTTTTAGTTCCCTCGAAGGTCATATAGACAACGGCATGATCCTGATGATTCTCGCCTACTCCCTCCATCGCGTGAACTACTCCAAGCCCGTGCCGCTTGAGCTCCGCCGCGGGACCGATGCCGGAAAGCATGAGGATTTGCGGCGTGTGAAAAACGCCCGCGCTGAGCACGATCTGATCTCCCAACGCCCTGTGAATCTGCCCATCCTTCTCATAGCGGACCCCCTCGGCCTTGAGGCCGGCAAGCTGTAAGGAGACGGCTTGAGCTTCAGCGAGAATGGTTAGGTTTTTTCGCGCTCGCGCCGGTTCCAGATAGGCCACTGTAGTGGATTGCCGCTTGCCGTCTTTTATATTGTACGGGGCTAAACAAACCCCAAGGGGATTGGGGATGTTCAGATCGGGGCAGAGCGGGAGCCCCATCTTCACGGCGCTTTCGATAAACGCCTTGACCGGCCCGGACATGGGCATATCGAAGGTAAACGGGCGCTTGATGTACAGAGGGCCATCGCGGCCGTGAAGCGGACTATCCGGGTAGTCTCGGTCCGACTCGATTCTCTTCAACACCGGCAGCACATTCTCGTAGGACCAGGCGGGATTTCCCCGCTGGACCCACGTGTCGAGATCGAACTTGGCCGGCCGCAGAACGGACATCACATTGACCGAGGAGCCCCCGCCCATGATCCTGCCCGCTAGAGGGTAGAAAACACTGTGGTCTATGTTTCGCTCCGTGGGGTACATGTTCACGTAGGGGGACTCCAGCAGCAGACGAATCTGCCTGGATGCGTCCGCCACTATCTCCGGAATGGGCTGCGGGTCAGGACCGGCTTCGAGGAGAAGGACCTTGCGCTTCGGCTCTTCAGAAAGCCGCGCGGCGGCCACGCAGCCGGCCGATCCGCCCCCAACGATAATCACATCGTAACGTTCTGCCATTGGTTCACTTCGTTCACGAAGGGCGGTCATCCTTCCAACTGCTTTCGCAATCGCCGGGAAAATTCTTCCAGCAGCAAGACAGCCGTCGCCCGTAATATCATATCGCCGAGAATAACGAGCCTGCCCTTGATCTCGACGTTGGCGTGATAACCCAATTCCGTTCGGTTTTCAACGGGTTCGGCCAGCGTGACGGTCATTTTCACGTTCATCGTGCTCTTGGTGACCGAATCCGTGCCCTCGGTCCCAACCACCATCGTCTGCGGCGGCGTGCTTTCTACGATGGATGAGCGGAACGCAAATTTTCCCGAGATGGGTCCGACCGTAGCGCCGATGAGACCGTCGAAGGTGCGCTCATCGATTTGCGTTACTTGCTCCAAGCCCGGCAGGCAGGAAGCAAACCGGTTGATGTCTATCAAAAAATCCCAGGTCTTTGCCCGCGGCGCTCCTATGTCGATCTTCCCTGCAAAAATCATCTTGTCCCTGCGCGCAATCCTTCGTCCCTTTTATCTCTTTATCCTGCGGCCTTTTCAAGGTGAATTTTAGCGCACTCCTCGCTGCAAAAGTAACGGCCATTGCGGAAGATCGCGTCTCCTTTGGAAAGGTAGCTCTGGCACTGGGGGTCCAAGACCATCTCTTGCGCGCTTTTCTGGCGCTCTCGGGAGCGACGCCTCGGTTGCCGCTTGATCCGTGCGAGGAGCAGATTAAGGAAGAAGAATAAAAGGTACGATAAGACAAAAAGAAATAGAAGTCGGAGAAGCAACGCAGTTGCCTTTCAAACCTGGCCCGTACTGTGCGCCGGCGCTAGAGCCTCATGAGGCTCACTTTTTTGTCGTCTTTTAGACTTATCAGGAGTTCCGAAATGGTCGCCCCCAGCACCGGATGAATCACCTGGGGGGCGATCTCGCTGAGAGGAATCAGAACAAACTTCCGCTTGGGCAGTTCCGGGTGAGGGATCTTGAGGCTCCGCTTTTCGAGGATCAAAGTATCGTAGAGAAGAATGTCCAGGTCGATAATGCGCGCGCCCCAGCGTTTGCGGACTTTTTTCCGGCCCATCGCCCGCTCGATATTTTTGCATTTTTTGAGCAGCAGCTCCGGCTTCAACTCCGTCTCGACCTCGATCACGCCGTTGACATACCATTCCTTGGAATCCCCCAAAGGCTCGCTCTCATAGGGGGAGGATTCTTTAATAATCCTGGTATTGGGGATCTTGCCGATTCGAGCCAGGGCCTCCAGGTAGTTTTCCTTTTTCTTTCCCAGGTTGGAGCCGATCGCTATGTAAACTTGATGAGGCAAAGTCCTTCAGGATAAATCCTCCAGGATGGTTGCTAAAATCTTACCTGACGGATTCTGTCCGTAACCTCCTTTAAACGTTTTTTGTCCACGCAAACGGTAAAGCGGACATATCCCTCTCCCGCCTCGCCGAAGCCGTTTCCCGGCGTCGTTACGACTCCGGCCTCGTCGAGGAGCTTGGCGGTGAACTGGGCCGAGGTCAGCCCCCTGGGGACGGCGACCCAGACATAGAAGGTCGCGCGGGGTTTCTCGCACTCGAAGCCCGCGCCGTGCAGCCCGGATACCAGGATGTCGCGTCTCTCCTGATAGATTTTTCTTGACGGCTCTACGATCTCATCGCCGAGCCGCAAGGCTTCGATCGCCGCCTCTTGAACCGCCTGGAAAATACCGGAGTCCACGTTCGACTTGACTTGCGCCAGTCCGGCCACGAGTTCCTGATTGCCTACGGCCATGCCAACGCGCCACCCGGTCATGTTGAATGTCTTGGAAAGAGAATGAAATTCGATGCCGACCTCTCTGGCCCCGTCGACTTCAAGAAAACTCATGGGGCGGTAGCCGTCGAACCCCATTTCGGTATAGGCGGCGTCATGACAGACGAGGATGTCGTAACGATGGGCGAACTCCACGACACTGGTAAAAAACTCTTTTCCCGCCACCGCGGCTGTGGGGTTATTGGGATAGTTGATCCAGAGCATCTTGGCCTGCCGCGCCACCTCGGCAGGGATCGCGTTCAGATCCGGCAAAAAGTGGTTTTCTTTGGTAAGGGTGAGGAAGTAGTTTCTTCCCCCGCAGAATGCGGTTCCGATGTGATAGACCGGATAGCACGGGCTGGCTACTAGAACGATATCCCCGGGGTCGACAAAGGCGACCGCCATGTTGGCGATGCCTTCTTTCGAGCCGATGAGAGAGACCGCCTCTTTGACGGGATCAAGCTTCACGCCAAAACGGCGCCGGTACCAATCCGCTACCGCCTGGCGAAACTCAAGCAGGCCGGCGCTGTTGGGATAGCGATGGTTGGTAGGCTTGGAGGCCCCCTCCATCAGCTTTTCTACGATCTTCGCTGGGGTTGGAATATCCGGGTCGCCGACTCCGAGATCGATAAGATCAACTCCTCGGGCCAGCACCTCCCTTTTTCTCCGGTCTATCTCGGCAAAGAGGTACGGAGGTAAGTCATTGATTCTCTTGGCTTTTTTGATGGTTATGGCCAACTTTCCTTAACCTCTCTAAAATTAAAATCGCACTCTTTTACCTGTTTTTTTCCTTTTTGACAACTGCTTTTATTCCCCTTATCCTTACAATTTACAATTTTCAATTTTAAGGCGGGATATTATGGCCATACACCTCATCATAGACGGTTATAATCTGATTGGGAGCGAAAAGGGGTTAACAGGGGACCTCGAGGGCAAGAGAAATCAGCTTGTCGGGCAGCTCCAGCGTTATCAGGAGTCGAAAGGTTATCCGATTACCGTAGTCTTCGACGGATGGCGTTCAGGGTGGCGGTATGAGGTGGAAGAGAAAAATGGCGGGATTACCGTCATATTTTCCCAACTGGGGGAGAAGGCGGATAGTGTCATCAAGAGACTGGCGCGGCAAATGGGCAGCGGCTGCGTTGTCGTGACTTCCGACCGGGAGGTCCGCAGCGCGGCGGAGGCGAGCGGAGCAGTCGCCGTTTATTCGGGGGAGTTCAGCGCCAAACTTAACAGTCTCGACCGATATGTTTCTCTCGAAGAGGACGAGGAGTTAGAAAAGGATCAAGGGTTAAAGGGTTTAAGGGTTCAAGAGAAAAGAGGGAATCCGAGAAAGCTCTCAAAGAAGGAAAGAAAAAGAAGAGAGCGGCTGAAGAAATTATAATCGCGCCCGTGTGCAGCCCACATTCTCCTTGACATCACACCGTGAGAGCTATAGAAGCGCGTCATTATGGCTGATTTGAAAGATCGCATCGTTAGGTGTTGAGGTTTGATTCCGCTTCGCGACGATAATCCCACCGTTCTCTGGCCGATCGTCACCGCCACATTAACCATTGCGAATACAGCGGTTTTTTTCTACGAGCTTTCCCTCGAACCGAGACACCTCGACGCTCTCGTCTATCAAATGGGCATAATCCCCGCTTCTCTGACGCGGGCCCATATTCCGGGGACGGGCGGCTACTTCACGGTATGGACCTCCATGTTTCTGCACGGGGGATGGATGCATATCATAGGCAACATGCTCTATCTCTGGATCTTCGGTAATAACATCGAAGACAGCATGGGACACCTGCGCTTCATTTTTTTCTATTTGCTCGCGGGTCTCGCGGCCGCGGCAACGCACATCTACTTTAATCCCGCCTCGACCGTCCCGACGATCGGCGCTTCGGGTGCAGTTTCGGGGGTGCTGGGCGCTTACCTCGTTCTCTTTCCTCATGCCCGCATCAAAACGTTGATCTTCCTGTTCGGACCATTCTTCCGCATCGTCTACCTGCCCGCTTGGCTCTTGCTGATCTTTTGGATCGGCCTCCAGCTTCTCAACCAGGCCTCGGGCGCCATGGATGCGAGCGCCGGAGGCGTTGCCTACGCTGCCCATATCGGGGGCTTCGCGGCTGGAATTATACTGATTCCTCTTTTTCGCAAATACCGGCGCAAAACCCATTTTCGTTACACCTAACGGAGTAGGGAGCTCTTGCAATTCTCTAACGTTATCTGATAGGGGAAAGTCGGCTGTAGGTGAATGTGCGCTTTTTGAAAGGAGGAATGGTTATGAGTAGGACAATTTTTCGTTTGGCGATGTTGGTGCTGGCTGTGGTGGCAGTGCTGTTGCCAGAGGCCGGCGTCCAGGCCTGGGAGCCGACCAAGCCCATCGAGTTTGTGATTCCCGCCGGCACTGGGGGCGGCGCCGATCAGATGGCCCGTCTCATCTCCGGCATTGCGGAGAAGCACAAGCTCTCCCCTCGTCCTTTGATCGCCATCAACAAGTCCGGCGGGGCTGGCGCCGAAGGCTTCTTGGAGGTAAAGGGCAAGAAAGGCGACGGGCATACGATCATCATCACCCTCTCCAACCTCTTCACCACGCCGCTGGCCACCGGGGTCCCTTTCAACTGGAAGGACCTGACTCCGGTTGCTCGGCTGGCCCTCGACCAGTTCATCCTCTGGGTGAACGCCGAGACGCCCTATAAGACCGCCAAGGAATACATCGCCGCGGTTAAACAACAGTCGGGTGGGGACAATCGGATGAAGATGGGCGGCACTGGATCGGCGCAGGAGGACCAGATTATCACGATCCAGCTCGAACAGGCGCTGGGCTTAAAGTTTACGTATGTGCCGTTCAAAGGGGGCGGCGAAGTCTGCGTCAATCTCGTCGGCAAGCATGTCGACTCGACGGTGAACAATCCGATTGAGTGCGCGAGCCACTGGAAGAACGGCACTGTGCGTCCGCTCGCCGTCTTCGACACGGCGCGCATTCCGGTCGCGGATTGGAAGGGAATTCCCACCGTCAAGGAGGCCCTGGGCGTCGATATCCATTATCTGATGCTGCGCGGCATCTTCGGCCCTCCGGATATGCCCAAGGAGGCTGTCGAGTGGTACGTCGGCTTCCTCAAAAAAGTTTACGACACGCCGGAGTTCAAAAAATACCTCGACGACGGGGCGCTCAAGCCTGCCTTCGCCACGGGCGCGGAGTACGTCAAATGGGTGGAGGAGAACGAGCAACTCCACCGTGACCTGATGGCCAAAGGCGGGCTGCTCAAGAAATAAACAGAATGCGCGCCGCAGAACTCGTTACGGCATCGGTGTTGATGCTTCTGGGCGGCGTCGTCCTCTTCGACGCCGTTCGGATCGGCTTCGGATGGGGGCCGGACGGGCCTAGGAGCGGGTTTTTCCCTTTCTGGCTTGCGCTGATCATGGTCGTTACCTGCGCCGTGATTCTCGCGCAGTCCGCCCGGGGCGGGCAGGGCAAGAGCTTCGTCAGCCGGGAGCAGCTCGACTCGGTCCTCAAGGTGCTCTGGCCCGCCGTTGCGGCGGTCGGGCTGATGCATTTCGTCGGCCTCTACGTCGCTTCCGCGCTCTACATGGGCTTCTATATGCGATGGGTCGGCCGCCACCGATGGGTGACGGTCGTCGCCCTCGCGCTCGGTATTCCGATCGCCTGCTTTCTGATTTTCGAGAAATGGTTTCTTGTGCCGATGCCGAAAGGGCCGCTCGAGCAGTGGCTGGGTTATTGACTCATGGGAATCGAGAACCTTTTACTCGGCTTTCACATCGCGATCACGCCATTCAACTTGTGGATGGCCGTAGTCGGCATCCTGCTGGGCACGATCATCGGCGTGCTCCCTGGATTGGGGGGAGCCAACGGGGTGGCCATTCTGCTTCCCGTGACCTTCACCATGCCCCCGACCTCCGCAATCATTCTTCTCACTTCTATTTACTGGGGCGCGCTTTTCGGCGGGGCCATCACCTCGATACTTTTCAACATCCCCGGCGAGCCGTGGTCGGTCGCCACGACTTTCGACGGCTACCCGATGGCGCGGCAAGGACGAGGCGGCCAGGCGCTGACCGGCGCCTTCACCTCATCGTTCATCGGGGCGTTCTTCTCGATCGTGTTGATTACGTTCTTCGCGCCGCTCCTGGCCCAGGTCGCCCTCAGGTTTGGGCCGCCCGAGATCTTCTCGATCCAGTTTTTAACCTTTTCCGCGTTCGTGGGCCTCGGCGGCGGCAACCCGCTCAAGTCGCTGGTATCGGTTCTCATCGGCTTTATCCTCGCGACGGTCGGGCTCGACATCGTTACCGGCCAGTTGCGCCTCACCTTCGGTTTTACCGAGCTGATGAGAGGCTTTGATTTCATCATCGCAGTTATCGGCCTGTTCGGAATCGGGGAGATCCTGCTGAGCGTCGAGGAAGGGCTGAGCTTTCAGGGAACCCGCACCGGGATGAACCTGCGCGTGGTGCTCGATACCTGGAAAATTTTGCCGCGCTACTGGCGCACCTTCGTTCGGAGCTGTTTTATAGGGTTCTGGATGGGGTTTAAGCCCGGCGGAGCAACCCCGGCATCGTTTATGAGCTACTCCTTCGCGAAGAGGTTTTCTAAGAATCCTGAAGCTTTCGGTAAAGGCGAGCTGGAGGGAGTCGTGGCCCCTGAAACCGCCGCCCATGCCGCGGGCATCGCGGCGATGCTGCCGATGATCACGCTCGGGATTCCGGGCTCGCCCACGGCGGCGGTGATGCTTGGCGGGCTCATCATCTGGGGTTTGCAACCGGGACCTCTGCTGTTCAAAGAGAATCCGGATTTTGTTTGGGGGCTGATCGCGAGCATGTACACCGGCAACGTCATCGGCGTGCTGATGGTGCTGGCCTTCGTGCCCTTGTTCGCGGCGATCCTGCGCATCCCGTTCGCGATCCTGACGCCGCTGATCGTCGTGGTCTGCGCCATCGGATCTTACGCCGTGCACAACAGCATGCTCGATATCTGGTACATGCTCATCTTTGGCGTGATCGGATACGTCTTCAAAAAGCTGGATTATCCGCTGGCGCCATTTGTTCTGGCGCTCGTGCTGGGAGATATGGCGGA
>Ga0105164_10002080_pt1 | contig 12499 bp, 7 predicted proteins | sample VDWuncwatermetaG_FD_89674 | JGI IMG/M metagenome (GOLD analysis project Ga0105164, IMG submission 89674) | Wastewater microbial communities from Netherlands to study Microbial Dark Matter (Phase II) - VDW unchlorinated drinking water | ecosystem: Environmental > Aquatic > Freshwater > Drinking...
ATTTGGCACAGTCTCTTGTGGGGAGGGTTAGGGAGGGGGAACAGTTTAAGGAGTAAATGATGAACAAATATGATACATATCAGTTTGATGTTTTGGTGATTGGTTCCGGAGGCGCCGGGCTGCGCGCGGCTATCGCCGCTAATGAAGCGGGTGTTAAAACGGCGGTTGTTTGCAAATCGCTATTAGGAAAAGCGCACACAGTTATGGCGGAGGGCGGGATCGCCGCCTGCCTGGCGCATGTTGATGCTCAGGACAACTGGCAGGTTCATTTTAAGGATACCATGTCCGGCGGTAAATATGTGAATGATTGGCGTATGGCGATGATTCACGCCAAAGAATCACCGGAGGCCGTGCGCGAGCTTGAACGTTGGGGGGCGATATTTGACCGCACCGAAGACGGCAGGATTTTACAGCGGCCATTTGGCGGCCATAGTTTCTCCAGGCTTTGCCATGTGGGCGACCGCACGGGGTTAGAAATGATCCGCACTCTTCAGGAGAAAACCGTTGCTTTGGGTATTGAAGTATTTATGGAGTGCATGATCACGCACCTGCTGGTAGATAACGGCGTTATCCAGGGCGCGTTTGGTTTCCGGAAAAGCAGCGGGAAGTTTATCCTGTTTTTAGTAAAATCAGTGATCATCGCCACCGGAGGTATCGGAAAAATCTGGCGTATCAGTTCTAACTCCTGGGATTGTACTGCCGATGGCCATGCTTTGGCTTATTACGCGGGGGCTCAATTGAAGGATATGGAATTTGTGCAATTTCATCCTACGGGGATGGTCTGGCCTTTAGGTGTTAAGGGGATACTGGTAACCGAAGCTGTCCGTGGGGAAGGAGGGATATTAAAAAATAAATCAGGCGAACGGTTTATGAAAAGATATGATCCTTTGCGTATGGAGCTTTCCACGCGCGATTTAGTTTCCCGGGCGATTAATCAAGAGGTCCAGGAAGGCAGGGGCTCAGAGCATGGAGGAGTATTCCTGGATATTTCGCATAAGCCGGCGGAATATATAAAACGCAAACTTCCCAGTATGTATCAACAGTTTATGGAATTCGCGGATGTGGATATTACTAAACAGCCGATGGAAGTGGGGCCGACATGCCACTATGCTATGGGGGGAGTGAAGGTGGATTCCCAAACACAAGAAAGTACGATTAAGGGTATGTTTGCCGCGGGTGAAGTTGCCGCCGGACTGCATGGAGGCAACAGATTAGGGGGTAATTCATTATCTGATCTCCTGGTTTTTGGAAAAAGGGCGGGAGCCGCCGCCGCGGAGGACGCGAAAAAAGCTAAAAATTTTATTACTCCCGATGCATCAAAATTAGATCTGTATCAACAGGAGTTAACGGCGCCATTCGCGAATACGGGGAGTGAAATTCCTTCTTCAGTACATAAGGATTTACAGAAACTTATGGATACGCATGTAGGAATTATACGGCATCAAGACAAGCTGCGGGAGGCTTTAGGAGGATTAAAGATATTGCAAAAACGCTACACCCAAATACATGTCGACGGTAATCTCAATTATAATTTTGGCTGGCATCTATATATCGCGTTAAAATTTATGCTTTCCATCGCGGAAATAACCACTGCGGCGGCCCTGGAAAGAAAAGAGAGTAGGAGCGCGCAGGCGCGGGAGGATTTCCCCGCGATGAACCCTGAATGGGGAAAAAAGAGCATTATAATCAAGCAGAACAACGGAATACCGGAAATTAGCACCGAGCCGCTTGTGGCGATGCCGGAGGAGTTACTGAGCCTTCGGTAAATAATGTATCCATTATTTACCGAAGGCTCAGTATATAATTTATTGGGAGATACTCTGAAATGACAGAAAAGGCCAAGAAGGTAGTGTTTTCAATTTTTAGAGGGACTCCGGAAAATGGGCAGTATCAGCAATACCCTGTCGAGGTTGTTGACGGGATGGTGGTGCTTGATGCGATTCTCGATATTCAGGCCAGGTACGCGCCCGATCTTGGGGTTAGATGCAATTGCAGCGCGGGAAAATGCGGTTCTTGTTCAGTTGAGATTAACGGGATTCCTAAGCTTATGTGCAAGACACGGATTAATGATCTGCCCGCGCGTAAGCCGATCATCATCGGCCCGCTTAAATCCTTTCCGGGGATTAAAGATCTGGTAACGGATATTTCGTGGAATTATGAGGTGAATAAAAAAATACCATTTTTTGCTCCCCATAAAGATACCGACTGGCGGATGTACCAGTTCGAGATTAATAGGATACAGGAATTTAGGAAATGCATTGAATGTTTTCTTTGCCAGGATACCTGCCATGTCATCCGCGCGCATGATAAAAAAAATGAATACTTTGGGCCGCGTGTTCTTGTGCGTTTAGCGGCTCTGGCGATGCATCCTCTGGATGAATTAAAGAGAATGCAATTTATAAAAGAATCGGCCGGGATAGGGCTATGTAATGTGACGCATTGTTGTAACGACGTCTGTCCGGAAAAAATAAAGATTACCGACAATGCGATTATTCCTTTGAAAGAACGCCTCGCCGATTTATTTTATGACCCTTTATTAGTATTTATTCATAAAATATTTAAAAGGAATAGGGCGTCACAAAAGTGCCGCCCTTGATTACACCGATTAAAAAAAAGATTACACAGATTAAAAGCAACATCGGTATTATCTGTGTAATCTTTTCTAAAATCTGTGTAATCATAGGCTGGAACGACTTTCGTTACAGCCTATTTAAGAGGAAGGCTAAGGCTAATCAATGAACGTATATATCGCGGCCACCAGGCAAAATGACGGCAAGACAATGGTTTCTTTGGGCCTGCTTAGCGTTTTACGCAAGATGGTAAAAAGGATCGGATATATAAAGCCGGTGGGCCAGCAGTATCAGGTTATCAATGGAAAAAAGATTGATAAAGACGCGGTGTTAATGCGGGAAATTTTTGGTTTTAGAAAAAGTTTATCCAATATGAGCCCCATCGCTATTCCACCAGGTTTTACCGAGCGGTATTTGTTAAAAGGCAGGCGCTTGGATTTGGTGAACAAGGTTAAGGATGCCTATAAAGAGATCTCCAGAAAGAGTGATTTTGTTTTAGTTGAAGGAACAGGGCACGCGGGAGTGGGTTCTGTGTTTGATTTGTCTAATTCGGATGTTGCCTCCTTGATAGGGGCTAAAGTGATTATTGTCAGCTGCGGCGGCATTGGAAAGCCCATCGATGAGATCATGCTTAATCACGCCAAATTTGATAATCAGGGCGTGGAAGTTATCGGGGTGATTATAAATAAAGTAAGAAAGGATAAATACGATAAAATTAACCGTTTGATACGGCTGGGTTTGGGCAGAAAAAAAATAGAGGTATTAGGGGTGATTCCTTTCGAGGAGGTGCTCTCTAATCCGACCATTTCAGAGTTATTTGAGGATTTAGGCGGCGAGCTTATCTGCGGCAAGAAGGGGCTGAATAATGTAGTTGAGCGTTTTATTGTCGGGGATGTTGTCGCCCATGAGGTGCTTAACTACTTACGCTCAGGCACGCTTTTAATTGTTCCGGGAAATAGAGAGGATGTTATATTTTCCGTGCTCAGCGGCTGGGTGTTAGGATCTACGGGAAAATATAACATCGCCGGTATAGTCGCCACTTATGGCAAGAGGCCCCCTGAAGGAGTGATTGAGGTTATCAAAAGATTTAATATTCCTTTGATTCTGGTTAAAGAGGACTCTTTCTCAACGGCTTGTGAGATTAATAATATGATTTTTAAATTGCGCGCTGGAGATAAAACCAAAATTAAAAGAATTGAGAGCTTGATAGAGAAATATGTTGATGTGAAAAAAATATTTAACATCGTTAGCGGCAAGAGATGATCGGAAAATTCCTGAATATAATACCTAAGATAGCGGATTCCAGTTTTATTGCCCCGTCCGCCGATATTATTGGCGCGGTAGAAATCGGTAAACACTCCAGCGTATGGTTTAAGGTTATTGCCCGCGCGGACATCAATCGCATTAAAATCGGCTCCTACACTAATGTCCAGGATGGCTCTGTGCTTCATGTTGATGACGATGAAGGCCTTCATATCGGAGATTATGTTACAGTAGGCCATAACAGCGTATTACATGCTTGTCATATCGCGGATGCTTCGCTTATCGGTATGGGTGCGATCATACTCAGCGGCGCCAGGATAGGGAAGGGTTCAATAGTGGCAGCGGGCGCCTTGATTACAGAAGGTTTTAATGTACCCGCTTATACCCTGGCAATGGGAGTTCCGGGTAAGGTTGTAAGGGAATTGACTGAAGAGGAAAAGAAAGAGAATATATATTGGGCAAAGAAATACGCAAAACTTATTTTGGAGTATAAAAAAAGGAGTAAGCTAAAGGTTGGATAATTAATACTGATATATTTGTCATCCTGAGGCGAAGCCGAAGGATCTTGTTTTTAGATTCTAAGGAGTCCCGCCGCTGGCGGGACTCCTTAGAATGACAGAATAATTACAGAGGAGAAGATGGAGAATAAAAAGATACTAATTATCGATGACGATCTTGATTTTGTAACGGCGACAAAGGTGCTTCTGGATGCAAAGGGCTATAAAGTGTTCTCTGCTAACGATAAAAAGGATGGCCTTGAGAAGATCCAGCAGATTATGCCGGATTTGATTATTATGGATGTAATGATGCAGAAGATGAGCGATGGGTTTGATCTATCCAGGGAATTAAAAAACGATGAAAAATATAAAAAAATACCGATTCTCATGTTGACCGCTATCGGGGAAAAGACAGGTTTTAGTTTTTCCGCGGTTTCAGGCGATAAGACCTGGCTGCCCATTGATGACTACGCGGAAAAACCGGTTAAATCCGAAGAATTAATCGCCAAGATTGAAAAACTGATTTCAAAATAGGGACACTAATCTTGTGTCATTCTGAGGAGCGATAGCGACGAAGAATCTAAAAACGAGATCCTTCCCTTTCGCGGAGTTTACACTGAAATGATGAGAAATGTATTTATAATAGATGGATTAAGGACACCGATTGGTAAACGCTATAAGGGCCTCAGAGACATTCCCGCGGTTAAACTCGCCGCGATTGTTATTAAAAACCTGCTCGAAAATAATAAATTAGAAGGCAACTTTGTAGATGAGGTAATCTTAGGTAACGCCGTGGGCGCGGGCTTGGGACAGAATCCTGCCAGGCAAGCGCTTATTCATGCCGGATTGCCATATGGGGTACCCGGCTTTACCGTAAATAAGGCGTGTGGTTCGGGATTAAAAAGTGTAATTCTAGGGGCTCAAGCGATAGCCTGCGCGGATGCCAACCTAATTCTGGCAGGAGGTACTGAGAATGTTTCTCAATGCCCTTCATTTTATTTGGGTGATAAAAAAAACGATATATTAAAAGAAAAAAATCAGATGGCTTTGGCTATTGGAAGCCAAACCATCGCCTTGCGGCTTAAGGATAGCTTAATCAATGACGGTCTTTGGTGCAGTTTTAACGACGCGCATATGGTAACAATTGCCGAAGATACAGCGGAGAGATTTAAAATATCCAGAAAAGCGCAGGATGATTATGCTTTAGAGAGCTGTAGAAAAGCTTGTGAAGCGCAGGGAAAAGGCTTATTTAGAAAAGAGATTGTTCCGGTACAAACAGCCGCCGATTGTATTCTGGATGTTGACGAAAAAATAAAGGCCATATCGATAGATGAGTTATCTAGAATGCCGCCTGTTGTTAAATTGGGCGGTTCGATTACCGCCGGAAACTCACCCGCGCCGGCCGATGGGGCGGCGGTTTTAATTCTTGCTTCTGAAAAAGCCCTCAAGAAATTTAAAATTGTTCCCCGAGCGCGTATTTTAGGATATGCTTCTGCTGCCGTTGATCCGAAGCTGACATTTACCGCAGCCGCGTTGGCGGTGAAGAAATGCCTCAAAGCGAGTTCAATTAAGATGTCAGAGGTAGATCTTTTTGAAATAGGGGAAGCATTCGCCGTGCAGGCTCTATTGACCATAAGAGAGTTAGAATTGGATATTAGGCGATTAAATATTTTTGGCGGCTCCATAGCTTTAGGCCATCCGCTGGGAGCCTCTGGCGCAATAGGCCTGGTTACCCTGCTTAACGCTCTTGAAACAAAGAAGAAGAAAGTCGGCATAAGCTCTGTCTGCCTAGGAGGAGGCTGCGCCGTCTCTTTAGCGATCCAATTGTTAAACTAATCTTTTAATCAGAGATGAATCAGAATTGGTGCAGATTTTTCTTGATATCTTCTAAAAATATGTTAGACTCCGCTTGTAACCTGTCACGCGGCAAGAGTAAAAGAGCCTGATGCCCAAATCGCATATAAAGAATCTTAAAATATCACTTAAAAGGGCCGCTCTGTTGGCCCTATTTTTTTCTCTCTTCTCAAGCCTCGCCTTTGCCGCGAACTCCAAGCCTGCTCTTGGAACGATTACCCCTGTAAGCGGAACATCCAACCCTTACCAGGCAGTGAGCTTTACTGCCACCTATTCTGATGCTGATGGCTCAACTGATATCCGCTATGCCGCCTTTCTTCTTTATCCTGCCTCATCAGGAAATTACGCGCTGCTGGTTTATGACCAGACCAGCAATCTGCTTTATCTAACCAGCGATATCAATGCTGGTTGGTCAGGCGGTTATGCGCCCGGCACTCCAAATACCATCTCGAATGCCTATTTTAGCCTTGATTGCAGCAAGACTAAGGTTTTCGGCACAGGCAATACCTTAACCATCAATTGGTCTATCACGGCTCAAGCTGTCTCCTCAGGTAGGCTTTACGCCAGTCTCCTCTTAGCCATTGATAAATCCGGCAACAGCACTAACTTGAATTCCAAAGGAAGCTACGCCATTGATTATGACCCGCAAGCTGGCGTAATCACTCCTTCCTCAGGAATTTCTTCTCCTGATGAGTATTTAAGTTTTACCACCACCTACTCTGATAAGGATAGCTGGCAGAATATCCAATATGCCCTTTTAGGCTTTTATAACCCTGATACTCCTGCTAACCCACCCTCTATATTAGGATATGACCGGCTTAATCATAAACTCTACCTGCGTAATGACACTGACACTGCCTGGTTAGGCGGTTTTTCTCCCGGCTCAAGCAATATTATTGAGAATTCCCGGCTCAGGCTTGACTGTACTCTTACCGCTGTTCAAGGCTCAGGTAATACCTTAAGCATCAGCTGGAGGGTCTCTTTTAAGCCTGCATTCCAAGGCCAAAAAAAGCTCTACCTTTTAGTGGTAGACTCAGCCTCTGGCTCCTCAGGTTGGACAGAAAAAGGCTCCTGGAGTATCCAAAGCGATACCACCCCGCCCATTGGCACCATCTTGATCAACTCCGGCGCAAGCATAACCAACTCAACTTCAGCAACCTTAATTCTATCTGCCACAGACTCAGGCAGCGGTATGGGAGCAGGCGCCCAGATGCAGTTTTCAAATGATAACGTAATTTGGTCAGTTCCTGAAAATTATGCTGCCAGCAAGACTTGGGTATTAACTTCTGGAGACAGCGCCAAGACCGTCTATGCTAAATTCAAGGATGTAGCAGGAAACTGGTCAACTCCTGTATCTGATACAATAATTTTAGACACCATACCTCCTCAGATTAGTAGTTCCAGTCCTCTGGATGGAGCTACTTTTTATGAAAACGATTCAGTACTGATTTCTGTGATGGTTAATGATATAGATCCTTCGCCCTTGGAATATCAATTTTCTATTGATGGGATTATCAAACAGGCATGGTCTAGTTTATCTACTAGTTATAGCTGGATTACTTCTTTGCAAGACAAAGGTAGTCACAATATAAAAGTGGAAGCTAAAGATGCGGGTGGACAGGATAGTAAAGAAATGGAGATTTACATTTTAAGAAAACCTATACCACCGATTTAAAAAGGTATGAAAAAATTATTTTTTAAAACTACATCCCTATGTTTAGTTTTTACCTATATATTTAACCTTTGCCTGTATGATCTATGCCTTGCTAAAGAAACTATTGTTTCTCAGAGATTAACCTCAAAAGTGACTAAAGAAGAGTTAATCGGTTACGATAAAAAGACATCTTCTTCTGTCAAAACACAGGGGACACAGGTAGTTAGAGCTTTAGGCTCAGGTTCGCAAGATTCTTTTACTCCAGAAAAGGCAATAAAAAGTTTTTATCTCGATCCCTTTAGCGGCACTCTTAATTTATCCATACCTTTATTTACTCCGCCGGGAAGAAAAGGGGTACAACCAAACCTTAACCTTACTTATTCATCAAGAAACGCCAATGGTCCATTTGGTTGGGGTTGGCGAATGGATTTCGGGGGTTATATTGAGCGTTCTACAAAAAACGGTTTTCCGAAATACAACACCAGCGATACCTTTATTTGCTATTTGAATGGAGCTAATTATGAGCTAATAGCCATAGGTGGTGATGAATATCGTTCTAAGACTGAAGGCGATTTTCTAAAATTTAAATTTAATGGTACATCCTGGAAAATAAAAGATAAACAAGGCAATACTTTTTATCTCGGTAGAGATGATCTTAGCCGTGATTATAAAGATAAATTTAACCCAAATATTAATAAAATTTTTAGATGGTATTTAGATGGCGTCAAGGACATAAATGGTAATTCGCTTCTTTCGTTTATATGGCCAAGAGGTTACAATAGTTCAATTAAACCTGTACCTCAAAAAATAACCTATACAAAATATGAACCCAATACGGATGCCTATAATGAAGACAACGGCCCGATGACTATATATTTTGTTGGGGATGGGGATAGACGCCAGGATATTTTTCGAAGCTTTCGACACGCTGGTGATTTGACTGGTGAAGGTTGGGGCAGAATAAAAGAGATATTCATTTGTCCTTCGGAATCACCCTATGATAATCCCCAAACATCGTTTGTCAAAAAATATATCTTCGAATATAAATATAGTCAAATAACTAATCGAACCTTGCTTACAAAAATCACAGAGGTTGGTTCAGATGGGACAACAATGCCACCGATTACATTTACCTATGAAGAGAATCTGCCAACTTATCAGATTGTCTCTATTTTAGGCGATCCCACAGCAGGAGACAATCTCTGGAATATAAGAGTAAATGATAATGCAAATGATATTCACTTTAACAGATCTAATAATAATTTATATCTTTATCCTCATTGGAGTTCACTTAACTGGGGGCCAATTTTTACTCAAGCAACAGGTTCGGATATAGGTTTAAATTGGAATATCAATTCAAATGGTGATTTGTCTATAAATTCTCCAGCTTGGCGTGAGTTTTATGCCTGGACATATGTATATCTTCAGAGTGCACGCAATCTAAATATTTCTTGTAGTGGCAATGCTAATCACACTGTATATTTAAATGCAGATTATGTTAATTTTTACAGAGATAATAATATTTCTCTTCCTTTAAAGGCTGGCTACAATTTAATTGAGATAACTGGATATAACGAAAATAATTTTAGTTTTGATCTTAGCGCCAATATTATCGGTAACGTTAATTTAATGAATTCTCAACAACTAACCGTGCCTTCACTTTCAGGGGATTTTAACGGGGATGGCTTCGATGATATCGGAACATTCTTTGCCTCTAGAGGAATATGTAAGATTACTCTGTCCAATGGTAATGCCTTCTTACCCAAACAGACCTGGATTGAAAATTTTGGCGTAAACCAAAGACTTCTTTTAGGAGATTTTAATGGTGATGGTAAAACCGATATTTGTGCTTTTGATTCAACAAATGGAAATTGGAGAATTGCTTTATCTGATGGCACTAAATTTGTTGATAATGGCGTATGGATTTCCAATTTTGGAGTAAATTCGCAACCGTTTACAGGAGAGTTTAACGGTGATGGGAAGACCGATATTGGTATATTTTTTAATTTAGATGGATGGTTACGGGATGTTCAGTTCGCCCTTAATACAGGTAATACTTTTGAAAAACATAACTCTTGGGGGTTTGGCTCGCAAGATGAAATTTGTTTACCAGGCGACTTTAATGCTGATGGGCTTACAGATTTTGTAGTGTTTAATGACTATTGGAATGATGGGTTTTGGGATATAGCATTTAATATTAATATTGCTGATGCAGGGGTAGGCAATTATGGGAACTGCTATACCCAGTATTTTGGAGTTGGAATAAAGAACCCGTTAGCTTTGGATTTTAATGGAGACGGTTTAACAGATATTGGTTATTATGATTATACCGCAGGCAACTTTAAGGTAAGAACTTTTAATGGTATAGGTAGTTTATTTAGTCAAACCAAAGAGATTTCATTTAACTTCAGCCTAAGAGACCAAAACATCCAAATTCAAACCGGAGATTATAATGGAGATGGAATTCAGGATTTTTGCGCTTACACGCCATTGGGCGATAATATTGAAATTTCCATATCAAAAGGGGGTATACCAGACCTACTTTCTAAAGTAGAAAATGGCACAGGTGGGAGATTAGAATTGAAATATCTTCCCTATTCTAAATTTAATGACCCAGGGGCAAATCTACCTTTTATTTTACCTGTGCTTGCAGAGAGTATTGTTTCCGATGGCCAGGGCAGCTCTTACAAAACTACTTATAATTATAGTGGCGGTCTTTATGATACTGATGATAAGGAATTCCGTGGTTTTGCTTTTGCGAGACTTATTGATGCGGAAGGTAATATCACTGAAAACTACTTTAAGCAGGATGATATATATAAAGGTAAATTATATAAGCAAGAAGTTAAAGATAAAGATGGGAAACTTTATTCTAAGGTTGAAAATACCTGGCAGCATAGCGAACCTTATCCGGGTGTCAATTTTCCCTATTTGGCTCAAACTGATAACTATGTTTATGATGGTGATGCAAGTTATAAACAGACGCGTGCAAAATTTGAATACGACGTTTATGGTAATTCCGCAAAAATAATCTCAGAAGGTGAAGTAGGTTTAACTGGCGATGAGAAAACACAAATTACAGAATATACCTATAATACTACTGATTGGCTGGTGGCTTTTCCAATCCATACCTATTTATTAGACGCTAACCAGTTAAAAGTTTCCGAAAAGTGGTTTTATTATGATAATCATACTGGCAATAGCGATCAGCCTCTCAATGGCCTTTTAACTAAAGAAGAGGTCTGGATTTATAATTCTCTAACTCAAAATTCAAACCGGATAGCCTCAACCTATGCTTATGATCAATATGGCAATCTCACCAGTGTTACTGATTCTTTAGGCAGGAAAACAACTACAGCTTTTGATTCGGAATCACACACTTATCCGGTTACTACAACCAATGCCCTTGGCCAGACGATAAAAACCACTTTTGATTCTAAAATCGGCAAGCCTTTAACTATTACTGATCCGAATAACCAGATGACTACTAACGTATATGATTCATTGGGACGTTTAGTTAAAATTATAGGCCCTAATGATACTCTGGAAAATCCCAGCGTAATCTATGAATATGATTTGGCTTCTCTCCCCAATAAAGTTACCAAGAAAGTTAAGGCCGATTATTCTTCATCGCCTGAATATTTAACCTACTATTCTTTTTACGATGGTTTAAGCAGGTTGATCCAAAGCAAAACGTCCGCGGAGCCTGATCCTTTAACTCTCCAAGCGCGCCAAGTTGTATCGAGTATTTGCCGGTTTGATCAGCGCGGCCGGATAAAAGAAAAATATCTGCCTTATTTTGTTGACCTCTCAGCAAACTATGTAATTCCAACTTATGCTACACCCCATACTACATTTAACTATGACCCGATAGGCAGGCTCATTCAAACCACCAATCCGGATTCGACCTATTCAACTACAAATTATTCAGATTGGGTTACTACTGCCACTGATGAGAATGGCCGCTATAAAACTCAATATTTCGATGCCTATGCAAGAATCGTCAAGATAGAGGAGCACAACGGCAGCCAAACTTATACTACTACTTATGAATATGGCGCTTTAGGAAATTTGGTTAAACTTATTGACAACCAAAACAACATTACCCAAATCTGGTACGACTCTTTAGGCAGAAAAATTAAAATGGATGACCCGGATATGGGCGTATGGAATTATGAATACGACTTGGCGGGAAATCTTATTAAGCAAACTGATGCCAAGAATCAGATTTTAACCTTTAACTATGATGCCCTCAACCGGCTAACGGGTAAACTGGCTAACGGGCAGACACTAGTTACTTATGAATATGATGACACTGCAAAACAATATTGCATCGGCCGCCTTTCTAAAATCACTGATTTATCCGGTTCTGCCGAGTTTTTCTATGATAACTTAGGAAGGGAAATTAAATCTCTAAAAACTATTACTGGCAGCGGTTCTTATCCTGTTCTGCGCGGCTACGATGCCTTAGACAGGTTAGTAACCTTGAAATATCCCGATAACAGTATGCTTCAATACGAGTATAATCCCCAAGGCATCGCTAAAGTAACGGATATAACCAATCCCGCAAGCCCTATAGGCTATATTTCAAATATAGATTACTCTCCTGCAAACCAGATTATTAAGATTCAATACGGCAACGGCGTTGAGACTAACTATAC
>Ga0105164_10002081_pt1 | contig 12496 bp, 7 predicted proteins | sample VDWuncwatermetaG_FD_89674 | JGI IMG/M metagenome (GOLD analysis project Ga0105164, IMG submission 89674) | Wastewater microbial communities from Netherlands to study Microbial Dark Matter (Phase II) - VDW unchlorinated drinking water | ecosystem: Environmental > Aquatic > Freshwater > Drinking...
ATCTAAAAATGCGCGGATGATCTTATAGAGCTTGTGCCTTAAAATAAAATTATTAAATATCTTCTTTCTTCTTAAATCCAAATAACGGTATTTAAGCCGCACCTCTTCAGTAATATCAATGTCCTCCGTTATTTCAAAAGGCGGGGTAAGGCTGGGGTTCAATATCTCCAGCTTATTTGCTGCAATTTCTATTGCTCCGGTGGTTAATCTGGGATTTATGGTGCCGTCAGGTCTCTTATTTACTTTCCCAGAAATGCTGACTACGAACTCGTTTCTTAAATCTTGCGCCTTTTGGTAGGTATCAGGAGATTCTTTAGGCAAAAAAACGACTTGGGTAATTCCGTAGCGGTCGCGAATATCAATAAAGATAAGTTTTCCGTGGTCACGACGGCTGGCTACCCAACCGCATAAGGTGGCTTCTTTGCCAATATCGTTTTCAGTTAATTCACCGCAAGTATGGGTTCGTAACATTTTAAATTAGGTTGATCAATGTTAAACAAGGTTAAACAACGTTAACCTAAGTTACTTTTGCAACTTCGATTAACCTCGGTTAACCTGGGCTAACCTTGGTTAACTTTTACTTTAAGTTCTCTTAACAACTCTTCCTGTTTAACTTCCCTCTGTTCTCCAGAACTCATATCTTTCAATGTCACCGTATTCTTTTTAAGCTCATCCTCTCCGATAATTAACACATACCTTGTGCCTAAGTCATCTGCGCGGCGCATCGCTCCTTTAAGGGATTTATTTTCATAATCTGTATCAGAAGCAATTCCTGCTTTACGCAGATTATCCAATAGATTGAAACCGTGTTTTTTCGCCTCTTCGCCCATGGTTATTAGATAAACTAACTTTTGACCGGCGACCGGCGACCGGCGACCGGCGACTAACAACAATCTTTCTATTCCAAACGCCAGGCCCATCGCGCCTATGCTTGGGCCCCCTAAATCTTCAACTAGATTATCGTATCTGCCTCCTGCGCCCAAAGCATTCTGGGCGCCTAAATCATTATGCGTTATTTCAAATACAGTGCGGGTATAATAATCCAGCCCACGCACAAGATAAGGATTAACTTTATAACCTATCTTTAGAGATTCTAAACCCGATCTTACCTTGTCAAAATGCGTTTTGCATTCCGGGCAAAGATATTCATCATGTATATCTAGTTTATGGATAACCTGAAGGCATGCCTCATTCTTACAATCCAGAATGCGCAGGACATTGTGCTTGAATCTGTTATGACAGTCTGTGCAAAGCTCAGAAAGCCGGCCCTTGAGTTTATTACGCAGGATTTCTGTTAATTTATTTTTGTCTTTTCTGCAGCCTAAACTGCTAACTTCTATTTCGTAGCCATCTATCGAATAGGCCTTAAGCAAATTATCTGCCAAGGAAATAACTTCTACATCCAAATATGCATCTTGTGAACCTATTGCCTCGCACCCCAAATGATGGAACTGCCGCAGCCTCCCCTTTTGCGGGCGTTCTAAGCGAAACATCGGCCCAATATAATAAATCTTTGTTAACCCCGTGGTTTTATCAAGATTATTCTCTATGTATGCGCGGACTATAGAAGCAGTGGCTTCTGGTCTTAAGGCATATACATCTTTGCCGGTTTTTGTCAAAAACATCTGTTTTTGAACTATCTCCGTAGATTCTCCCAAAGAACGATTGAATAAAACCGCCTCTTCAATTATAGGCGGACGCATCTCTTTGTAATTATAGAGCAAGAAAACTTTACGGCTGGCTGCTTCTATTGCCTGCCAAAAAGGTGTTTCTTCGGGTAGGATATCTTTTGTCCCGGGGACTCTTTTAAACATATTTTTACCTAGCATTTACCCCGTTACACCCTGCCTTTTAAGGCAGGGTGTAACGGGGTTTACTTACTATAATAATAAAAGATGAAATAAATGCCGGGTATGCTTATTAAAAATTACTAATGTTATTGGTATTATGATGGTTACTGCCTGAAAGGCCTCTTTGATAATGTTGAATTGGATGCACCCTACTTTACTTTTTTCTTTATCTCCAAACCTGGCTTAAAAACCACTACTTTTCGGGGCGGAACAGGGACTACTTGACCCGTGCGGGGGTTTCTGCCAATGCGGCTCTTCCTCTCTTTTATCTTAAAAACCCCAAAATTGCGCAGCTCTATTTTTTCTCCTCTGATTAATGACTCAATAATACAATCAAAGGTCTTCTGAACAACCTTCTTTACATCTATTTGTTTTAAATTACTTTCATCGGATACTTTTAAAATAATATCTTTTTTAGTCATTAAACACCTCCTTTAATTGTAACTACAATATCACCAAAAGCTTACAGTGTCAAGGGAAAAAGGGGCTAACCGGTGGCTAACCGCTTTAAATCGCCAAAGATAATCTTTGCTCGCCAAGCAAGGATTCTATATCATGGATTAATGTCTTGTCCGGCTCCACAAAAAGGTTTTGGCCAACCACTAACTGTATCCTGGACCTAGTAGCCGTATCTAAGCGTAAATAAACCGGAACCCGGCCCGGATAGTTAACCAGTAATTCTTTTAAGGTCTCAAACAGATTCTCCCGTATCCCGGAAAGATTAATGTTGAGGCCGGTAATTAATTTATAGACTTCATCCATAGGGAATAATTCATTGGCTATAATCTTGGGGGTATCTTCCTTTAAATTAAGCCTTCCTTTTACCAGCACAACTGTATTAGGCTGGATATACCTGGATGATTTCTGAAAGGCAGCTGGAAAAACTAAGACTTCTACTATTCCTTCTAAGTCTTCTAATTTAAGAATCGCCATCTTTTCTTGTTTTGCCCGCGTGACTGTCTGCTTAATCTTGGCAATCAATCCCACTATCTTTATTTCCTCGCCGTCGTTATATTGGGCGAGATTGGCAGCAGAAGAAAAGGTAAAGCGTTTAAGCTCGTGGGCGTAACGCGCCAGCGGATGGCCGGTAACATAAAAACCCAGCATCTCTTTTTCAAAGGCGAGCAGCTGCGGCTCAGGCCATTCCTTTACTTGAGGCAAATTATTCGTAATGCCCTTAAAGGCGTTATGGGATGGCCCTAGGTCAAAAAATGACATCTGCCCCTTGGCCTTTTCTTTATGTATCCTAGAGGAAGATTCCATGATATTATCCAGCAAAGAAAGCATCTGTGCCCGTGATATAGCAAATAAGTCTAAAGCCCCGCATTTTATAAGGCTCTCCAGCACCTTTCTATTCACCAGCCTTAGATCTATGCGTTGGCATAAATCTTCTAATGATTTAAATGACCCGTCTTTTTCCCTTGAGCCAATTATAGATTCAATAGCTCCCCTGCCTACGTTCTTTACTGCCAATAGTCCAAAACGGATAGTTTTATTATCTATGACTTTAAATAAGGAGTCGCTTTCGTTGATATCAGGAGGCAAAATCTTAATCCCCATACGGCTGCACTCGTTAACATACTCTACAATTTTATCGGTGTTGTCTCTTTCTGATGTCAACAACGCAGTCATAAACTCTACGGGGAAATTTGCCTTTAAATAAGCAGTGCGGTATGAAATCATGGCATAGGCGGCGCTATGAGATTTATTGAAGCCATAACCCGCAAAATACTCTATGAGGTCAAATATCCTGCTGGCCACAGATTCGCTGATATTATTTTTAGCGCATCCTGAAATAAAGATTTTACGCTGCTTTTCCATAACCTCAGGGGTTTTTTTGGCTATAGCCCGGCGCAAAAGGTCGGCTTGCGCAAGAGTGAAACCTGCCAGCTCCGAGACAATCTGCATAATCTGTTCCTGATAAACAATTATTCCATAGGTCTCTTTTAGGATCGGTTCCAGTTTTTTATGGTGATATTTTATAGGGACACGGTTGTGCCTGCGCTGCATAAAATCATCCAACATCCCTGAGCCTATCGGCCCCGGGCGGTATAAAGCCAGCAGCGCTATTATATCCTCAAATGCTTGAGGCTCCAATTTTTTCAACAAGTCGCGCATCCCAGAGCTTTCCAGCTGAAATACCCCGATTGTCTGGCCAAGACCTAAGAGTTTATAAGTATTCTGGTCATCCAAGGACATGCTTTCCATATCAATAACTTTGTCTTTAGTTTTCTTGATGATTCCTTGAGTCTGGACAATCACTGTCAGAGTCCTTAGGCCCAGGAAGTCAACTTTTAACAAACCTATTTTTTCTAAAACCCCCATGCTATAGCCGGAGGTTACCTGGTCATCTTGGGTTTTAAACAATGGCATATAATTATTAAGGGGTTTATCTGCAATGACTACACCTGCGGCGTGAGTGGAAGCGTGGCGGTTTAAGCCTTCCAAGGAAAGGGCTGTATCAATAAGTTTAGTAATCCGCGGGTCATTTTTATAGAGGTTCTTTAATTCTGTTTCGCTCTCTAAGGCATCTTTTAGGGTGATATTGATATCCGCCGGAATCATCTTGGCAATACGGTCAACATCGGCATAGCTTATTCCCATAACTCTTCCTACGTCTCTAACCACAGCGCGCGCTTGCATTGTCCCAAAGGTAATAATCTGGGCAACATTCTCTTGGCCGTATTTCTTGGTCACATAATCGATAACCTCATCTCTTCTTTCATAGCAGAAATCTATATCGATATCAGGCAGGCCTAATCTTTCCGGATTAAGAAAACGTTCGAATAACAAACCGTATTTTAAGGGGTTAATATCTGTTATTCCCAAAAGATAACTTACCAGGCTGCCGGCAGCCGAACCGCGGCCCGGCCCTACCGGGATATGATTGCTTTTAGCATAATGTATAAAATCCCAAACGATTAAAAAATAGCTGATAAAACCCCGGTCTTTAATAACCTTTAATTCATGTTCCAGCCGTTCTTTTATTGCAGGAGCTGATTCTGGGAATCTTTCCTTTAGGCCAAGCTCGCAAAGTTCTTTTAGAAAATCATCTTTAACCTTCCCGGCTGGCGGCTCATACCTGGGCAAATGAACTTTAGAAAAATCCAGCTCTAAGTTACAGCGCCCGGCGACTTCCATGGTATTGATAATTGCCTCTGGCGTATCCTTAAAAATCTCCCTCATTTCTTGCGGAGATTTAAAATAGAATTCATCGCTCTGAAAACGCATCCTCTTGGGGTCATCAAGGGTAGTTTGCGTTTGGATACAAAGAAGGGCTTCGTGACTGGCGGAATTCTCCTTAGTAAGATAATGCACATCATTAGTGGCAATAAGAGGAATATTTAATTCCTTGGATATCTTGATCAACCCTTCATTTACGAGCTTCTGTTCAGGAATAAGGTTTTGCTGTATCTCTAAATAGAAATTATCTTTGCCCAGAATATTCAAAAAATTATCAGCGGCTTTTAAGGCATCATTAAACCGTCTTTGCTGCAGGAGGGAGGGTATCTCGCCCTTAAGGCAAGCAGTGAGGCCGATAAGGCCTTTTTGATATTGGGAAAGCGCCTCTTTGTCAATACGGGGGCGATAATAAAAACCCTCTAAATATCCTAAAGATATCAATTTCATCAGATTATCATATCCGGTTTCATCCTTGGCCAAAAGTATAAAATGGTATGACGCTTCCTCAACGCCTACGGACGTTTTATCTAAACGACTGCCGGGCGCAATATAAACCTCGCAGCCAATAATGGGTTTTATCCCGGCCTTCTGGGCTTCTAGATAGAAATCTATTGCGCCGAACATATTGCCATGGTCGGTAATTGCCAACGAATCCATTTTATAATCCTGGGCTAATTTTAAGAGCTCGGGTATTCGGCAGGCGCCATCAAGCAGGCTGTATTGGGTATGTAAATGCAAGTGGACAAACTCAGAATGAGGCATTTAACTAAAAGGTTAACCAAAGTTAACCGATGTTAACCAATGTTAATCTATGTTTCTAAGGTTAATCAAGGTTACGGGTAACCTTGATTAACATGGGTCACCCTTGTTTAACCTAGGTTAACCTTATTTAAACTATTCCCATTCAATCGTCGCAGGCGGTTTTGAACTTATGTCATAAACAACGCGATTTACGCCTTTGACTTCATTAATAATACGGTTGGCGATTCTTTCCAAAACTTCGTAAGGAAGCCTTCCCCAATCTGCAGTCATACCGTCGAGGCTCGTAACAGAGCGCACCGCTACCACATTTTCGTAAGTGCGTTCGTCACCCATAACTCCCACGCTTTTTATAGGCAAAAGTATAGCGAATGACTGCCAGATTTGCTCATAGAGGTTAGCACTCTTAATCTCTTCAATTACGCGCCGGTCAACCTCGCGCAGTAAATTGAGACGCAAAGTAGTAACCTCACCGATAATCCTTATCGCCAAACCGGGCCCCGGGAAAGGCTGGCGATAAATGATTGTATCAGGCAAACCTAATTCCTTAGCAATCTGGCGCACCTCATCTTTAAATAAATCCCTTAGGGGCTCAATAAGTTTTAATTTCATACGCTCAGGCAAGCCCCCCACATTATGATGGCTTTTGATACGGCTGGAAGGCGCGCCTGTAGGAGATATGGATTCAATTACGTCCGGATACAATGTGCCCTGACCTAAGAATTTTACGCCTTTTATCTTGGCAGCTTCCTCTTCAAAAACTTTGATGAATTCTTCGCCGATAATCTTCCTTTTCTGTTCAGGGTCGGTTATACCTTTGAGGCGGCTCAGAAAACGCTTGCTCCTATCGACGTAGCCTAAATTTAGATGAAACATATTACGGAACACTTTTTTAATCTGCTCCGGTTCATCTTTTCTCAGGAGGCCGTTGTCAATAAAAATGCATCTTGCCCTCCTGCCTATTGTGTTATGAATTAATATTGCCGCCACTGATGAATCTACACCGCCGCTTAGGCCCATGACTAACTTGTCTTTGCCTACTGTTTTCTTTATATTCTCCACAGACTCCCGAATAAATGACTGCATTGTCCAACGGCTCAGGCAACCGCAGATTTTAAATAAAAAGTTCCCCAGAATCTGACTGCCCTTATCGGTGTGGGTTACTTCTGGGTGAAATTGCACAGCATAAATTTTGCTCTTGCGGTTAGCCATAGCTGCAATAGGGGAATTTTTAGTATGGGCGATAACGTGAAAGCCCCGGGGCACTTTTTTAACATAATCGCCGTGGCTTGCCCAACAGGTTAAATTCCCGGGAAGGCTGCTGAATAAATCGCGGTTGTCGTCAATAAATAATTCTACCTTGCCGTATTCGCGCTCTTTGGTCTTCCTGACCTTTCCATCTAACATCTCTGCAATGGCCTGCATGCCGTAACAAATGCCTAAGATAGGAACCCCTAGTTTAAAAATTCCTTTGTCCGGATAATGACTTTTTTTACCTACGACTGACAAAGGGCTGCCGGATAATATCAACCCTTTTGGTAAAAGGCCGGCTATTTCTCCTGCCGGAGTATTATAAGGTATAATTTTAGAGAATACCTTGTTTTCCCTTATACGCCGCGCAATCAACTGCGTGTATTGCGAGCCAAAATCTAAAATAAGTATAGTCTGTCTAGGCATTTTAAATGAGCAGATAATTTATGTCCGTCCGAAGGACGACATAAATTATAGCTTCTGTTGTAATAAATATTGATGCGTCTGCGAATTTAACCCAGCACTAATTTTTGAAAAAGTGCCTGAGTTATAATAAAACGTTAATCCCGCTATAAAACCGTATTTCTATAAACCCAGCCTAATCATAAAAATTAGTGCTGGGTAAGTTCGGCCAAACAACTTAGCTTCATTATCATTCGCTAAGTTGTGGCCTCACTTATTTCCCCATTCCCACTCGTTGGCCCACCTGAAATATTTTACCTTCTGTCTGTATCGAGGGCGCAATAATAATCTCTACATTATGCATCTCTTTAATATTCGCCACGCCCAAAGAACCCATGGAAGTCTTCAATGCGCCTATCAAATTTTGCGAACCATCATCAACTTTTGCCGGGCCAAAAATAATCTCTTTTAAAGTGCCGGTTGTCCCTACATATATACGTGTGCCGCGCGGTAAGTTCATATGAGAGGTAGCCATGCCCCAGTGATAACCTTTTCCCGGCGCCTCTTTTGCCCGGGCAAAGTTTGAGCCGATCATCACCGCATCTGCGCCGCAGGCAAATGCCTTACAGATATCTCCGCCGCGATTCATCCCGCCATCGGTAATTATGGAAACGTATTTTCCTGTATTTTTATAATAGAAATCCCGCGCTGCGGCCGCATCTACGGTTGCGCTTACCTGTGGCACGCCAATTCCTAATACACCGCGGGTGGTACAGGCGGCCCCAGGGCCGATACCAATCAACAGCGCGGCTGCGCCGGTTTCCATAAGCGCTAACGTTGTCTCATAAGTTACGCAATTACCGATGATCACCGGGATTTTGATGGATTTACAAAATTTAAATAGATCCAGGCTTTTATATTCCTTGGAAAAATGTTTTACGGTAGTAACTGTGGACTGGACTACAAATATATCTGCCCCGCAAGATGTAGCGAGCTTGGCAAACTTTTCTGCGTGCGCAGGAATACAACTAACCACAGCAACGCCTTTTTTGCGCTTAATCTGTTCAATTCTTTTGGAAATTAATTTTTCCTTAATCGGCTTGGTATATATTGTTTGCATTAATTCCGTAGCTTCCTGAGGTGTAGCTTTGGCAATCTGCTCTAAGACTGTATCGGGGTTTTCATAGCGTGTTTGTATGCCGTCAAGATTTAATACTGCAATACCGCCGAATGAAGACATTTCTACAGCAAATTTAACATCTACTACTCCGTCCATAGCTGCGGCTAATATAGGAATTTTAAAATTAATGCCCTCCAGTTCAAAAGTGGTGTCTACTTCGCTGGGATTTACAGTCTGCGCGCCGGGCACAAGGGAGATTTCATCAAAACCATAACATCGGCGGCCGCGCCTGCCTATGCCTATCCATTCTGCCATCGCTTCCTATCTCCTTTTCTAAATCTGTGGGTAAACAATAATGCTTATTGCTTTATCAATACTTAGTCACTATCTTATTATTTTTCAATGGGTTATAATTATTTATGTATTTTTGAGGATTATTTAAGCAGTGAATGAAAGAAATTGTACAAGAAGATTGATACTTTGTCAATGATTATTTTAATGACGACAGAACTTATGGAGCGATAGCGACATAAGTTGTTTGTCGGAATTAATCCTTGACATTTTCAAGCGATTTCTTGATGTAAAATGTCAAGGATAAGTTCGCACTTATAAGTTATGTCACTAAAGCTCATCTTATAGCTTGCTTCATAACTTATGTGCTCACTTAAAATAAAAAGGGCGAAGGTATGCCCTCGCCCTTTCACTATGAACTAACAACTATGAACTAACTTAATACATCCCTCCACCCATTCCACCCATTCCGCCTCCTGGCGGCATCATAGGTCCGTGAGTTTCTTTCTCAGGTTTATCCACCACCAAAGCCTCCGTAGTTAACAACAAAGCGGCAATACTGGCTGCATTTTGCAAAGCTGAACGGGTAACTTTAGTAGGGTCAATTACGCCTGCGTCAATCATATCCACATAGGCATCTTGATTTACATCGTAACCCACGTTGATCTTTTCTTTTTTTATCTGCTGAACGACCACCGAACCCTCAAGGCCGGCATTCTCCGTAAGCTGCCTTATGGGTTCTTCCAAGGCGCGTTTTACAATATCCACGCCTATCTTTTCATCCCCTTCAAGCTTCAGTTTATCTAACGTTGGGATAGTACGCACTAAACCTACGCCGCCTCCGGGAATTATGCCTTCCTCAACTGCTGCGCGTGTAGCATGAAGGGCGTCTTCTACGCGGGCTTTTTTCTCTTTCATTTCCGTCTCTGTTGCCGCGCCTACGTTAATTACTGCAACGCCTCCGGCTAGTTTGGCCAGCCGTTCCTGAAGTTTCTCTTTATCATAATCAGAATCGGTATCTTCAATCTGCTTTCTTAGCTGGGTAATCCTGCCGTTAATTGCTGAAGTCTTGCCTGCTCCTTCAACGATAGTGGTATTCTCTTTATCCACTTTAATTCTTTTTGCCTTGCCTAACTGATTGATTTCTACGCCTTCAAGTTTAAAACCGCGGTCTTCGGTAATAGCCTCTCCTGCGGTAAGCGTAGCTATATCTTCAAGCATAGCCCTGCGTCTATCACCATAGCCTGGAGCTTTCACAGCGCAGGAAACAAAAACGCCCTTAAGTTTATTCACTACCAAAGTCGCTAATGCCTCGCCTTCTACCTCTTCTGCGATAATCAAAAGAGGTTTTCCGGTGCGGGCAATCTTCTCTAAAAGAGGCAGCAAGTCTTTAAGCGAAGATATCTTTTTTTCATGGATAAGGATGTACGGTTCATCTAAAACACATTCCATCCTTTCTGCATCGGTGACAAAATAAGGAGACAAATACCCCTGGTCAAACTGCATACCCTCTACCACTTCTAAGGTAGTAGCGGTTGATTTTGCTTCTTCAACAGTAATGACACCGTCTTTACCTACTTTATCCATAGCCTCAGCAATCAAATCACCAATTGCAGTATCACAGTTTGACGCAATTGAGGCAACTTGGGCTACTTCTTTTTTATCCTTAATCGGCGTAGAAAGTTTCTTTAATTCTTCTATCACCTTTTCTACCGCTTTTTCGATACCTCGTTTTAAGGACATAGGATTTGCTCCGGCGGTTACATTCTTTAGGCCTTCGCGATAAATTGCTTCAGCCAAAATTGTGGCAGTAGTTGTACCATCGCCTGCAGTATCTGAAGTTTTCTCGGCTACCTCTTTAACCATTTGCGCGCCCATATTCTCATATGGGTCTTCTAAGTCAATCTCTTTAGCCACGGTAACGCCATCCTTAGTTATGGTAGGAGAGCCGAATTTTTTCTCTAAAACCACATTACGGCCTTTAGGCCCTAAGGTAACCTTGACTGCAGCAGCCAGCTGCTCAACGCCGCTTAAGATTTTTCTGCGGGCTTCATCTTTAAATAACAATTGCTTTGCCATTACTCCCTCCTTTAATGAGCACATAACTTACGAACACAAAGTGTGAGTAAGTTATAAGTGCGAATTAGCCCAGAAGCGTATCCCAAAAATGTCGAAGAGATTTTTGGGATGTTTACGCGAGGGGCAATATTATCAATTGTGTCCCGACTCCTAAGATGCACTCCTCGGGATAAGTTTGGACACATAAGTTATATCGGTTACATTGATTTCTTATAATATTCTCCGTAACTTATGTCCTCACTTACTTAATAATTGCCAAAATATCATCTTCGCGCATAATCAGTAATTCTTCGCCTTCCTTGGTGGTAATCTCATTACCAGAATATTTCCCGTATAATACCTTATCGCCAACCTTGACTTCTGGTGATTGCACGCTGCCACTATCTAATACCTTTCCTTTGCCTACAGCTACCACCTTACCTTCTTGCGGCTTCTCTTTAGCAGTATCTGGTAAGACTATGCCGCCCTTTGTTTTTGCTTCCGCCTCCAATGCTTTTATAACTACGCGGTCTCCCAATGGTTTAATTTCCATATGCTACACCTCCTCCGGTTTAGTTAGTTTGTAATGACTAATTAGCACTCTTATCCTTAGAGTGCTAATTATAAAAGAAAAAAATATTTTGTCAAGAAAAAATTTCATTAATGAAATTTTTTCTTGATTCTGAGGCAATGTGCCGAAGAATCAAGGATTTTTTTAAAGATTGCTGAAAAAATAATTTTTAACGCAGATTCAGACAAATCAAGCACAAGATATACGCAGATTTATCGACAAGCTTATCTGCGGCCATTTGGGTTTCCCGCTTTGCGGGATCCCGCCTTCTATAGATTAGCTTGGCGGGAACATCTGCGAAAATCTGCGTTCAAGAGAGTTTTTCAGTGCTCTCTTTGTTATTTTTTTATTCCTATAAATAAGGTTCAATCCTTTAAGAGTTAAATCTTTATCTACCTTGTTGATTTTCTTACAATAGCGGTAAATTAAATTAATATCGCCGCCCGTACCCACAACCAAGGCATTCCCGCCTATTTTATCTTTTATCCTATTAGTCAGGTCATCTGTAAGCGCGGCGAAACCATAGATTATGCCGCTGAGCATACTCTCTTTTGTATTGCGGCCGATGAACCCTCCGGGGCTCTCTAAATGTATCTTCGGTAATAACGCGGTGCGCTGAAAAAGCGCATCCAAAGAAATACGCAAACCAGGCAAAATCATACCGCCTAAATACTCTTTATTCTTTGATATTACGTCAAAGGTAACAGCTGTGCCGAAATCAATTACAATTAAAGGAGAACCATAGAGCATAACCCCGGCATAGGCATTGACTAAGCGGTCATGACCAACTTCTTTGGGCTTATGGTAAAGATTCTTTATAGGCACTTTTATATTCTTACCTATAATATGCGGTGGTTTTCCTAACAATTCTTTAAAATCTCGCTCTAAAATATTGGTTGCCTTTGGCACCACGCTGCAAATTATCACACCCCCTATATTAACCTTATCCAATTTTTTATTTATTTTATTAAAACTATAATCTTTGGTAGAGATAAAGAATCTCTTCTTAAT
>Ga0105164_10002082_pt1 | contig 12494 bp, 8 predicted proteins | sample VDWuncwatermetaG_FD_89674 | JGI IMG/M metagenome (GOLD analysis project Ga0105164, IMG submission 89674) | Wastewater microbial communities from Netherlands to study Microbial Dark Matter (Phase II) - VDW unchlorinated drinking water | ecosystem: Environmental > Aquatic > Freshwater > Drinking...
ATGGTGACCCGGCCGCTTTCGGGGTCCACCTGCGCGTGGGACGAGTGGGGCTCTATGGCCGCGTGTTGGATCACGGGGACGTAGTAGCGTTCTTCCAGAATCAGATCGGCCTCTCGAAAGCCTTTCTCCACATCTCCCGTGCGCAGCTTGAAATGCTCGCACACATTGGGCATCGCGCCGGGGACGATAAAGTCGAACTTGCGATAGCCGGAAAAATTTTCATGGATGGCGGCGGCCCCGGGCTTGCAGGCCTCTTCGGGAGCGAAATAGGCCGGCAGATCTTCGTATTCCACCTCGATCAAACGGACGGCGGCCTGTGCGGTGTCCTCGTCGACCGCCGCTACCGCCGCCACCGGCTCTCCGATGTAGCGGACTTTGTCCTGGGCGAGAAAGGGTTTGTCCTTGATCGACTCGCCGTGAATCCACGGCGCGTCTTTGCCGGTGATCACGGCCGCCACGCCCGGATGTTTCCTGGCCTTCTCGGTATCGATGCGCTTGATCCTGGCGTGCGGCTTGGGGCTGAAGAGCACCTTGCCGTGGAGCATATCGGGAAAGACCAGATCGTAACCGTAAACCGCCTCTCCGGTAACCTTCTCCTGGGCATCGACTCGCGTGACGGGTTTGCCGACGATTGTGAGTTCTTCCATGGTAGATAACTCCGTAATTAGTCCGTCGCTGCCAGAGATCCTTCACTTCGTTCAGGATGACATTCTCAATCGGGTCATTCTGAGCCCTTCGCTTTCTGTCATGCTGAGCGAAGCGAAGCATCTGTCCTTTACGCTCAGGACAGGCTCCGCGAAGAATCTCGACCCCTACTCCGTGTGAACGCGCTTCGCCCGCAGCTCCGCGGCGGCGTCCTGGACCGCCTGGACGATCTTGGCATAGCCGGTGCAGCGGCACAAATTCCCGGACAGGGCAAAGCGGATCTCCTCCTCCGTGGGATTGGGATTTTCATCGAGCAGCGCTTTTGACATCATGAGCATCCCGGAGGTGCAGTAGCCGCATTGAACGCCGCCGTCCTGGATGAAGGCCTTTTGAACGGGATGGAGCTCAGGGCCGATCTTGAGCCCCTCGATCGTCACGATCTCCGCGCCCTCCAGTTCGCCGGAAAGGACCAGACAGGAATTTACCGGCTTGCCGTTGAGAAAAACCGTGCAGGCGCCGCAATCGCCGGTGCCGCAGCCCTCTTTGGTTCCCGTCAGGCCGATCTCGTCGCGCAGCAGATCCAGGAGCAGGCGGTGCTGAGGGACTTCGAGAGTGGTCGGCTTGCCGTTCAATGTGATCTTGATTTTTTTCTTCATGTTGACCTCAATACCTTCTCTCTCTCCGCTCCGTCCACGCTACCGGGCCGGGCCGCTCGGCTGCGGCGTTCAGCAGGGCCCGTTTGGTCATCGCCCCGACCATCGCCCTCCGATAATCTGCGGAGGCGCGCACATCGCTGATGGGCTTCGACTCCCTGGCGGCTTCCTCGCCGGCCTTTTCCGCCAGCTCTTCCGTGAGGGGCTGTTTCTCGATCAAGGCCTCCGCCTTCCGCGCCCGCATGGGAGTAGGGGAGACGGCTCCGAGGGCGATCCGGGCGGACTCGCACTTTCTTTCCTTCCCGTTTAAGACCAGGGCCACGGCTACGCCGACATAGGCGAGGTCCATCATTTCACGGGGTGAGAATTTGATGTATTCACCCGCGAGCTTCGGAGAAATGGGCGGGATGAGAATCGCCGTGAGGATCTCTTCCGGCAGCATGACGGTCTGCCCCGGTCCGCGAAAAAATTCTTCCAGGTTCAAAACGCGCTCGCCGCCGGCGCCGGCGATTTTCGCCTTGGCGTCCAGGACCAAGAGGGCCGGCGCCACATCCGCGGACGGCGTGGCATTGGCCATATTGCCGCCGATCGTCGCCCGATTTCTGATCTGAATGGAGCCGACCTCCGCGGCGCTCTGAGCCAAAAAGAGAAGGCGCTTACAGATCAGCGGCGAAGTCTCGATCTCGCGCATCGTGGTCAAAGCGCCGATGGTCAAGCTACCGTCCGCCTCCTCGCGGATGCCCGAAAGGTTCGGGATCCTTTTAAGATCCACGACGTATCTGGGCGTCAATCCTTTTTCCTTGATGGCGATGACGAGGTCCGTTCCGCCGGCGAGAAAGCGTCCGCCGGGGCCATTCTCTTTTAGAATTGCGCCGGCTTCTTTGATCGAGGTCGGCTGGAAGATTTCCAGAGGTTCGGGGCGCTTCATCTAATGACTCCGAGGATTGAAGATTGAGGATTGAAGATAGCAATTTCCAATTTGCGATTCTCCATCATCGATCCTCTATCCTCGTGCATCATTTCGGATTCGGGCGCACCAACTTGCCGACAGGCTTCCCAACCGGTTCTCCATCGCGCATCTGGACATGGCCGCGCACGATCGTACACACGGGCATACCCTTCACCTTCCAACCGTGCCACGGGCTGACCTTGTTCTTGCTGTGGAGCTTATTTACGTCGATAACCCCTTCCTTATCCATGTCCACGATCGTGATATCCCCGTCCGAGCCGAGCCGGATCGCGCCTTTCTGGGGGTAGATCTGCCAGACCTTGGCGGGATTTTCCGAGGTGACTTTGACATAGTGGTTTAGGGTCATGCGTCCCTTGTTGACTTCGGTCAGCATCACGGGAACCGCCGTTTCCACGCCGCAGAAACCGGAGATGCAGTCCCAGATCGCCGGCTTGGTCATCTTGCCGTACAGGTCCGACCCCTTTTCCTCAAGCGTGTGAGGAGAGTGGTCGGTGGCGATCATATCGATGTAACCCTTCAGCAGACCGTCCCACAGGACCTCGCCGTGATCGCGGCTGCGCACCGGCGGATTCATCTTGAGGAGCGGTCCCACCTTTTCCATATCCTTGGGCTCCCGCAGTAAATAATGGGGCCCGGTTTCCGCGGTTACCCTTAAGCCTTTAGCTCTGGCATCGCGCACCATCCACGCCGCCTGCTTGGAGCTCATGTGGTAGACATGGAGCTTGGTCTTGAATGTCTCGGCGAAAAACAGCGCGTGGGCCACGGACTCCGCCTCGCAGATATCCGGCCGGGAGGCCTCCCAGTAGACCGGATCGTTTTTGCCTTCGGCCTTCAGTTTGTTGGTGTAGTAGCTCATGATCTGGCGGTTTTCCGCGTGGATGCCGAGAGGCAGCTTCGATCGGGAGATATTGCTGAAGGCCTCCAGGCACATCCCGTCGTCGGGAAAGGGGAGATTGCCGATGGTCTCGCCGAAAAAGATCTTGTAGCCGATCACCCCGGCCTCGGCCATGGGCAGGATCTGATCGCTGTTGGTCTGGACCACCACGCCGAAAAAAGCATGGTCGGTGAGAAACTTTCCCTCAGCGATTTTTATTTTCTCTTTTACCTTTTCCGCGTCGGCCGTGGGAGGAGACACATTAGGCATGTCCATGACCATGGTGACTCCGCCGCACACCGCCGCCGTGGAGCCGGTCGTGAAGTCCTCTTTATGACCTAAGCCGGGCTCCCTGAAATGGACGTGGCCGTCGATGATGCCGGGCAAGATATGTTTTCCTTTAGCATCGATCTCTTCTTTGCCCTTGGGCAGGTTGTCGTCGGTTCCAATAGCGACGAACTTCCCTTCGTTGACAGCGACGCCGCCCTTGATGGTTTCCTCGGGCGTCACTATCCACCCGTTTTTGATAACTAGATCTGCGCTCATTCATCCTCCCTTTTTCAGATTTTTTAACAAAGCGAGCTAAATGGGGAAACTGGAACTTTAGAAGGTGAGCCCCTCTTGCATTCTTGTTTTTTTACGTATAAAACCCCGATTCGGAAGGAACCTATCCGATCCTCCCTTGCATGTCAAGAAAGGTTGACAATTCTTGCGGGGAGAAACGGATTTATGAAAGGATAACCCGCCGAAAAGGTTCCCCGTTGCTCTAGAAAGAAAAAGCGCTATTTATTTTTTTTAAGGAGGACTCAATGGCAACAAAATTACAGGCAATCGGGCTCCGGATGGAGTACTACCAGCCCCGAACCGGAGGCAGGCTCTTGGCCCTCGACAACGTCAACCTCTCTGTGGAGGAAGGGGAGTTCGTGACCATCGTCGGCCCCAGCGGCTGCGGCAAGACCACTTTTATTAATATCGCCGACGGTTTGCTCAAGCAGACCGGGGGCAAGATTCTGCTCGACGGCAAGGAGGTCAAAGGACCCGGGATGGACAGGGCGATGGTGTTCCAGGACCCGTGCCTCTTGCCGTGGCGGACGGTGTTGAAAAACGTCCTCTTCGGCCTGGAGTGCCAGGGCCACAACAACGAGTCGGAGAAAGAAAAGGCGCTCAAGTTCATTAATCTCGTAGGGCTGAAGGGCTTCGAAGACCATTACCCGCATGAGCTCTCGGGCGGAATGCAGCAGCGCTGCAATCTCGCGAGGGCCCTTACGGTGGACCCGGAGATCCTGATTATGGATGAGCCGTTTGCCTCGCTCGATGCCCAGACCAGGGAAATCATGCAGCTGGAGCTGCTCCGGATCTGGAGCGAGACCAAAAAAACGGTTATCTTCATCACGCACCAGATCAACGAGGCGATCTACCTGGCCGACCGCGTTATTATCTTCGGCGCCCGGCCGGGAAGAGTAAAGGATGTCTTGAAGATAGACATTCCCAGGCCGCGGACGCTGGCGGTGAAACGGGACAAGCGCTTTTTGGAATACGAAGATTATCTGTGGAACAAGATCGAGGAGGAAGTGCGCAAGACCATGGTCGCGGACCAGGTGGTCCATAACATCAATGACTAGGGACTCGGACCGGAGAAAAGAAGGTGAACCGGTTCTTCAATGCCCAGACTCTTATCCTGATTGGCTGCTCTTTATTTGTCGTCTACCTCGCGGGCATTCCCCTGGTCATGCTCCTCTATGGGAGTTTACGAAGCGCCCCCATAGGGGAGCCGGGGGCCACCTACACAGTTCAAAACTACGTCAAGGCCTACTTTGATCGGGAGTTTTACTTCCTTTTCTGGAACTCGCTCAAGTATGCCACCGGCACCACGATTGTTTCTTTTGTCATCGGGACCTATCTCGCCTGGATCAGCGAACGGACCAATACCCCGTTCAAAAAAGTTTTCATGGTCATGGCCCTCATCCCGTTTATCATTCCGGGCATCCTCAGCACCATCGCGTGGATTCTTCTCCTCAGCCCCAAGATTGGGCTCATTAATTTGGTAGTGAAGGAGCTGTTGGGGCTGGACTCCGCGCCATTTAATATCTACTCCATGGGGGGAATGGTCTGGGCTGAGGCGATTCACCTCTATCCTCTGGTTTTTCTCCTGATGTCGGCGGCTTTCCGCAACATGGATACCTCCCTGGAAGAGGCCTCCCTGACCGCTGGGTCGAGCACCTTTACGACTTTTCGGCGGATTACCCTTCCGCTGATGCGGCCCGCGATGTTCGGTGTTCTGCTCGTCATGTTTATTCGCGGGATCGAGGCCTTTGAAGTTCCGGCCCTGGTGGGCGTTCCGGCAAGGATATCGGTCTTTACCACCAAGATCTTTCTCGCGATCCATCAGTTTCCTTCGGATTTCGGCCTGGCCGGGGCCTATGCAGTGACCCTGCTGGCCATAAGCACTGCCGGGGTTTTGCTCTATCAGAGGCTCACCCGCAAAGAGGAGAGGTACGCGACGGTGACGGGCAAGGGCTATCGTCCGCGTGTCATCGACCTCGGAGGTTGGAAGTATGTGACCTGCATCAGCGCCTTTGCGATCTTTTTCCTGGCAGTGGTATTGCCCGTGTTCGTGCTGCTCTGGTCCTCGTTCATCCCCTACTACGGAGTCCCTTCGTGGGAGCTCGTGGGCAAACTGACGCTCTCCAATTACCGGTATATTTTAAACTACCCGCTGGCCTTGACCGCTTTTAAGAACAGCTTCTATCTCTCCGTCGGTTCGGCCACCCTCGTGATGCTGCTCACCTCGGTGATCGCCTGGATCACGGTGAAGAGCAAGTTGCCGGGCAAGGCATTTCTCGATAACATGACCTTCATCCCCATCGCCATGCCGGGGATTGTATTGGGCGTAAGCCTGATCTGGGTGTACCTCACTCTCCCGATCCCGATCTATGGAACGATCTGGGTTTTGCTGCTGGCTTATATAACAAAGTTCATGCCCTACGGTATCCGTGCGGCGTCGGCTTCAATGATCCAGATCAATAAAGAACTCGAAGAGGCATCCCTGGCGAGCGGCGGGACATGGTTTCAAACCTTCAGAAAGGTGATTCTTCCCCTGCTCATGCCGGGTTTTGTGGCGGGATGGATTTATATCAGCATCATTGCCCTGCGGGAGCTCTCTACCTCTATATTGCTTTACTCTTACAACAGCACCGTGCTTTCCATCATGGCCTTTGACCTATGGGAAGGGGGCCAATATACTTATGTGTGCGCCCTTGGGGTCTTGATGGTGCTTTTGTTGGTTGCTATGGCTTTTGTTGCACGGAAACTTGGTGCTAAAATAGGAATCGCGGAATGAGAAATAGGGAGGCGTGATGGCAGACAAGAGATTCATGGTTCAGATCGAGTCCCTGGAGAAATACTTCGGGGAAGATAGAGAGAGAGTCCACGTCCTGAAAGGCGTCACTCTCGAAATTCCCGAAGGCTCCCTCTACACCTTTTTGGGACCCAGTGGATGCGGCAAGACCACGACGCTCAGGTGCGTGGCCGGACTGGAAAGGCCCGACGGGGGAAAGATCAGCATCGACGGCAAGCCGGTCTTTGCCTCGGGGGAAAGGGTTTACATCCCTACGAACAAGCGCCCCATCGGGATGGTCTTTCAGTCCTACGCCATCTGGCCGCACATGACTGTCTTTGAAAACGTCGCTTATCCCCTCGCCATCCAGCGCCGCGCCAAAAGCGAGATCAAGAAAAGAGTCGAGGATGTACTGAAGATCGTCGGACTCCATGGATTGGAGGATCGCCCCGCGCCGAAACTCTCCGGCGGGCAGCAGCAGCGGGTCGCGTTTGCCCGGGCCCTCGTCAACGAGCCTAAAGTCTTGCTCTTGGACGAGCCCTTGAGCAACCTGGACGCGAAGCTGAGAGTGCAGATGAGATTTGAGATCAAGGCGCTTCAGAGGAGGATCAACATCACGACTATTTTTGTCACCCACGACCAGTCCGAGGCCCTGGCGATCTCCGATCAGATTGCTGTGATGCATGCGGGAAAACTGATCGAGGTCGGCACCCCGCATCAGCTCTATTCCCGCCCGAAGAGAAAGTTTACGGCGACCTTCCTGGGTCTCACCAACCTCATAGAGGGAAAAGTGCTTGATCTCGGAGGGGATGCCAAGCCGGGGCGGATGGAGACCAAAAGGGGAACCCTCTCTTTTATCCCCGCCTCCGGTCTGGCAAAGGGACAGCCCGCGGTGTTGTCCATTCGTCCGGAGCACATCCCGGTGCATAAGGAAAAGCCGCAGGGGCTTGATAATGTAGTGGAGGGGATAGTCAAGGAGGCAATCTTTATGGGCGATGCCTACCACTGCCGGATTGCCGTCGGCGACATATTGTTGGCGGTTCACACCCATCCTTTTCTTAACATGAGCCCGGGAGAGAAAGTTTATCTCTATCTGGATCCGCAGAGCTGCAACGGCCTCCCCGCGGAAGACATCGAGGGGATGGATGAGTCAATGTTGGGAGTTTGAAAAGAAAGGAGTTGAACATGGCTGCATTGGAAGCGAAAAAATTTTCCGAAAAGGAGATCAAGGCCGGAAAGACCCCCTCTTACGAGGATCTCAGGGACTGGCTTGAGATCGTCGATAGTCTGGGGGAGCTCAAGAAGATCGACGGCGTCGATTGGAATCTGGAGATGGGCACGCTGGCCGAGCTGATCGCGCGCGAGAGCAAGGGGCCCGTGCCGGCGGTGCTCTTCGACAATATCAAGGACTATCCCAAAGGCTGCCGCGCGCTCTTCGCCCAGAACGCCTCTTTCAAGAGGATGGCCCTCAATCTCGGACTGCCGCTCGATCTTTCAGGGCTGGATCTGGTCCGTGTGTTTCGCCAGAAGCTCGCGGCGCACAAACCGATTCCCCACAAGGTGGTCAAGAAGGGGCCGATTTTGGAGAACGTCCTTTCAGGCAAAGATGTCAATCTGCTCAAGTTTCCCGTGCCTTTCATGCACGAGCTGGACGGCGGACGATTCATCGGCACTGCCTGCCTCGTCATCACCAAAGATCCCGACGAGGGCTGGGTCAATTTCGGCGCCTACCGGGGAATGGTCCACAATGAAAAGAGCATGGGGCTTTATATCTCTCCGGGAAAGCACGGCTCGATTCAGCGGCGCAAATGGTTTGAGAAAGGCAAAAAGTGCCCGGTGATCGTCTCCGTGGGTCAGGACCCGATCCTCTTCATGGTCTCCGGGAACGAGATCGATTACGGCGTCTCGGAGTTCGATTACGCGGGCGGATTGAAAGGGGCGCCTATCGAAGTCATCGAAGGCAAGGCGACCGGGCTTCCCTTCCCCGCCCGCGCCGAGATCGTCATCGAAGGCTTCATGGATCCCAAAGATGTGCAGACGGAAGGGCCGTTCGGCGAGTGGACCGGCTACTACGCCGGCTCGAGCCGGCCCGAGCCGGTCATCCGGGTGGAGAATATTTACCACCGCAACGATCCGATCCTCTGCTGCGCCCGGCCGGGAAGACCGCCGTCGGACTATTCTCTGGCAAAGTGCTTCGTGAAGTCCGCGCTGATCTGGGACCAGGTCGAGAGGGCCGGAGTGCCGGATGTCAAAGGGGTCTGGTGCCATGAGGCGGGCGGCGGCAGACTGCTCAACATCATCTCGATCAAGCAGCGCTACCCGGGCCACGCGCGCCAGGCGATGTTGGTGGCCTCGCAGGTCCATGCCGGCGCCTATCTGGGCCGCTACGTGATCGTGGTGGACGAGGACATCGATCCGACCAGCACCTTCGATGTCTTATGGGCCCTGTCCACGCGCTCCGATCCGGTCGATTCGATCGAGATCCTGCGCCGCTGCTGGAGCGGGCCGCTCGATCCGAGAATCCAGCCGGGCAAGAAAGGCTTCAACTCCCGCGCGGTCATCGATGCCTGCCGTCCCTTCGAATGGATAAAAGATTTTCCGCCCGTGGCCGAATCCAGTCCTGAACTCAAGGAAAAAGTCAGGGCGAAGTGGAAAAAGGTGATCGAGGGGTAAATGATCTCGATCGCGGTAAAAAGGGGCTCAATCGAGCCCCTTTCTTATTTATGCTACATAAGGCAGGATTATCTCTGTAGGAGGATTGCTTATGGAAAAGATCGTCCTGGTCGATGACGACCCCATCTTTCTCAAGGTGGCGGAGAAGTATCTTCGCACCGCCGGTTACCAGGTCTTCACTGCCGCGGATGGGATGGCGGGTCTGGAGCTGATCCGAAGCGAGCGGCCCAAGGTCGCTCTGCTGGATTTGATGATGCCTAAAAAACATGGCTTTGCCGTTATTCAGGAGATGCGCAGCGATCCAGCCTTGCGCGAGGTCCAAGTGATCGTGAGTTCCGGCAAGGCATACCCTGTGGACATCAAGAAGGCCAAAGAACTTGGCGCCAATGCCTATCTCACCAAGCCGGTCGATTTGGAAAAACTCTTGGAGCAGGTCAAGGCCGTTTTGGATGCAGCGGGGCCTGAGCTTTCGGTCAAGTTTTGGGGAACCAGGGGTTCGATCCCGACTCCCGGTCCCGCCACTCTCCGCTATGGAGGCAATACCTCCTGCGTTGAGGTACGCTGCGGCGATAGTATTATCATGCTCGATTGCGGCACTGGGGCCCGGGAGATGGGAGTGGCCCTGAGCCGCGAATTAAAGGGGCGCGCGGCGGACGTGCATATTTTTGTCAGCCACACCCACTGGGACCACATCCAGGGATTTCCCTTCTTTGTGCCCGCATACATCCCCGGTAACCGAATCACTATCTACAGCCTGCGCGGGGCGGACAAAAGCCTGGAGAAGATTTTCACCGGGCAGATGGATTCCACCTATTTTCCCGTTGCCCTTACGGACCTGAATGCGCGCTTACAATTCGTGGAACTGGAGGGGGAAGTGCAGGTCGGAGACGTGAAGGTCTCGCACATCCACTTGAACCATCCAGGACTGGCGGTTGGGTTTCGCATCGAGGCGGGGCGGAAATCCGTTGTGTATGTCACGGATCACGAACAATATTGCCGGATGTTGGGCGACAACGAGCACAACCGCAAGCAGGACCAGGAGGTGACGAAATTTGCCCGAGGCGCCGACCTCTACATCCGTGAGGCGCAGTACACCGATGAGGAGTATGCCAGCAAGCGGGGCTGGGGCCACAGCACGGTGTCTGATGTTTTAGAGTCTGCGCACGAGGCTGATGTCCGTCAGTTGGCCCTTTATCACCATGATCCTATGCGCGACGACGAGGCCATGGATCGCATGGTGGCCGCATGCCACGCGCATATGGAAAAACAGGGAATGAAGTTCGTTTGTTTTGCGGCTTCGGACAACCTCGGAATAACCCTGTAGCAGTTCGCTGAGATGAGTAGAAAGCTGGGACCGCTTCTCCTTCAGGCCGGGATTCTCACGCCGCAGCAACTCAAGGAGAGCCTGGGGCTGGCGCGCACGCGCAATCACTCCCTCCTGAACGTGCTCATCGAGGAGAAACAGGTTTCCGAGGAAGCCCTCGCCGAGACGTTTGCTCAGTGGTTGAAGCTGCCGCGCGTGCGTATTGCCAGCGCCAGCGTGGAACCCGAGGCGATCAAAACCATCAGCGAGGAACTGGCCCGCAAGCATATCTGCCTGCCGCTCAAAATAGACGGCAAATCGCTGGTGCTCGCCATGACCGACCCGTCAGACTATGACGCTATTCAAGATGTTCAGTTCGCTTCCGGATTGCTGGTGCGGCCGGTGGTGGCGAGCCGGACGGAGATTCTCGACGGCGTCGAGCAGCGCTACGCCACTGAAGACCGATTGCAGGAATTTCTCGCGAGCATTTCCGACACTCCCGATTTCAGCATCATCCCCGAAGAAAAGGAGGAGTCGGATGCGGAAAGGATGGAATCACGGGGCGCCGCCGAGCTTCCTCCAGTGGTGAAGATGTGCAACCTGATCATCAATGATGCGGTCAAGACTCAGGCGAGCGACATCCATGTGGAGCCGCGATTGAACAAAGTGCAAGTGCGGCTGCGCGTTGACGGCGTCTTGCGCGACTACCTGCAGGTGCCCAAATGGCTTCACAACCCGGTGGTCTCCCGCCTGAAGATCCTGGCCAACCTCGACATCGCTGAACGGCGGCTGCCGCAAGACGGGAGAATCAAGGTCCAATTTCAGGGCAAGCCCCTGGACATCCGCATCTCCACTCTGCCCACGCACTTCGGCGAGAAGGTCGTGATGAGGGTCTTGAGCTCGGCAACGATCTCAACTTTCAAGGCATTGGGCTTCTCAGAGGCGGAATGCTCCGTCTTGGAGGATGCCTTGGCCCGGCCCGAAGGAATGATCCTGGTCACGGGTCCTACAGGTTCCGGCAAGAGCACCACCCTCTACTCGATGGTAACAAAACGGAGAGCGCCCGAAGTAAACATCACCACTGTGGAAGATCCTATTGAGTATCAGTTGTCCGGGATCAACCAGGTTCAGGTAAACATCAAGGCCGGCCTCACCTTCGCGAGCTGCCTGCGCTCGATCTTGCGCCAGGACCCGGATGTCGTCCTGGTGGGCGAGATTCGCGACCGGGAAACGGCCGATATCGCTCTGCGGGCCGCGATGACAGGCCACCTGGTTCTAAGCACGCTGCACACCAACAATTCATTGGCTACAGTCGGCCGGTTGATGGAGATGGGTATAGATCCTTTCTTGCTGACTTCCTCGGTTCACATGATCATTGCCCAGCGGCTGGTACGCTGCATCTGCTTGGGCTGCAAAGAGCCGTACGCTCCCTCCAGGGAAGTGCTGGAAAAGCTCCGATTGAGGGAGCAGGAGATGGCCTTCTACCACGGGCGGGGTTGCTCCCTCTGCGGCCATACCGGCTATTCCGGCCGCGTCGGCGTTATCGAATTGGTCCGCATGACTCCTACGTTGAAGGAGCTGATCCTCCACAAAGCAAGCGAGGCCGAACTGCGCAAGGCGGCTGCCCTGGCAGGAACTCGTTTTTTGCTCGAGGATGCCATGGAAAAGGTGCGCCAGGGGCACACTACTCTCGAAGAAGTGCTTCGGGTGATCCAGCTCGAGGAAGAAGAAGTCATCCGCTGCCGGAACTGCAATTCTTTTATCCAGATGGATTTTTCGACCTGCCCCTATTGCCTGTATCCGCTTAAACACCTATGTGAATCTTGCGGCCAAGAATTGAAGCTAGAGTGGAAGATCTGTCCGTACTGCAACGCTCGCGTCGCCGGAGGGCCCGTGGCCGAGGGGGTCCAGAAGAAGCCCTCCGGAGCGCCTGAGGCCAAACCACCGGCTGCCGAAACGAAGGAGGCGCCCTCCGAACGAACGCCAAATTCTCTTGGTGCGGTGGAAAAGCCGCTGATTCTCGTGGTAGACGACGACGA
>Ga0105164_10002083_pt1 | contig 12480 bp, 13 predicted proteins | sample VDWuncwatermetaG_FD_89674 | JGI IMG/M metagenome (GOLD analysis project Ga0105164, IMG submission 89674) | Wastewater microbial communities from Netherlands to study Microbial Dark Matter (Phase II) - VDW unchlorinated drinking water | ecosystem: Environmental > Aquatic > Freshwater > Drinking...
AGGAGTACAGGCCCGACGGTCCGGCGCGCGCGTAAGCGTAGGTGGCCTCTTCCGCCACGAAGCCGATCTGTTTGACCCGCGGGTCGTCGGGGATGCTGTCGCCGCCGCAGGCGAAGGCCAGTAGGCCCAGGCTCAGGCTCAGGGCGAGCGCGACGGCCAGTCGTAGGTTCATACCGGCGCCTCGGCTTCAGCCGAGACCAGCACCTCGCCGCGCTGGTTGCGGCACTCCACCTGACAGATGGCGCGGCCGCCCTCCCGGCGCAGCAGCCGGCCGGAGGCGACGATGGTATCACCGGGGCGGGCCGGGGCGCGAAAGCGGGCCTTGAGCCGCCCACGTGACAGCCAGGCCTGGCCGAAGGCGGCCGTCATCATCTGCGAGAGGTAGGCCAACACGAGCATGCCGTGGGCGATGGCGCCCCCGAACTGGGTCTTCGCCGCGAACTCGGGGTCCGTGTGCAAGGGATTGTTATCGCCGCCGGCGCGGGCGTAAGCGTCGATCTTCGCCTGGGTCAGCTCCTTGACCACCGGCGGTATCTCGCTGCCCGCCTGGAGGGCTGCTGGCTGCTCGGTCTGCCGGGTCATCGCGTACTCAGGCCGTCCGCTCCGGGTCGAGGGGCATGGTCACGGTGGCGCGGCCGGTCATGACCGGCCGGCCGGCGCCGTCCGCCACGTCCAGCTCAATGCTCATGAGGGCCCAGCCCTGGCGCTCACCCCGGCTAGCCACACGGGCCCGCGCTGAAAGGCGCTCCCCAATGCTCAGGGGACGCAGAAAGGCCAGCTCCTGTCCCAGGTGGATGGCGCCCGGCGGCAGGCTGGCCGCATCCAGCAGGGCACGGATAGAGAGAGCGGCGACGGCCATGGGCGGTACCAGGTCGTCGCCGAGGCGGCCGATAGCCGCGTCCTCCACCGCCGCCACGTACTGGCTAACCCACTCCGGCGAGAGCTCGAACTCCGCCGGGGGGAACTGGTGGCCCTTGGGCAGCTTCTCCAGTGTGACCGACATGCCGGTCAGCCGGACCGCCCCGCGAAGCGGCTTATATCGATGACTCGGCGCTCGTGGATGCCCTCGCCGATCCTAGCGCCGGTCTCGTTAGAGGCCTCGACCTCGAACACCACCTTGCGGCCGTCCACCTCCTTGACGCGGCCCTTGACGGTGACCTTCATGCCGATGGGGGTAGGCGCCATGTGCTTAACGTCCACGCGGTAGCCCACGGAGCTTTCGCCGGACTCTTGAAAGGGGATCAGCATCTTGAGGCAGAGCTGCTCGAAGTGGCCGACCATGGCGGGGGTGGAGTACATGGGGACGGGAAGATGAGCCACCCCCATCTCGGGCGTGGTAGCGATGGTCATCTCGTCGCTGGTGCCGATGGGTATCTCTTTCATGCGTGGGCTCAGACCTCCTGCTGTCGTCCCCTCGGCCGGTGGCAAGCCGAACCCAGTATAAGCGATAGCCACAGGCTGTCGGCAAGCGCGAGGCCTTACGAGCGGGGATTGGCGCGTGCTAAAATCACTTGTGAAAGCCGAAACATGCCAAAAGTCACCATCCGGCCCCTAAACCAGACCATCGAAGCGGAGAGAGGGGCCACCATAATGGAGGCCGCCTGGAACCACGGGCTGTACTGGCCCACGACCTGCGGCGGGCAGGGGGTCTGCACTTCTTGCGCTTGCAGCGTAGAGGCCGGGGCAGAGAACCTGGAACCCATGGGCCGCTCCGAGCTGAAGACGCTTCGGGAGGAGCTGGGCGAGGGCGCTATCCGCAGCCGGGGGCTCCGCCTGGCCTGCCAGGCGCGGGTCCGGGGCGACGTAACGGTGACCAAGCTGGGGGTGCGCCCGGCACGGCCCTCGGCGCTGACGCTGGAGTGAGTAAACCTTCCCTTGTCGTATTGGCATACCCACCCCAGCCTGCCCGGACGGGCCCGTCTGGGAAGGCTGGGGCATGAGGAGCGAGACGATGCCCCCGCCTTTAGGCGGGGGAACAGAATATCCCCGCGCACAACCCTCTCGGTTGCGCCGCGAAATTAACGCTTGCTAAAATGAGCGACATCCATCCCTCCCGCTTGGAGCCAGCATGACCTACGTGATCACCGAGCCGTGCATCGGCGTGAAGGACGCTACGTGCGTGGACGTCTGCCCGGTCGACTGCATACACACCACAGCGGACGACGAACAGTACTACATCAACCCCGAGACGTGCATCGACTGCGCGGCCTGCGAGCCGGTCTGCCCGGTGAACGCCATCTTCTTCGAGGACGACGTGCCCGATCAGTGGAAGAACTACACCGACAAGAACCGCGACTGGTTTCAGGGCCGGGAGACGGGCGGGTTCCGCGCCCGCACGGAACGCCATTAGCTTCCCTGCCGGCCTGCCTAGGTAGCCCGGCGGGCCTTCCGGGTAGCGCTTGACCACAGTGATATAATTCATTAGGCTTTTCCATGGTGATCTATAGGCGCAATCAATAAGCGCCTTCCCGGAGAGGCTGTTCATTGGACTTTGGTCAGGTTGAGGCGTTTGTGCAAGTGGCCGCCCGGCGCTCCTTCAGCCGAGCGGCTGAGGCACTGCAACTGACCCAGCCTTCTATTACCGCCCGCATCCAGTCGCTGGAGCGTGAACTGGGCGAAGAGATGTTCGAGCGGGGCGGCCGCGGCGTGCGCCTGACCGACGCCGGGCTGGCCTTCCTGCCGTACGCCGAGCGTATCCTTCAGACGTTGCGGGAGGGGCGGGACGCCGTGGACGAGGTGCGAAACGTCCAGCTCGGCTCGCTCCGCCTGGGTTCGGCGCTCACCATCTCCACCTATGTCCTGCCCAGGATCCTGCACATCTTTCGCCAGCGGTACGCCGGCCTGGATGTCGTTATCCGCACGGGACGGTCGGAGCAGGTCTTGAACATGCTGCTGGCCGACGAGGTGCAAGTGGGGCTCGTCCGTTCCCTCACACACCCAGAGGTGGAGACAGTGCACCTGTACGACGACGAGATCGTGCTGCTGGCCTACCCGGAGCACCCCTTCGCGGACAGCCGCAGGGCCACCGTGGAGGAGGCGGCCGGCCAGCCCATCATCCTGTTCGACCGCGGCTCGTCTTACTACGGTCTGATCCATAACTTCTTCCGCCAGGCCGGCGTGGTGCCCAACGTGGCGATGGAGCTGGACTCCCTGGAGGCCACCAAGCGCATGGTGGAGCAGGGGCTGGGAATCGCCCTGGTGCCCAAGGTGACCATCGAGCGGGAGCTGGAAGCGGGAACGCTGGTCAAGGTGGACCTGGTGGACGCGGAAGCGATAAGGCGGCCCATCTCCCTGATCTACCGCAAGCACCGCAAACGACCCCGCACCGTCCAGGCCTTCATCGACACCCTGGTCGAGATCTACGCCCTGAGACTGCCCGTCGGCTAGGGCTGACGGACAGGCGAAGGAGAGGAGCCCTTGCAGGCCGACGTCTATCTGATGCGCGGCTGAACCACCTGCACCCTGGCGAAGGAGTTCCTTTCGCAGAGGGGGGTGAGCGTCCGGGAGCGCGACTTCTTCAAGGAGCGGCTGACCAAGAGCGAGCTTCGCGACCTTCTGGGCCGGACGCCGCCGGCTGAGGCCTTCGCCTGGCGCAGCCCCCGCGCCAGGACGATGAACCTGGACCCGGCCAACCCTCCGTCGGACGCTGAGCTGGTGCGGTTGATGCTGGAGGTCCCCTACCTGGTCCGCCGGCCGGTGATCCGCACGGGCGGCGAGACGGTGTTCGGGTTCGACCGCGAGCGCCTGGAGGCGCTACTAGGCCGGGGCTAGGTGACGGCGTGCCGCCGCGGGGGCGTTCTCCCTCAGCCGACGCAGGTAATAGGTCCGCAGGCGGCGCCGCAGGCCCCGCTCGCTGGGCCTGAAGGCCGGCCCGCGGCGGGCATCGGGGAGTGCGGTGGGGGGGTCCACAAGTCCTGGGTCTCGGCGCGGTGTCGGCTTGGACTAACGGTTCGCATCGCTGTCTGCCGTCTCTTTCTGTAGGCGGTCGCGCAGCCGCTTCAGGGCGCGGAAGATGGACACGCGGGCGTTCACGTCGCTCATGCCCATAACCTTGCCGATCTCGGCGTAGGTCAGCTCGGCGTCGAACTTCAGAGAGAGGAGCTCCTGGTCGCGGCGGGGCAGGGTGCGGAAGTGGCGCATGAGGTGCTCGATCTGCTCGCCGCGCAGGGCGCGGCTCTCGGGGTTCGGCGGCCCCTCGGTCAGCCAGAGCGAGTCCTTGACGCGGTCCATGCCGTTCATCTCGCGCTTCTGCCGGCGGTAGTGTCCGGCAACATGGTTCCTGGCGATCATGAACACCCAGGTGCCGTAGGCCGACGGCTCCCTCAGGTCGTGTCCCTTCACGTACGCCCGCTCGAAGATCTCGGCGACGAGGTCCTTGGACAGCTCTACGTTGCCGACGCGGCTGTACACGAAGGCGAAGACCTTGGTGTAGTAGCTCTGGTAAAGCTGCACGAAGGCGGCGTCGTAGCCCAAATTCTCCTGGTGCTGGCTGGCCCGGGCTTGCGCGTGCTGTTGCATCTTCCGGCTCCCCTCCACTGGCGTCCTCCGGTTTTCCGCCTCCAGTTTCGGCGGCGAGAGCGGCCGGCCGTTAGTGTGAGGCGGCCAAGGAGTGGCGATGCCAAAGGTCAGGGCTGGATGGAGCCGGGCGGCCAAAATCAGGCGCCCCGAGGCGAACCTCGGGGCGCCATCTGGCCAGCCGGGCGGCCAAGCCGGCTAGCCGGTGCTAAGGCCGGCGCGAACGGCGTAGACGGCGGCCTGCGTGCGGTCGGAGACGCCCAGCTTCTCGATAACCCGCTGGACGACGTTCTTGACGGTGCCCACGCTGTAGTGCATCTGCTGGGCTATCTCTTTATTGGTGAGGCCCTGCACCAGGAGTTGAAGGACCTGCTGCTCCCTGGGGCTCAGAGCCTCGAGGGTACCTTCGGGGGCGCCCTCGAAGCGGCTGCCCTGGATGCCCATCTCCCGCAGGAGCTCGGCCAGAAGCCTGGCGTCGACCAGGGAGCCGCCGCCCTTGACCAGTTTGATGGCCTCGATAAGGCTGTCGCGGGACATGCCTTTGAGCAGATAGCCGGCGGCCCCGGCCTCAATGGCCCGGCGCAGGTACTCCTTGCTCTCGTAGCTGGTGACCACGATGACGCTGGTCCCGGGCGAAGTCTGCTTGATGACCTCCGTGGCGGCCAGGCCGTCCATGTCCGGCATGCGCACGTCCATGAGGACCACCGCTGGGTTGAGCTCCTGGACCCTCTGGACGGCGTCGGCGCCGTTGGCGGCCTCCCCGATGACCTCGATCCCCTCCGCGTCCAGCATGCTGCGCAGCCCTTCGCGGACCATGGGGTGGTCGTCCGCGATGAGGACCGTTATGGTCTGTCGCGCCGATTCACGGTTCCGTCCTGGTTCCACCACGTTCATCACCTCCAGCTTACTCTTGGCCTCAGCCGACTCCGTCGCCTTTGACAGGGGTACCCGAACGGTCAGAGCGGTGCCGTTCCCGGGTGCGCTCTCAATCTGGAGCTCCCCGCCCACCAAGACGGCCCGTTCCCGCATGCCCAGGAGGCCGACATGGCGACCATGCCCCGGCTCGTTCGCCACGCCGTCCACATCGAAGCCGCGGCCCCAGTCCCTGATCTCCAGCAGCAGGCTGTCGTCCAGACGCTGGAAGCTAATGCGCACCTTCTTGGTATCGGCGTGCTTCCCGACGTTGGCCAGGGCCTCCTGCACGATGCGGAACAGCGCCATCTCCACCATGCGCTCCAGCCGCTCACCCTCCACGTCGCCCTCGAACTCCGTCTCCCAGTCCATCCGCTCCGCCACATCGGCCAGAAGGCGTTTGCTGGCCTCAACCAGGCCCAGGTCCTCCAGGAGGAGGGGCCCCAGCTCGGAGACCATACGCCGCATCTCCACCACGGCGTCCTGGAGGCAGCGGCGGGCCCTCTCGAACTCCGCCTCTACCTCAGGGGGGCCTTCGGCCCGCTGGTGGCCAGCGAAGACATCCAGATGCATCGCCGCAGCGGTAATGAGCTGTCCCAGGCCGTCATGAATATCGTAGGCCACCTGCCGGCGGTCCTCCTCCTGCACCTCCAGCAGCCGGGCGGCCAGTCGCCGCAGCTCCCCCGCCACCCTATCCCGCTCGCTGATGTCGCGAAAGACGACCACGACCCCAATGATGTTGCCCTGGAAATCCCAGATTGGAGCGGCGGTATCGGCGATGGGCCGTCTGGTCCCATCTTTGGCTATGAGCAGGATGTGGTTGGCCAGGCCCACGACGCCGCCTTCTCGGATGACCCTCACTGAGATGTCTTCGACCGCTTGTTCTGTCTCTTCGCTTACTGCATTCAAGACTTCTGTCAGGGGCCTCCCTATGGCTTCTTCCTGCTTCCACCCCGTTAAGGACTGGGCAGCGGGGTTCAGGAATTTCACACAACCCTTCTTATCCGTGGCGATCACTGCATCGCCGATACTACGGAGCGTTGTGGAGAGCCACTCCTCGCTCTCCCGCAGCGTCTCCTCAGCCCGACGCTTCTCGTCACGGAGGCGTTTCTGCTCCAGCGCCTGGGTCACAGCCTGGCCCAGGCGGCCCAGCCTGTCTTTGAGGAGGTAGTCAGCGGCGCCCTCCTTGACACAGCCGACGGCGGCCTCCTCACCGATGGCGCTGGTGACCACGATGACAGGGGTGTCCAGGCCCTCTTGGTTGAGGAGGCGTAAGGCGCGCAGGGCGTCGAACTGGGGGAGGGAATGGTTCGCCAGGATGACGTCCGGCAGCGGGTCGAGGCTGGCTAGGAAGTCGGCCTGCGTTTCCACCCGCCGCCACTTGAGGCTGAAGCCGGAGCGGCGTAGCCTGCGGACGAGCAGCTGCGCGTCGGCAGGCCGCTCCTCGACGATTAGAACACGGATGGGGGGTGCCACGGGGATAATGCCTCCGACCCATGCGCAGCCGATCGCGGACGAGCGTCGCGGGCCTGCCTATCGACCGCCGCCACCAGGGCGCCGCTCGGGAACAACCTCACGATGTGCCTATCACCGGATTCCGTTTGCCCGGGCAGCGCCAAGCTGGCACGCCCGCTGAGAGTCGATGACGCCGATGATCGGCAGAGCGACGATGGAGAGGATCTTGTTGGCAACTGGTTCGTAGACATCAAGCGCTGAAGTCAGACGGTCCATATCGCTCTGGTAGCGGGCGAACAGGCTTCGCCCGTACACATCGCGCAAGGTGGCGAAGATGCCGATGATCTGTTCGGTGGTCATACCCCGCAAGACGCCGCGCCCTGCCATGCTGGTGGCGTATGTTTCGGCCCCGTCGTACTGGCCAGAGTCCAGACAGCCCACGCAGGTGTCGTAGATATTCATGGATTCGGACTCGGTCTCTTCTGGGGTCAGGCCTGCCAGGAGGCCCTTGGAAGTCATCTGCTCGACCCACAGCGGGCGCAATGCCTCGCGTGACTCCCTTAAGTGGGATACAAGCTCTCTGAGCAGTCCGTTGCTGCGTTCTACGCTGGGCGCCGCCTCCAGAATGGATGTCCGCCGGTGCTTGTTCGGCATCGCCTTCCGCCTCCGCTTCTAGCGCACAGGGAGTCCGTCTCGAAACCAACCACTATAGCGCAGAACGGCAGCCCGACGCGTGAAAGTGCCGTGAAGGGTGCGGTGAAAAACTTGCGGGCTTCTAGGCCCGCTGCTGCGCGGCGGCGCGGATCTCCTTCAGGATCTCCACGTTCTGGCGGTCGGGGCCCTGGTGGGCGAAGCCCGGGACCTCCAGCAGGAAGGGGACGCCGGCGAAGGCCGGATGGGCCATGATGTTCTGGAAGCCGTCGCGGCCGATGTGGCCCTGGCCGATGTTCTCGTGGCGGTCGATGCCGCCGCTTAGGGGGCACTTGGAGTCGTTGGCGTGGACCGCTACCAGGCTGGCCGGCCCGATCTCCCGGTCGAACTCCTCCATCGCCGCCTCCAGGCCGTCGGGAGTCTTGATGTCGTAGCCGGCGGCGAAGGCGTGCTGGGTGTCCAGGCAGACCTTGACCCGCGGGCTGCCGGCCTCGCGTATGATCGCCGCCAGCTCGCCGAACTTGGAGCCGATGGCGCCGCCCATGCCGGCGCTGTTCTCCAGGATGAGCCAGGTGTCGTCCGGCGTGGCCTGGACAATGCGCCGTACAGAGTCCACCACCTGGTGGAAGAAGACATCGTAGCCGACGCCTTTATGGCTGCCGATGTGGAAGATGACCCCCTTGGCGCCCAGCAGGTTGCAGACGTTCATGTCGTGGACGAGGGCGTCCAGGGACTTGGCCAGGTTCTCGGGGTTGTCCGTGGCCAGGTTCACCAGGTAGACGCCGTGGATGAAAGTGGGGCCGATGCCCGTCTCGGCCACGCGGCCCTTGTAGGCGTCGACCTCGGTCTGGCCGTACTCTTTGCGGCGCCAGGCCTGCGGGGCGCCGCTGAAAATCTGGATGGTCTCCGCCCCCATCTCGCCGGCGCGCTCGACGGCCTTATCGACGCCGCCGGAGGCGGAGACGTGGGCTCCTATCTTCACGACTGCCTCCCCACGAGGGAACCCGGGCCACGGAGTCGCAGGGGCATGGCGGTACCCAGTATACCAGCGGGCGGACGGCGGCAGGCGTGGCCGCCCGCAAGGAGGCTTCAGCCTGTCAGCCCGAAGGTTGACCCTCCGCGACGGGGAAGGCCCGCACCGCCAGGAGGAAGAAGTCCGCGATGGCTTCCGCGGCGCCGGCATAGGACCGTTGGGTCGCCAAATCCAGAAACGCTCCCGCAGTGAACGCGGACTTCAAGACGGATGCGGCAACAGGCACGTCCAGGTCCAGCCGGAAAGCACCCGTCCTCACGCCCCGCCGGAGGAGTCGCTCCAGGAGTTCCGTGAACTCTGCCTCGCCCTCGTGCAGCCTGCCCAGGCGGCCGGAGAGCGCCGCCTCGGTGAGAGCGCCGAACCGCTCGCAGAGCTCCGCCACCAACCTCATCATCCCTGTCAGCGCCGCCACCGGGCCTTCAGTATCGACCTGGGCACGGAGCCTCTGGAGCAGGCCGTCTTTCGCCTCCTGCACCACGGCCCCCAGCAACCCGTCCCGGCTCTCGAAGTGACGGTACAGCGTGCCGACGCCCACCCCCGCTCGCTCCGCGATCTCCCGAATCTCAGCCTCCAGACCTCGACGGGCGAAGACCTCTCGCGCCGCTTCCAGTATGCGCTCCCGGTTCGCCGCGGCGTCGGCGCGGGCGGAACTGCCTCGCTCATGTGTCAATCGAACCATCGCTCCCATGATACCACTCTCAGGGCTTGACAGAACCGGAACTCCGATTCATAATACCTTCTCGCAGGCCGCGAACCGGAATTCCGGTTCACAATCTCAAACCCGGCGGGCATGCTAAGGCTTCGCTCATGCAGAAGCGATCGTTCCTCTTCGACCGCTGGCCGCGGTTCGCCTTTCGGTACCGCTGGTTCGTGGTCGGCGCCGCTCTCACCGTACTTACCGGGCTTGGTGTCCTGTACGGCGCCGCCCGCGGCACCTACGGAGACGCATTCTCCATCCCCGGAGCGGAGTCCCAGAGGTTATTCGACCTTCTGCACCAGCGCTTCCCCTCGAGCGCCGGGGACAGCGCGTCGGTCGTCGTTGCCACAGATGCGGGAATTGCGGATCCCGCGGTTGAGGAGCGGATACAGTCCTTCATGAGCGAGATTCGCGAGCTGCCGGGAGTCGTCCAGGTCAACTCTCCGTACGATTCCCAGGGACGTATCTCGAAAGATGGCAAGATTGCCATTATCGATGTCCAGTACTCGGAATCTGCCCTGGACATCGAGCGGTCGACGATCCTCAAGCTGCTGGACTGGCGCAAGCAGGCGTCCTCAGAGGAGCTACAGGTGGAAGTAGGCGGGTCGCTCCTCAGACGGGCGGAGATGGAGCCTCCCGGCAGCGCTGAGATCGTCGGCATCACGGCGGCGGTGGTCATCCTGCTCCTTGCCTTCGGTTCCGTCGTGGCGATGGGCCTGCCCATCGCGACCGCGCTGCTCGGCCTCGTCTCCAGTTTCTTCCTGGTCGGAGTGGGCGCCAGCATTTTCAAGATGCCGTCCTTCACGCCGCAGTTCTCCGCGATGGTCGGTATCGGGGTGGGCATCGATTATGCCCTGCTCGTCGTGACCCGCTTTCGCGAGGCGAAGGGGACGGGCTCCTCTCTCGAAAACGCCATTTTGGTGGCGATGAACACCGCCGGCCGGTCAGTCCTGTTTGCGGGCTCCACCGTCGTAGTCGCTTTGCTCGGCCTGTGGGCCGCCGGGATTTCGGCCGTGGGCTACGTAGGGACGGCAACTTCCCTGGTTGTGGCGCTCGCCGTCATGGTTGCCTTGCTGGTCCTGCCGGCCATTCTGTCCATCGCCGGCAATAGCATTGATCGCTGGCGCCTGCCCGGGCTGCACGCGCCCGTCCACGAGAGCGAGACGGGGTTTGGTTACCGGCTGAGCCGCGTGATCCAGCGTTACCCGCTACTGTGGTTCGTCCTGACGCTGGGCGTGCTCCTAGTGCTCGCGGTGCCGGCACTGGACATGCGGTTGGGCAGTTCTGATGCCGGGAACAATCCTCCGTCCTTCACTTCACGACGTGCGTACGATCTTATCGCCCGCGGCTTTGGGCCGGGATCCAACGGCCCCATCCTGCTGGGATTCAGCATAGACGAAGGAGAGACAGAAGCGATCGACCAACTGCCTGCGGCGTTGGCGGACATGAAGAACGTTGCGCTGGTCTCGCCAGCATCCTTCAATCAGGACCGTACGGCGGCGATCATCAGGGTCGTCCCGGCGACAGCGCCTCAGGAGGAGGAAACGAAGGACCTCGTCTACCATCTGCGCGAGGATCTGCGCGGGAGGTTCGCGGGTACCGGGATCGAGCCCTACGTTGGAGGCCCGACCGCCCTCTACGTGGACCTGGGCCAGCGGATTGGCTCGCGGCTACCGTTCTTCATAGCGGGGGTGATTGGCGTCAGCTTCCTTCTGCTCATGGCCATCTTCCGTTCCGTGGTCGTTCCCCTGAAGGCCGCGATCATGAACCTGCTGTCGATAGGCGCCTCGTTCGGCGTCCTTGTCGCCATCTTCCAGTGGGGCTGGCTGGGAGGCGTTGTGGGAGTTCACCGAGAAGGGCCGATTGAGTCGTTTATGCCCATGATGCTGTTCGCCGTGCTCTTCGGACTTTCCATGGACTACGAGGTCTTTCTGGTGAGCCGCATCAGGGAAGAGTACCTGCGCACGGGCGACAACGCCGAGTCGGTGGCCAGGGGCCTTTCCGTCACGACGCGGGTGATCTCGGCTGCTGCGGCCATAATGATCGCGGTCTTCCTGGCGTTCGCCCTGAGCGATCAGAGGATCGTGAAGGAGTTCGGGATCGGTCTGGCGGTAGCGATATTCGTTGACGCAACAATCGTCAGGCTCGTACTCGTACCCTCCGTGATGCAGCTTATGGGGAACGCCAACTGGTGGTTTCCCGGCTGGCTGGACCGCATCATCCCCAAGCTCGGCATCGACGCCGCCGAAGGCAGAGACGTGGGCGCCGATGTTCACGACAGCCTCCCGACTACGGCCGCGGGCCCGGACACGCCTCTCACCCCATGACCCGCTGGGCCTGGCGGCGCAGCTCGGCCCGGTGGTCGGGATGCGCCACGGCGATCAGCTCTTCCGCCCGCTGACGGTGGTTCTTGCCCCACAAGCGCGCCACGCCGTATTCGGTCACCACGGTGTCGGCGAAGAAGTGGGGGATGGTGACGATGGAGCCGGGCTCGTGCATGGGTACGATGCGGGAGACAGCGCCGTCCATGGCAGTAGACGGCAGCAGGGTGATCGCCCGGCCGCCCTTGGAGAGGAGCGCCCCGATGTGGGTCTCCGGCTGGCCGCCGGTGCCATTGATCATGCGCGGCCCGAAGACGCTCTCTGAGTTGATCTGACCGATGAGGTCGATGGAGAGGGCATTGTTCAAGGAGTGGTAGTTGTCGTTGCGGGAGATGGTGCGGACGTCCAGCAGGTACTCGGGGTCGTAGACCTCGAAGGCGGGGTTCTCCTCCACGATCTTCAGGTCCTCTTCGTCGGAGCCGGACCAGGCGACGGCGACGGCCTTCCCCTTGTGCAGCGTCTTGCGGCGGCCATTGATGACGCCGGCATCCACCAGCTTGGCGATGCCCGGCGCCACCATCTCCGTGTGCAGGCCCAAGTCGAGCTTGTTGTCGAAGGCGCCGGCACGGCCCAGGTACATGCTGGGCTCACCCACGCCTATCTGGATGGTGGCGCCATCCGGGACGAGCTCGCTGACGTAGCCGGCGATGGTCCTGGCCACCTCCGGCGGTTGGGCCAGCCCCAACACGCGGCGGACCTGGGCTGGCGGGACGCGGGTCATCAGCGGCCCGATGAGGATCAGGCGGTTCAGGTCCTTGAGCTCGCTGACGATGGCCAGGTACTCGGCGCGCAGGGATTCGTCCTCCACGCGGCGCAGCCAGGCCTCCACCATACCC
>Ga0105164_10002084_pt1 | contig 12479 bp, 13 predicted proteins | sample VDWuncwatermetaG_FD_89674 | JGI IMG/M metagenome (GOLD analysis project Ga0105164, IMG submission 89674) | Wastewater microbial communities from Netherlands to study Microbial Dark Matter (Phase II) - VDW unchlorinated drinking water | ecosystem: Environmental > Aquatic > Freshwater > Drinking...
CTCCAGAAAAAGGGTGAACCAGCCGCAGGATACGCCCTGGCAGGGGAGTTCTTCTATCCCTCCCAGGTACAGGTAACAGGCCCCACCAGCCTCCTCAAGGAGGCAAAGGGCATCTCTACTACCGTCATAGACATAGCTAACCTCACAACCGACCAGAACCGCACCTTCCCCTGGAGGGTGCCACTGGAACAAAGGGTAACATTACATCGCAATGGTGAGACCTTAGAGGTTCCGGTAAAATGTGATAAACAAATTAATGTCTGGTTACAGCTCACCGAACAACCCGGCAACAAGACCTTCCAGAAGGTCAGGATTAAGCTGCTCCAACCCCTCGATTCCCCTCACAAGATAAAACTGCAAGAGGAAGACATAGATATTAAGGTAAGAGGGCCCAAATTGACCCTGGACAAGCTCAGTCCTCCAGAGGTCTACATAGACGTGAGCGGGCTGGAACCACCAGGGCCTTACAAACGCCCCCTCAGGTGCATCCTTCCCCCTCAAGTGGAACTGGAAGAGGCACTGCCAGAGGTACACCTTGATTTCCAGGAACAAGAAGAGGTCAAGAAATGACCAAACTCGGCGTGAACGTTGACCACGTTGCCACCCTGAGACAGGCAAGGAAGACCTGCGAGCCAGACCCCGTCACCGCCGCACTCCTGGCAGAACAAGGCGGCGCCGACATCATCACCGTCCACCTCCGGGAAGACCGCAGGCACGTCCAGGAAAGAGACCTGAGATTACTAAAAGAGACCGTCTTTACCAAACTGAACCTGGAAATGTCTACAGCCTCTGATATAGTAGAAATAGCCATCTCTACAAGACCTCACCAGGTAACACTGGTACCCGAGAGACGACAGGAGGTCACCACCGAAGGAGGACTGGACGTGGTACTTCAGAAGGAGACCTTGAAAGACCTGATAAAGCGACTTAAGGACAACGGCATCCTGGTAAGCCTCTTTATAGACCCCGAAGCCGGCCAGATTCGGAGCTCCGGTGAGGCAGGCGCAGAATTAGTGGAACTCCATACAGGGGCTTACGCCAATGCCCCCTCGGAGGGACTCCGCCTCGCCCAATTAGCCAGGCTCCGCCAGGGAGCCCTCCTGGCCAGAGAGGAGGGTCTACGGGTAAACGCCGGCCACGGCCTCAACTACCACAACGTAGGCCCCATCGTTGAGGAACTGGGCGCAGAGGAACTCCATATCGGCCACAGTATCGTCTCCAGGGCCGTATTCGTGGGGATAAAAAGGGCCGTAGAGGAGATGAAGGAACTCATTTACAGGCACGGCCTGCTGGCCGAAAGGACTACCCAGAAACTGGATAAGTAAGAGATTCACAAGGGTCTCAATTATATAAAAGGAGGTATATGATGCTAAGTGGTTCCGTAGTGGCCCTGGTTACACCTTTCCGGAATGGCGAAGTAGACCTCGGGAAACTAAAAGAACTGGTTGAATTCCATATAAAGGAGGGCACCAACGCCATCTCTCCCTGTGGCACCACGGGAGAATCTGCCACCCTCACCCACGAGGAGCACGAAAGGGTCATCTCGGAGGTAGTCCAGCAGGTCAGGGGCCGTATCCCCGTGGTCGCCGGTACAGGCTCTAACAGCACCAGGGAGGCCCTCAGGCTCACCCACTACGCCAAAAAGGCAGGGGCCAACGCGGCCCTAATCATCACCCCCTACTACAACAAACCTACCCAAGAGGGGCTTTACCGCCACTACAAGGCCCTGGCCGAGGGGGTAGATATCCCCATAGTGGTTTACAACGTACCTTCCAGGACGGGGGTATCCATCTCTCCAGAGACGGTAGCCAGGCTGGGAGAGTTCAAGAACGTAGTCGCCATAAAAGAGGCCAGCGGAAGCCTTGACCAGGTTAGCGACATCCTCAGGTTGTGCAAAATTACGGTACTCTCAGGGGATGACTCACTTACCCTCCCCATCCTCTCCCTTGGAGGGAAAGGGGTAGTCTCCGTCGTGGCCAATATAGTCCCCGGGGATACTGCCCGTCTGGTGAATAGTTTCCTGAAGGGGGATACCTCAGAGGCCGTCAGGCTGCATCACAAACTCTTCCCCCTGTGTAAGGCAATGTTTATTGAGACTAACCCCATTCCAGTAAAGACAGCCATGCGTCTCCTGGGGCGGCTCAACGGAGAGTTGCGGATGCCCCTCTGCGAGATGAGTAAAGAAAATGAGGCCAGACTGGGCAAGGCCCTGAGAGACTACGGACTATTGTAACCACATCCACTATTCTTAAATGAATGATGGTAGGGGCGTATTGTTCGCCACGGCGAATCTGCCTCAGGCATGGCAATACGCCCCTACCACCACGGATTGAAGAAATGTAGGGTGGGCTATGCCCACCAATTAAAGGTGCAAAAGGGTGTAGGGTGGGCACAGCCCACCCTACTGTCTGAGAGACTACGGACTATTGTAACCACGTCCATCGTATCTTAACGGATTGAAGGGAACCCAAGGAATGGACACGAATAAAATAATCCAGGCAGTACGACTCTTCCTGGAAGGTATAGGGGAGGACCCTGACCGACCCGGCCTGAAAGACACCCCCAGAAGGGTGGCCTCCATGTGTGAGGAGATATACTCCGGCATCGGAAAGGATGCCAAACAGGAGATAAAGGTACTGAAATCGGAGGACCACGACGAGATTGTACTATTAAAGGATATCCCCTTCTACTCCGTATGTGAACACCATCTTTTACCATTTATCGGCGTGGCCCACGTAGCCTATATCCCCCACGGCGGGAGGGTCACTGGAATCAGTAAACTGGCAAGGGTGGTGGAGAGTCATGCCAAAAGGCCCCAGGTCCAGGAGAGATTAACCACTGCAATTGCCGATAGCATTATGGAGGCCCTCCGCCCCAAAGGAGTGCTGGTCATCATCCAGGCCGAACACCTCTGTATGACAATGCGGGGGGTAAAGAAACCAGGCAGTAAGGTACAGACCTCGGTGGTAAGGGGCATCTTCAGGGAGAACCCCGCCACTAGAGCTGAGGCCCTGTCTTTGATACAATCTACCAGGCCATAATGTAGGGGCACGTTGCAACGTGCCCCTACTGCCTACTTTTCAAGAAGGGAGAAAGAAGATATGAGAAGGTTCTTACTGCTTACTGCTTACTGCCTACTGCCTACTGTCTTTTGCCTGACCGTCCTAATCCCCCTTACTCTACATGCAGAGGGCGTAGAGTTCCACTCCCAGATAGGCTTCTTGAGGCTGTCCCTTGCGGACTGCATAGAAATGGCCTTTAGGAACAACCTGGACGTGGAGGTTGCCAGGCTCAATCCGAGGATAGAAGATAAAGACATATCAATCGCCAGGGCCAGGTTTGACCCGGTATTCAAGAGTACAGGGGAGATACGCAAGGACGAAACCCCTCTGAATTCTATCTTCATCACTGGCTTTGCCCCGGGAGAGTACGCCCAACACAAAAAGCTAATGGACGCCACCCTAACCTCCCTGGTTCCCACTGGCGCCACCATCAGCATCCAGTACAATAACCTCCGTAATAGGCGAAACCCTGTGGGTACTGGCACCCCTATTAACCCCTCCTGGAATACCTTCTTTGAGGCCAAACTCACCCAGCCCCTCCTGAAAGGTTTTGGGATCTTCTACAACATGAGCCCCTTATACATTGCCAGGAACGATAAGATGAAATCCATCTACGCCTTCAGGCGTACCCTCGGCGACGTGGCCAACTCCACCCAGAAGGCCTACTGGAACCTGGTGAAGGCCATTGAAGACCTTAAGGCAACCCATAAATCACTCCAGAGGGCGGAGGAATTCCTCCACCGGAATAAGCTCCAGGTAGAGGCAGGACTACTGGCTCCCATTGAGATAGTGGCCGCAGAGGAAGAAGTATCCGCCCGACGAGAGGCCATCATAGTGGCAGAAAACGCGGTAAGGAATAGAGAGGACAACCTCAAACAACTCATGAACCTCCTTAGCATAGAGGCCGACCCCGTACTGATGGACATTACCATCACCCCTATGGACGTGCCCCAATTCCTCCCCAAGAAGATAACCCTGGAGAACTCCTTACAGGTGGCCCAGGAACGCAGGCCAGAGTTGTTTGAGAACCGCCTTGCACTGGAGAATGCAGAGATTACCGAAAAACAGAAAAAGAACGAACTCCTGCCCAGGCTTGACCTGGAGGGTGGGGCAAACTACAGCGGCCTTGGCAGTAATTGGCGCGATGCACAGGATTCTACCTGGTCATATCAGTTCCAGGGCGAGTACGCCAAACTCACCCTTGAGGTACCCATCGGCCTCAGGGCAGAGAGGGCCAATTATGGCAAGGCCAAGTTCTCAAGGCGTCAGGCCGAATTGACACTCAGAAAGACAGAACAAGACATATTAGTCCAGGTAAGGGCCGCCGTCAGGCAGGTCCGTACTAACGTAGAACTGGTAGAGGCCACAAAGAAGACCAAAGTACTGGCCCAAAAGAGACTGGAGGCGGAGGAGCGGAAATTCGCCGTGGGCAGGTCCACCAGCCTGGAGGTACTCAGGGCCCAGGAAGCACTCACCACGGCAGAGGTCCTTGAGATTAAGGCTATTACAGATTATCAAAGCTCCCTGGGAGAGCTTGAGACCTCCAAGGGCACTATACTGGACTTTTTTGGTGTTGTAATTGACTGAGGGTTATGATATATTTTCTCGCACAATGAGAATCTGCCCAGTAGGGACGTTTAATTAAACGCCCCTACTATTGGTTAGGGGTGGCGTTAAGGCACTAACAAGTCCCATTCTACAGAAAGGAGACAGCATGACTAAAGCTATGAGGGTTATGATACCAATTCTCGCCGCCTTCGGAGCAACAGCAATCGGCATAAACGTCTACTTATACATCTTCGCCAGATAACACCCATAAACTAGGGGGTAGGGAGTAGGGAGAGAAAAGAATTGTAAATTGTAAGTTGTAAATTAGAAATTTTAAAATTTCCAATTTCCAATGTTTTCAGGGACAGGGAGTAAGGAGTAGATATTGTTTATTGTTTACTCCCTGCTGCCTACTGTTATCTGGACACGCGTTGTGTCTGACCGCTAACCAGGTCTAAGCCAGCGGTGTTTGGTTGGACCGGCTTCTTAAAAAAATTCAGATAAACGTTAGTCCCTATAGCACCCCAGCCCACCACCACCACCGCAATAAGCAGGACCTTCAATCTCTTACTTGTCTCCATCTCCGCAACTCCCCTCTCCACCATATCCGTCTGAGGCAGATTCCCGTCTCTTCAACTAGGGAATAGGGGGTAGTGGATAGGGGGTAGTAAAAAGATTGCTACTCCCTACTCCCTACTGGGCGACCCACCCCTGTACCAATCAGGTACAGGGCTTTATCCTGCACCTTTGCCCTGTACCCTTGTGGTATAGGGCGGGTCGCCCCTACTCCCTGGCCCCGTCCCAACACCCACTAATGGGCACGGCATGTTGCAAATCCTGAAAGTCCGCTCCACCCAAAACATGGCGGACTTCCAGCTTTTGTTGGGAGGACGCCATGTCTTGGGCGAACCGTGCCCCTACCCAAAATGGCAGTGACGGTCGTCCTATGCAGGCTTAGAGAAGAAATAGCACAACGTTTACTGCAATAACTGCCACACCCAGGACTGCCGCACTAATTATCAAGGCCCTCAGTCTCTTTGACATCTTCTTTCAACCTCCATTTGAGTTAATGAGCCAGTAGGGGCGTATTGCAATACGCCCCTACAACCGCTTAACTGCCCTTTATGGGGTACCATTCTGCCTGAGGTATCCACCTCAGGCGGATCACTAATACAACGTAGGGGCACGTTGCAACGTGCCCCTACAAGCTTTTTGCCTTGCAGTACTAGAGCTATCAAAAATAGTGCCGTTCGCCATTTATACGTTAATTGTTTTATAACACAACATCTGTGTCTCTGGTAGATTGCTCCAAGTTTATGTAATAAATGGACTTACAAACAGACTGTAGGGGCGGGTTTAAAACCTGCCCCTACCCCGCGGCCTACTTTGTATGGTAAGTGGGTGGGGCAAGTGGGCTACATTTTATGTTGCAAGCCCGTAATTTGTAGCCATTAAACCACCCCCAGACGCGACCGTAGGGGCACGACATGTTGCAAATCCTGAAAGTCCGCCTTTTGTTGGGAGGACGCCATGTCTTGGGCGGACCGTGCCCCTCCCTACTGGGCGACCCACCGGGTCGCCCCTACATGGGCGGGGGAACCCCGCCCCTACTTTATACGGTAAACTATATCATCCTCACCTGCAACCATATTTGGGCCTGTCTGGTCAAAGTCCGTGTCCATCGCCCTATTAGGGCCTGAGGAAAGGACAAAGACGGGCTTATTCCCCTGCTCGTTTCCTGGCCAGAGGAACTTCACATTAGCCAGATAGGCATGACCCCAGGGGTCTGCACGGAACTGTTCAAGGTAGGGACCCCTCCAGGCGTACTGCAGGGTGGGGTCGCCGACATTAGTAGGGTAGACAGGGGTGTTGATGCCTAGCTGGTTCAACAGGGTATCGGCAGTGTCTCCGGAGGGTGGACCGCTCTGGCCGGGTAGTGTCCCTGGCCCGTACAGGAGGGCGGCCTTGGCGTCGCCAGACTGCCGGGCAGTCCCTACCTGCCAGACAGGCCAATCCCCCAGGTCATTATAAAAGGCACCAATGGCACCCCCGATAAGCTCTACGTCCTTGGTGGCCCTCCTGAGTTTGGAACTCTGGATGTACCTGACCATGGTAGGAACAATGATGGACGCCAGGAGGCCAATGATAGCGAGGACGATGATTACGTCAATAAGGGTGAAGCCTCTATTGGAGCCTTTACACGTAAGATGGCGTAGGGTCTCGCCCCTAAATCTCATGGGTAACCTTCCCTTTGTATGGCAAGCCTTAGAATCTCATGTTGTAGGGGCACGTTGCAACGTGCCCCTCCTTAAAGGTAGGGATGACCTGGCAGGCCAACCCCTGCTAAAAGCCTGTGGCAGACATTGTCTTGCCCCAGTGCAGGTGTGTCAAGGACACCTTACGGAGGTCTCTGAAAAATTCTGCAACTCCCCACAAACATCCCACTTCTTAATTTGCCTAGCTTCATCCGGTTTGGACAGTAGGGGCACGTTGCAACGTGCCCCTACGACCATGAACCTACTTAAGACGGAATACTATATCGTCTCCTCCAGGGGCCAACGACAGAGATTGCACGCCGAACGGTGTCTCCAACGTACGGTTGGGACCACTAGAAAGGACAAAGGCGGTGGTAGTACCTGCCTCATACTCTGGCCATAACCCGTTCACGTCAACCAGGTAATCAACACCCCAGGGGTCCTTACGTAACTGCTCAATGTAGGGCCCCCTCCATGCCCTCTCGCCACTGGTGGGATAGGCCCGATTATCTGTAATAAGCTGATCTTCCAGGTTACTGCTCATCCAGCCTATTTGAAGGTAAACATTAGGGTCCCATGGGAGTGTCTGACCATTACGGAGAGTCCTGAGGAAGTTCATTTTGACATCGCTGCGCCCTGGAAGCCAGAAGCGGCCATCTAGCCAGATGGGCCACTCGCCCAGGTCGTTGTAGAAGTGACCTATGGCAGTACCAATCATCTTTGTATCATCCATTGCCCTCCTGAGTTTGGCATTTTGGACGTACTTAACCAGGGCAGGGGTCAGGATGCTGGTCAGTAGCCCTACTATAACCAGCACGATGATTATTTCCATTAGCGTGAAGCCACCGTCGTCATTTAGCTTCCCAACCATCCCATCTCGCCTCCTACTAAAATAAGAGCCGACTGCCTAAGACTACTAACCTACTTTATGCGATAGGCTATATCGTCCCCGCGTACAATCATATTCGGGCCTGTCTGGTCAAAGTCCGTGTCCACCACCCTATTAGGGCCTGAAGAGAGGACATAGACAGGCTTATTCCCCTGCTCATTTCCTGGCCAGAGGAACTTCACATTGGACAGATAGGCATGTCCCCAGGGGTCTGCACGGAATTGTTCAAGGTAGGGACCCCTCCAGGCGTACGGCAGGGTGGGGTCTCCGACATTAGTAGGGTAGGCTGGGTTATTGATGCCTAGATGGTTCACCAGGGTATCGCCAGTGTCTCCAGAGGGTGGGCCACTCTGGCCGGGTAGTGTCCCTGGCCCGTACAGGAGGGCGACCTTAGCGTCGCCAGACTGCCGGGCAGTCCCAATCTGCCAGATAGGCCAATCTCCCAGGTCATTATAAAAGGCACCGATGGCGGCCCCGATAAGCTCTACGTCCTTGGTAGCCCTCCTGAGTTTGGAACTCTGGACGTACCTGGTCAAGGTAGGGGTAAGGACAGACGCAAGGAGGCCGATGGCGGCAAGGACGATGATTACTTCAATCAGGGTGAAACCGCCGCTGGAATTTCTACACCCAAGATAGCGTGTGGCCTCACTCCTGAACCCCATGGGTAACCTTCCCTTTCAGGGTAGGGGCGACCCGCCGGGTCGCCCCTACGGCAGAATAAACTCTTACGTGACTATTTGGTGGGCACTAATCCTTGTCGTCACCCTTATCCTTCTTATCCTTCTTAGCCTTCTTATCCTTCTTTGCCTTCTTACTATCGTCATCAGCATCCTTCCCATCATCGTCATCCTTCTTGGCTAACTCCACTGAAGGCGAAGGTGTGGGTGTCACTACTGAAGGTGTAGTTGTCACCACCGGAGATGCGGGTGCCTCTACCACCTTCTTGGCTACCTCCGCAGGTGCGGGAGAAGGTGCGGGGGACGGTTCTACTGTAGGCGCAGGAGAAGGGCTGACAGCGGGTGGTGTCGTGGAATCAGGAAGGGCCGGCCAACCTACCCCCTGCTGTGCCAAAGAAAGATTTGAGAAGGCAAACAACAACCCTATTGCCAGAACCATAACAACTCCAGGCAGCACCAGGCTGCCTAATACCCTAGACATCTTATTCATCTTCGTTTCCTCCACTGTAAAGGTTTGCATGGGACTGACTCCCAGCTTGTAGGGGCGACCCGGTGGGTCGCCCCTACCGCGGATTGCCTCTGTTTCACGCAAAAAGCATCCTGGGGCAGGTAGTTACCTATCCCAGGATGCAGGTCTAACCTACTACTAGACTACTTTATACGGAAGACTATATCGTCTCCGGCCACGGCCATGGCTGGACCAGGCTGGGCATAGGTCGTTTGCAATATCTTGTCGGGGCCGGCACAGAGGACATAGCACACGCCATTCCCCTGCTCACTGCCTGGCCATACCTGTATTACGTTGCACAGGTAGTTATTTCCCCAGGGGTCTGCACGGAACTGCTCAATGTAGGGACCTCTCCAGGCGTACTTCAGGGTAGGATCTGTGACGTTGTTAGGATAGGCAGTGGCTGGGAGGCCAGTGCCAGCGGGGTCGTTAATCCAGAGATGCTGCGCCCCACTGGTCTGGTCTAGACCAGTAACGGTCCAGCCACTAGCGCCAACGGTAGCGTCGGCACTGGTAACAGCACCGGTAGCCGTATTAATAGCGCCGAACTTAAGGACACTCCAGGCAGTGGCAGTAGTACCAGTGCCTGTCATGGCAGTGCCATCCCTCCAGACGGGCCACTCGCCCAGGTCGTTGTAGAAGTTGCCTATGGAAGTACCAATCATCTTCACGTCTTCCGTAGCCCTCCTTAGTTTAGCACTCTGTACGTACTTAACCATGGTAGGGGCCAGGATGCCAGCCAACATCCCTATGATGGCCAACACGATGATTATCTCTATCAGCGTGAAGCCAGCGCTCTTACTCAGCTTCTTAATCATGACATTCTCCTTTCCAAGTTTTCTAAATGGAAGTCAAACACCTTGAGACTACATACTGTACCAAGTTCACTGAACCGTTCAGTGAATCGGTTTACAAAATTTTTCTATACTCACTACTCCCTACTTCCCTCTATACTTCCCTCTTCCCCAGGTGGCGGAGCACCTGGGCTATATGCTGGGCGACCGCAAGGGTCTACTCCCTACTCCCTACTCCCTACCCCCTGTTTCACGAGGGCCATCTTGACATGGGAGACGGCCTCGTCAGGCCCGCATATCCACACATTTTCTTCCCGCGGATTATTGTAGAAGGCACCTATGACAGTGCCAGCCATTGAGTTGTCTCGCATCGCCCACCCCGACAATCCATCTTTTCCACCTATCATATACTTATTAATGGTAAGGGTAATGGTGCTTGCGGCCAACCCAACAATTGTTACAAGGACGACTATCTCCCACCGTCCAAAAATCATTGTTGTTTTTTTAGTATTCTCTTTTGAGTGACCCATTCAAACCGTCCTTTCAAAGATATACACCGAGCATGCTGAGAGGACTTATCTCAATAATCGTGCCATTTCTACCTAAAAAATTATGGATTGGTTTAACATCTGCAAAATAACGACTTATAAAAGAGGAACCCCTTACACGGCTGTCCCCCCATGGGTGGAAAGACTACAAATTTTGTAGCCTCCCAACGGGATTTGTTGCCAAGGGAGATATAGCCCAGGTGCTCCGCCACCTGGAGTAGGGGGTAGGGGGGCACGGCGCGCCGTGCCCCTACATTTTTGGGCGACCCACCCCTGTACCAATCAGGTACAGGGCTTTATCCTGCACCTTTGCCCTGTACCCTTGTGGTATAGGGCGGGTCGCCCCCCTACAAATCCCTACTCCCGGCGCGTTGCAAATCCTGAAAGTCCGCCTCGGGAGGACGCCATGTCTTTGGGCGGACCGTGCCCCTACCACTATCGGCCTTAGACCCATAATCCTGGAATTTTCACCTCTAAAAAGCCCAGGTGGTGGAACACCTGGGCTATATGGGCAAGGGGAGGTAAATAATAATATAGGGCTGGGGCTTTGCCCCCAGCCTGGGGCTAATACTTGAAGTAGTTTGAGTATTACGGTAAAATTGGCACAGGATTAGCTAAAGTATTTGGTTTTTGAGACTCTAGAGAGGTGCGGGTTTCCATCCCGGTCCCGCTACCTTGAAGACAAATAAAATATTTGAGAGCTCTGAAAAAGTCCTAGTAGTACCTATCATTCTGACCCTGACCCTGAGCAAAGCGAAGGGGAAGGGGAAGAATCTAGCTTTCAAGAGATTCTTCGGTCGCTTCGCTCCCTCAGAATGACAGGCTGGTAGAGTTTCTCAGAGGTCTCTATTTGGTGCAGGGTCAGGCGTATCCGGCAGTAAAAAAGAGGTGAGAAAATGCCCATAGATATAAGCGAATTGCTACTGTTTGCCAAGAAAGAAGGGGCCTCAGACCTCCACCTGAGCTCGGGGGAGCCACCCATAATCAGGGTGGACGGAGACATAAGAAAGGTGGATGCGCCCCCGATGGCGAAAGAGGACGTGCATACCCTCCTGTACGACATCTTGAACGACCGCCAGCGCAAGATTTTTGAAGAAAAGCACGAGCTAGACCTTTCCTTTAACTTTAAAGGGGTGGGTCGCTTCAGGGTGAACGTCTTCGTCCAGTCCAGAGGGGAGGCCATAGTCTTCAGGGTCATTCCAGATAAGATACCGGCCCTGGAGTCTCTAGGGCTGCCACCCATAGTAAAAGAACTTACCAACCGCCTCAGGGGGCTAATACTGGTCACTGGCCCCACGGGCAGTGGGAAGTCTACCACCCTGGCTTCCATGCTGGAACACCTCAACCAACGGGAGAGGCTTCACATCATAACCATTGAGGACCCGATAGAATTCACGTATGAACCCAAGAACTGTCTGATTAACCAGAGGGAATTGGGTCCCCACACCTATAGTTTCGCTGCGGCCCTGAGGGCGGCCATGAGGGAGGACCCGGACGTCATACTGGTGGGAGAGATGCGAGACCTGGAGACCATAGGTCTGGCCATGACTGCGGTGGAGACCGGTCACCTGGTCTTTGCCACCCTTCACACCTCAGGGGCCGCCAGGTCCGTGAACCGTATCGTGGACGTCTTCCCGCCCTCTCAACAGGCCCAGATAAGGACTGTCTTTTCTGAGGCAGTTACGGCCGTAATCTCCCAGCTCCTCTTCAAGCGCAAGGGGGGCAAGGGAAGGGTGTCTGCGGTGGAGGTAATGGTGGGTATACCTGCCATAAGAAACCTCATCAAGGAGGGCAAAGGCAGTCAGATTACTGCAACCATGCAGACCAGCAGGCAATTTGGAATGCAGACCATGGACTTTGCTCTGGTAGAACTCTACAAGAAGGACCTGGTGGAGAAAGAGACCATACTCCCCTACCTGAGCAGTCCGGAGGCAATAGGGAGCTTGATGGAACCTGTGGAAGAAGAATTGGTCTGAGCATGGCAGGGGAGATTCGTGTAGGGGCGACCCGACGGGTCGCCCCTGCGGAATAGGAATACGGGACGTCTTGATATGACTGGAATAGTACGAGAGGATACACATTGAAACTTGAACCCCTTTTGGAAGAGATGGTGCGGAGGGATGCCTCAGACCTTTACCTGGTGGCCGGCGCCCCCGTCACCTATAGGGTAATGGGCAAGACGGAACCCATGGGAGATC
>Ga0105164_10002085_pt1 | contig 12478 bp, 13 predicted proteins | sample VDWuncwatermetaG_FD_89674 | JGI IMG/M metagenome (GOLD analysis project Ga0105164, IMG submission 89674) | Wastewater microbial communities from Netherlands to study Microbial Dark Matter (Phase II) - VDW unchlorinated drinking water | ecosystem: Environmental > Aquatic > Freshwater > Drinking...
AACGTTGGCTGCGTGTGTTCTTTTTGGCGCACCGGATGGGTGAGAGAAATTTTCACGACAACCCATTGTTTTTCCTCTGTGTCCTCTGTGATCTCTGTGGCTAAATGCTTTTTTTAGGTTCATACGCTTTAGCGCATAGAAAGTCGGACTACCCTTGTGGTGCACCCTACCGTTTCAGCCGCCGCGACAGCGCCAGCACGAACGCGCTGCGGCTGGCGTGATCGAGTTTGATACGCGCTTCGTCCAACGCCGCATCAATCGCCGCTTGCAGCGGTGTGAGCGGCACCGGCTTGGCGGTGGCGAGCGTCGTCGCGTCGATCTCTTCGGTGAGCTTGGGGATCGCATCGTCAACCGCCGCCACCTCGTCCGGCAAATCTGGCGCGAGCATTTCGGTCAAGACGGGCACCGCAATCGCCCCTGCTGCCGCCGTCTGCGGCGATTCCACCTTGCGATACTTGCCCATCAAACTGTCCGCATGGCGCAGTGCCGCCGCATTGTCGGCATCGTCGACAATGTCGTCCTCTGCGGCGAAATCAGGCTCTTCGGGCGAGTCGGGTGGATTCATTATTTCGCCGCTTTCAAATCGTGGTGAAGAATTTCATAGCCGCGATCTTTATAAAACCGGAAACGCTCGCGCGCCACGCGCGCGTCCTCGGCATCGCTGCTGGCGATCTCGACCAGGCGGTGAAAGCGGCTAAAAAAAGGCGGCGGCGCGGTATGCAAATTCAGCAACAATTCGTCGTGCGCCAGCGGCTCAATCAAATCGCCGATCAGCACTGGCGTTTTGTCTGCAAGCGCGTCCCCGACGCGGCAATGTGGCACAAAACCCGTCGCCGAATAAGTCCACAACAAATGATCGAGCTTGTCCGCGAGCACGGTATCGGGTGTGTAAATCATCACCCGCAAATTCTGCGACAAGGCCTTAGCAGTCAAGCGGCAAGCCGTGTGCAGCTTGTCGGCGGCGTGGGTGTAAAAGTCGATTTGGGTCATGCCGGGTTGGCGGGTAATTCATCCCCCGCCTCTTCCAAACACGTCTCCAGACAGAGCACCATGTCCTCGTCGGTTTTGAGATGCTCCACCACATCCCATTTACGCAGTTTAATTTTTCCCATGAGTACCTCATCAAAATTCTACACCAACGTATGACGAAAAAGCGTAGGGCGGAAAAGCGCAGCGCCTTCCGCCGTATGCGGTCGTACATTCCACCTACTCGTCACGTTCACCCGCCCGCAAATCTGCCACCTCACCCGCCCAGTCAAGCGGGCAAATCCCCTTCTCCACAAAACGATGAAATGAAGAGTAGGGCCAATCACGCACTCGCTGCACTAACCCATGTTTGAATGGGTTGATATGCACATAATCTACGTGTGCCGCGTAATCGCGCTCGTCGCGGATGGTGTGTTCCCAAAAACGTCTTTGCCAGATGCCGCGCTCCCCTTTATTTGCACGAACTGCCGACAATCGCTCGGTTTTGGGTAATGCTTTGGCAAAGGCAATTTTGATGGCTTTCCATCGCGCCGAGTAATCGTCGTCGTCGGGTGGCAAAGTCCAAACACAGTGGGTGTGTTCCGGCAGCACCACCCAAGCGTCAATGTGGAATGGGCGCTTGGCGCGAACTTTACGCACAGATTCACGGAACGCATCAATGTGTTCAACCAAGAGTTTGCTTTGGCGTTCCAGCAAATTAACCGTGAAGAAATACGTCCCGCCGGGGACTCGGTTGCGGCGATAGTCTGGCATGGTTGGCGTTGCTTGAGGGTGAACATTCGGCGGATAACGCCTTCGGCTCATCCGCCCTACATTACTTGGTTCGTGCTGCGCTTTTCCCATGCGGCGGAAGGCGCTTCGCTTTTCCGCCCTACGTTACTTGGATGCCCTTGCGATCAAGAATTCCGTCAGCAGCGGCACCGGTCTGCCGGTCGCGCCTTTTTCTTTGCCTGATTTCCAGGCGGTGCCGGCGATGTCGAGGTGCGCCCATTTGAATTTTTTGGTGTAGCGGGCGAGGAAGCAGGCGGCGGTGATGGTGCCGCCGGGGCGACCGCCGATGTTGGCCATGTCGGCGAAGTTGCTTTTGAGTTGTTCCTGATAATCGTCCCACAGCGGCAAGCGCCAGGCGCGGTCGTGGGCGTTGTGCGAGGCGGCGAGGAGTTCGTCGGCAAGCTTGTCGTCGTTGCTGAGCAGGCCGGAGGCGACGTGCCCCAGCGCGATCACGCACGCGCCGGTGAGGGTGGCGATGTCGATGACTGCTGCGGGGTCAAAGCGTTCGGCGTAGGTGAGCGCGTCGCACAGAATCAGGCGGCCTTCGGCATCGGTGTTGAGGATTTCGATGGTCTGCCCCGACAGGCTGACGACCACGTCGCCGGGGCGGCTGGCGTTGCCGCCGGGCATGTTTTCTACGGTGGGCATAATGCCGACAAGATTGATCGGCAGCTTCATTTCGGCCACGGCTTGCAGCGTGCCGAGCACGCTCGCCGCACCGCACATATCGTATTTCATTTCGTCCATTTCCGCGCCAGGTTTGAGCGAAATGCCGCCGGTGTCGAAGGTCACGCCTTTGCCGACCAGCACCACCGGTTTGTGTTTTTTATCTGCGCCCCTATATTCCAGCACGATGAATTTGGGCGGCTGGTGGCTGCCCCGCGCCACCGACAGGAACGACCCCATGCCGAGTTTTTCCATGTCGCGGCGATCGAGGATGGTGGCTTTGAGTTTATGCGTTTTGGCGAGGCGCGTGGCCTGGTCGGCCAAATAGGCGGGGGTGCATATATTGGGCGCGAGATTACCGAGGTCTTTGGTGAGCTTCATCCCTTGCGCGATGGCGAGACCTTGTTGCATGGCGGTCCGTGCGACGGTGAGCTGCTTTTTTTCTGCGACCAAGAAAGTTATTTTTTTGGGCAATTTTTTAGCGTCATGGTCTTGCTTTTTGTACTTATCAAAACGATACGCCGCTTCCATCGCCACCACCACCGCCTGGCCGATTTTCCACGCGATGTCGCGTTTGTCGAGCGGCGCTTCGCCGAGGCAGATCAAGGCATCCGCCGCACCGCTGGCGGCCAGCGCGCGGCTGGCCGCGCCCACTGCCTCCCGATATTGTTTTTCATGAAACTCGGCTTGCTTGCCGAGATTCACCAGCAACACGCGCTCGCACGCCAGGCCCGCCACATGATGCAGCCATAACGTGGCCCCCGCCGTGTTTTGCAAATCCCCCTGCTTGAGAATTTTGCGCAAATAACCTTTGCTCAAACGGTCTAAAGTCTCGCCGCTCGCGGTCAACTCTTTGGCATCAAACACGCCCAAGACCACGCAGGCGCTGGCGAGTTTTTCCGGGGTGTCGCTTTTTATGCTAAATTCCATGCTGGACTCCTTTGATAAATTTTGAATTTTGTAGGTCGGGTTTCAACCCGACACGTCGGGCTAAAGCCCGACCTACGCCCAATGGGATATTTGAGTTAGGTGATGACCCAAGTTTAACCGAATCCAAAATTCAAAACTCAAAATTAAAAATTCAAAATTATGAAATCCCGCTCCCGCATTTTTCAAACCAGCCTGCGTGCCGAATTCACCGGCGTGGCGCTGTCGGTGTTCGTGGTGTTGCTGGCGATCACGCTCATCACGATGTTGATCCGCCTGCTGGGACAAGCCGCCAGCGGCACGTTGGCGGTCGAGGGCGTGGCGGCGATGCTGGGCTTTACAGTATTAAATTATCTGCCCGTGCTGCTGTCGCTCACCCTGTTTATTTCGGTGCTGCTGACGCTGATGCGCTGCTACCGCGATTCGGAAATGGTGGTGTGGTTCAGCGCCGGGCTAAGTTTGACGGCGTGGCTGCGACCGGTGCTATCCTTCGCCTTGCCGATGGTGGCGACCATCGCGCTGGTGAGCATGGTGCTGTCCCCTTGGGCGCTCTCCAAAAGCGACGAATTAAAACGCCAACTCGAAAGCCGCGACGATGTGACCACCGCCTCCCCCGGCGTGTTCCGCGAGTCCAAACACGCCGACCGCGTGTATTTTGTAGAGCCGATCGCGGGTGACAAAGCGCGCGTGGCAAACGTGTTTGTGCAATCGGTGCAACACGGAAAAATGGGCACGATGATTGCCGCGCAAGGCTTGCAGGAAACCTTTGCTAATGGCGACCGTTTTCTGGTGTTGCTCAAGGGGGCGCGCTACGAGGGCTTGATCGGTTCGCCCGAATACAAAATCACTTATTTTGACCGCTATGCGATGCGCATCGAAGCGCAGGAAATCAAACAGGGCATCACCCCGGTCAAATCCATGAACACGCTGGAACTGCTGCAAGACAGCACCCCGCTCAAAATGTCGGAACTGGAATGGCGGCTGGGGTTGCCGGTCAGCGCGTTGATTTTGGTGCTGTTTGCGATTCCCTTAAGCTTCATCAACCCGCGCGGCGGGCGTTCGTTCAACCTGATTCTGGCGTTGCTGCTCTACATGGTTTACAACAACCTGCACAGCGTGGTGACGGTATGGGTAGCGCAAAGCAAGGTGCCGCTGACGCTCGGCCTGTGGGCGGTGCACAGCGCGATGCTGGTCATATTACTGTTGTTTTTTTACCACCGGCTGAGCGTGTTTTCGTTGACGCGATGGCTGAATAGTCGGCGTAATTCCAGTTTATGATCCTAACATTTCGCCACATGCGGAAAGCGCGCAGTTAGACACAGAGGGAACAGAGGCATCAGAGGAAAACCAAAACAAAAATCAGCCGTTCTGGCGTGGTTCTGAGGTTTTGAAATTTTGAATTCCTCTGCTTCCTCTGTTACCTCTGTGTAAACAGCCGTCGCTACGCGACTTTAATCTTATGAAAACCCTGCGCCGCTATCTCGCCAAAGAAATCCTCGCCAGCATCGCGCTGGTGCTGGCCGCGCTGCTGGCGTTGTTCGCTTTTCTCGATCTGATGCGGCAGATCCAAAGCCTGGGGCAAGGCAATTATCAGCTCGCCAACATCCTCATGTTCGTGCTGCTGAGCGTGCCGGGGCACGTCTATGAATTGCTGCCCATCGCCGCGCTCATCGGCACCATTTTCGCGCTGGTGCAGCTCACCGCGCATTCCGAATATACGGTGATACGCGTCTCCGGCATTTCCGCGCAGCGCATGGGTTGGACGCTGCTGCAAATCGGCTTGCCGCTGGTCATCGCCAGCTACATCATCGGCGAATACGTCGCCCCGCCGAGCGAGCAACTGGCGCAACAGATACGCCTCAAAGCCACCAGCGGCGTGGTCGCGCAGGAGTTTCGTTCAGGCTTGTGGGTGAAGGATGAACAGAGTTTTATCAATGTCAGAAATGTCTTGCCCGACACCGCTTTGGAAGGCATCCGCATTTTTGAATTCGACAAAAACCACAGGCTGCGCGCCATCAGCCTGGCGCAGCGCGGCGGCTATCGCGGCGAAAATATTTGGCAGCTAAGCGAAGTCACGCGCACCCTGTTCGCCGACAGCGGCGTGAGCGTGGTCACCCTGCCCAGCATGGAGTGGCGGTTTGTGCTGAACCCGGATATTTTGAGCGTGCTGATGATCGTGCCGGAACAAATGTCGGCGTGGAATTTGTACCAGTACGTGACACACCTGGAAGGCAACCAGCAAAAAACCTCGCGCTACGAAATCGCCCTGTGGGGCAAGCTCACGCAACCGCTCTCCATCCTGGTGATGCTGTTGCTGGCGCTGCCCTTCGGTTACATGCAAAGGCGCACCGGCGGCGTGAGCGCGAAAATTTTTGCGGGCATCATGCTGGGATTGATGTTTTTCATGGCCAGCCAACTGTTCGCCAAACTGGGACAATTGAACGACTGGCACGCGCTGTTCAGCGCGACCTTGCCGACGCTGTTGTTTTTGCTGGCCGCGCTCGGCATGATGTGGTGGGTGGAACGGCGCTAAAGGGCCCCTCTAAGGAAACGTCGATTAGGTCCTTCGACAGGCTCAGGACGAACGGTACGCTGTTGATTCCGTTCGTGGTGAGCTTGTCGAACCATGAGCGGGATCAACTTGATCAGTTTTTGTAGGTCGGGCTATGCCCGACAACTCGCACCGTTGTCGGGCATAGCCCGACCTACAAAGTCGCGCAGAATGTCGCCTATATTCCCGGCTGATGGGCAAAGCGGTTTAGCCCACAAAAGCATTTCGCCCGTGATGGCCTACTGCGCCCCCTGCTTTTTGTTTTCCGCAGCCTGCGCCGCCTCGATCCACGCTAACAAGGGTGCCAGTTCTGCCTGCGCACCATATTCGCGTATCATGATACGCAAATTCTCGGCGACACCGTTTAGTTCCTGCGGATAAGAAGCGGCTGCCATTTCAATTTGCCGCAGCGCGGCAGCTTCTTCGCCCGCCAGTGCCAGCAGAATGGCATATTGGTACACCACCGTATTCACCGGAGAAAAATGTGCCGCGCGTTTGATGAATTCGATCTTGGCCGGAAGATTGTTCTTGCTCAATTCCAACCAGGGAGAATAGGCCAACTCGATATAGGGCATTAGCAGCGTATGGCCATACGCCGCGCGGATTTTATGCTGCAACCCGTATACCGGTAGATTTTGCGGCGCGACGCTTCTTGCGGCGCGAGAAAACATCGAGGTTTCCAGCGTATAAAACTGTCGCGTGAGACTGAACGCCGTCACCCCGCCCAACACCAATACGCCAGCCACCACGAGGTTGCCAAAGCGTTTCCCCGGCAAACGATAAAAGCGATAATCGCTCAACCCCAGCAAAAACGCGGCGATACCCAGAAAATACGCGTACCACAAAGGATATTCGAGCAGGCTATGGATGGCCATCACCGCCAGCAACGCCCGTATCCACCAACGATGGGCATCAGAGGACAGAGGACAGAAGTCAGAAGACAGATTGGTTAGAACCGCTTCGCGGTTTTTTTCAACGGCACGAAGTGCCGCCGATTTTACTGTCCTCTGCCCTCTGTCCTCTGTCCTCTGACCCCACAGCCACCAGCCGATGCCGCCCAGCACCGCGCCCGCCCCCAGCACCCCGGTTTCTGCTAAAAGTTGCAGCGCCACATTGTGCGTGTTGTTGTATAGACCATTAATTTCAGGCTGTTTTAGCACCGCCGCCCATTCAAAATGATGCCAGGCATATTGCCCCCAACCCACGCCCAGCAGCGGTGCTTGCAAAAACATCAACCCGGCTTCGCGCCACAAATAAAATCGGATGGTGGTACCGCCCACGTATTCCGACAGGCGATCTGCCGCAGTGATCGTGGCACCCGGAACGGCGATCCACGCGGCCACCGCCAGCCATTGCATCAGCGCGAAACCCAGCAGATAAGCCGCCGAAATCAGCATCAGCCGGCGCGCGGCAACGCGCTGGTGGCGATGTCGATACTGCGCCGCCGCCAGCAGCAGCAAGGCCAGCAAATAAAGCCATGCGCTGCGCGAGCCGCTGACCGACAACACGAACAAAAGCGGCAGCGCGGCCAGCACCGCCCCAGCCACCCCGTAGCGACGGTTCGCAAACCCGGGCGCACCCGCCGCCCACAAATAAGCCAGCGAAGCCAAGGCCAGCGAAATATAATCGGCGTAATGATTCGGCTGCGCCACGTTGCCGAACACCGCCGCGCCGGTTTTGGCATCTACCACTGAATCTAAAAAAGTGCTGATCTGAAAGTGCTGCAACACGCCGATCACCGCGCCAAGCAATCCCCCTGCCAGCAGGAACCACGCCAGCGTCCGCGTCACGCGCGCCATCCCCAGCGCGTCGCGCAACACCCCCGCCAACAACATCAACAACACCGCCCAGAGCAAATACAGCATGGCCAGCATGATCGTTTCAGCATAAGCCGCCATCCCCAGAGCCAGTTGCAACAACAAAACGGCAAACAACCCTAGCGGCACCAACGACACCTGCGGCAACCGCATCTCGCGCCAATATCGCTTAAAAACTAACAACGCCATCGCCGCCATCCCCAGCGCGAACGCCAACACCTCGCTATAAAAATTGGGGATCGGGTCGGCGTGACGGTATTGCAGAAACGGCAACACCCACATCAAGCCGATTAAAAAAAGGCTGATGTGCGCAGATAAAAAAATTTTCGGTGGAGATTGGTTCAAAAGGTTTCGATAGCAGGGGTTTATCGCCGCGAAATTATAGCATCGCCGCGTCTTGCGCCGTCGCTGCGATGCCATGCCATTATAATGATCGCGCGCATACAGCGTGGGGGAATCCCACCAAAATGGCGTATGATATTTTGCCCCTAACGGAGCGTCGTGAATCCAACCCATTGTGATCGGGAGCCCGCATGACCCAAACGCGCGACAAGCTAACACGCGAAGGCATCCAAAACCAAGTGCAAGGATAAATGAAACCATCTCCTTGCCTCATCGCTCCCATACGCTGAGTAGAAGCGAGATAGCGTGAACTCCGCGATGGTTTAATTCCCTCGAATTCGATGGAATAAGAAATTGTGGTTCATCGTGGGTGACATTGTCGCCATGCCCGTTAAAATGAGCGCAAATCACAAGCGCGAGGATAAATGCCATGAAAACTGACAAATTAGAGCGACGACAAGCCGACGGCTGGAAAGTCGGCAACGCAGAGGATTTTCTGCAATTAAGCGATGAAGAAGCGCGGCTTGTCGCACTTAAATTGTCGCTAATCAGCGCGGTAAAAAAATCACGCATCAAACACAAACTTTCGCAAATCGATCTCGCACAACGCATGAAATCGAGCCAGTCGCGCATCGCTAAAATCGAAGCGGGCGATTCCTCGGTGTCGCTGGATCTGATCGTTCGTGCGCTCATCGCCAGCGGCGCAACCACGCGCGACATTCAGGCGGCGTTTACGGCGAACGAACGGATGGCGGGTTAAGAGAGTAAAGTGATGATGCAGTTAAAGAGGGTGTATTACAAAAGATTTACTATGACCAAAAAACCTAAAACTAAAAGCCGAATTTTGGAAGCCGTACACGAGACAGCGAGTGATTTGAGCTGACTGGGTTTTATCGATAAACGCAAAATGCGCAAGTTCGACGCGCTGTGCCTCGACCCAATACCCGCCTACGACAACGAGAAAATCCGCGCGCTGCGCGACCATCTACAGTTAAGCCAATCGGTGTTTGCCGCCGTGCTGAACACCAGCCTATCCACCGTGCGTAAATGGGAAATCGGCGAGTAGCATCCGAGCGGGCCGTCACTGAAATTGCTCAATCTCTTGGAGCGTAAGGGGTTGGAAGCGGTGCTTTAACGGGGGGTCAAAGAGAAATAAAAACGCTGTCTCCTTTACGAGAGTACTCGATCTGAACAATTGTTTTCGATACGCTGGAATATTGCATAATCAGCCAGAAATGGAACAGTAGCCTGTGTGTAGGGCGCAATAACCAACGGGCATTGCACCGTATGTATTTACACGGGTGCTTCCTCCCGTCCGCCACAGAGTGGGTAACAGTGGCACCATGACGATTGTGCAAGCGATAGTTTAATACCCTCGAATTCGAGGGAATAAGAAATGGAGCAAACTATGGCCAAGAAGATAGACGCAAAAGGAAATGAGATCACAGTGATCTCAAAACATGGACAGGACTACATTTCCCTGACGGACATGTTAAAGGCCAAGGATGGCGACTTTTTTATCTCGGACTGGCTGAGGAACAGGAACACCGTTGAATTTCTGGGTATCTGAGAAACAGTTTACAACCCCGATTTTAATTATGGCGAATTCGCCATAATTAAAAGTCAGGCGGGTTTGAATAGCTACAAAATCAGCGTAAAAGAATGGGTGGATGCTGCGAGTACGACTGGTTTGTATACTTGCAGGGGGCGGTGCGAAGCTGCTTATCGAAAAGGATGGTAAGAATGTTGAAAACCCAATTGAAAAAACTGAAAATAGAAAAATTTCGCGCACTTAACAATGTGGAGATCGAGTTCGGCGACCACATCACTGTCGTATGCGGGAAGAATGGAACGTCCAAGTCATCTATTCTGGGTATTGCTGCGCAAATTTTCAGCTTTGAAAAAGACTATGTAAAAGATGAGAGCCTCTCGTTTCAGCAAATTGCTGGTGGTCCACTCAAGTCTCAATACAGCGAGCATTTCAGAATCTCAGATAAGTTTGATGTTCCTGGCTCCATGACGGTCAATATCGAACTGCATGATGGATATACCGATCAAGCGGCGACGGCGAAACTTGAGCTGATGAAGCGGCAGTCAATGCGCGGCAATACGTTGCCCAGACCCGTCGTTAGAAACAACAGCACTGCGACTGGGAATACGAGCAGAAACTTCACGCACCCGGTCATCTTTCTGAGCTTGAAGCGCCTTTTTCCGATCGCTGCGAGAGACTACAAGATCACAGATCATGAATACCTTGAATTGCATAAGCTGGAATTCATCAGACTCACCAATGAACTTCTTAATCGTGGCTCGTCCCATGCAACGGGCACGGATGGAACGATCAGCTCAGCCGTAGCGCACGGAGAAAACTACGATCACGAGTCTGTTTCCGCTGGCGAGGACAACGCGGGTCAGATCATCCTAGCGTTGATGTCTTTCCGAAAATTGAAGGACGAGTATCCCGATTACAAAGGCGGCCTGCTGTTGATAGACGAGGCCGATGCAGGATTGTTTCCGACTGCACAGGTGAATCTGCTGAAAATGCTTGACCGTGAATGCAGAAAGCTCAACCTACAGGTTGTCATGACATCACACTCGCCTGTCTTGATCGAATATGCGTTCGAGCAGAGTCAGAAATTTAGAAGAAAATACAAGACGATTTACCTGAGCAATACCTACGGCGATGTTCAGGTGATGCAGGATTGGTCTTGGGCACAAATCAGTGCGGACATCAATACGAAAACCGTTGCTACTAGTTCTGGGGCGTCTTTGCCAAGCGTCAATGTCTATTTCGAGGATAAAGAGGCTGCGGATTTTTTTGCCGCCTTGATAAACAGGCAGCCAGTAAAAAAGTTCACTGTCCCCATGTCGGACATCACTCTTGGCTGCTCCAACTATTTGCAGTTGATTCAGAAGAGGATTCCTGAATTTGCACAAAGAAGCATTGTCTGTCTGGATGCGGACCAGGCTCCACAGGTCAAGGGAAAGAAATACAAGACGGTCGTTCTTTTGCCAGGCGCTCTGCCGCCCGACCAGTTGATTTTTGAGCACCTGCACAACCTTCCCGCGAACCACGAATTCTGGAGGAACGATTTGCAGTTCACACGGGATGTATTTACCAATTCAGCTCGCGAAGTGATAAACGAGTTTGCGATCAACGAAAATTCTGCGGATGTGAAAGAGCGCGTCGCCGCGTATCAGGGAGACAAAAAACCACGAGAGGTCTTCAAGCGGTTTTACAAGGACGCAGAAATTCAAAAATTGGTGTCCTCTGGCGCGAAGCCATACAACCCGTGGAAGCATTGGGTTGAAAGCAATCCGGCAGCCAGCAACGAATTCTTGGAAGCCTTCAAGGCCGCTATGCACGGCGTGATGAGAAACGGATATACCGTTGATGTGACCAAGCTGGCCGTGTTGCAAGTGAAGCTGAGGAAAGGGTAGCGATGTTCTCAAACAGACTGTATAGCCCCTTGCGCTATCCCGGCGGAAAAGCGCCATTTGCTCCATTTATTGCAAAGGTGATGGAAGAGAACGGCGTTGTAGGCGGTCATTATCTGGAGCCATATGCGGGCGGAGCGGGTGTTGCGCTAGATTTGCTTTTTCACGGCCATGCCAGCCATATCCACATCAATGATGCTGACCCTGCGATTTACGCTTTCTGGGTATCTGTAACCCAGCACTCCCATGCGCTCCTGAATTTGCTTGAATCTACACCTGTCACTATCGAAGAGTGGTTCAAGTGGCGTTCTGTTCTCCGCGAAGAGCGTAAAGCCAGTTTAGTTGAGAAGGGCTTTGCAACTTTGTTCATGAACCGGACGAATCGCTCCGGGATTCTCAAGGCTGGCGTTATCGGCGGCAAAAGTCAGGATGGCGACTACAAGCTGGATGCGCGATTCAAAAAGGATGTAGTTGCTGCACGAATCCAAGCAATTGCCAAGCGAGCGGACGAAATTACAGTGTATTGCGAAGATTCACTGCACCTCTTGAATAGGTGTGCTGAATTTCTTCCGAAGAAATCCTTGATCTATCTCGATCCGCCTTATTACGTCAAAGGCAAAGGTTTGTACCGAAACTACTATGAGCATGACGATCACGTCGCCATTGCCAAAACAATCCAGAGGAAGCAATTCAAGTCGCGTTGGGTGGTGTCTTACGACAATGTCGAGGAGATTCGCGCCATGTATCAGTTGAGCAAGTCACTTAGTTATGGATTGAATTACACGGCGCAACGGCGATATGTCGGCAGTGAGGTGATGCTTTTCAGTCAGAACCTTGTTGTTCCCGATGAGGCTATTCCGCAAACAAAAGCAGTTGCCTGACAGCCGCTACACAGGATAGGTTAATGAGCAAAAAACAAAAACTCGAACTCACCTGGATCGGCAAGGAGAACCGGCCTAGGCTGGAGCCGCGCATTTTG
>Ga0105164_10002086_pt1 | contig 12477 bp, 15 predicted proteins | sample VDWuncwatermetaG_FD_89674 | JGI IMG/M metagenome (GOLD analysis project Ga0105164, IMG submission 89674) | Wastewater microbial communities from Netherlands to study Microbial Dark Matter (Phase II) - VDW unchlorinated drinking water | ecosystem: Environmental > Aquatic > Freshwater > Drinking...
CTTTTTTATCATCGCCGGAGTAAAATTAGCATTGTAATCATAATTAGGATTTTTTTGTTTTAAATAGACGAAAAACCTTGCAGGATCCTCTAATGGATCACCAGCGAATTTTGGTAATTCTGGTTGACCCATTTCATTATTAGACGGTGTTTGTTCAGGTTCGGGCTCAACAATAGGAGCATTTTTATCAGGAATGTAAACTAATTCAAATAACTCCGTCCCCAATTGATCTAATTCTTGTTTCTCTTCTGATAGATCAACATCAGGTGATTCCCCTTGTAATTTATCAAAAGCATTCTTAATACCGTCTGCCGATTTACTATCTTTATCTATTTCGTTGGCAAGGGCCTTTTCGTCTGACACTTCTTTTTTTGCGGGAGAGCCTTCGTTTGGTCTAGGAACTTCAGGATTAGCAGCAGTTGTATTCATATCTGATGCAGTTTTTCCAGAATTTTACGATATTCAATATCATCTACTTTTCTGTGAGCTCGCATTAGAACATTAAACATTTTATAGATAATTTCTTGTGCTTTTTCTTTATATTCAAGAATTTTTTCTTTTTGATCGCTAGTGTTGTTCACAGTTTAATTATAAACATTAGTTTCTTGTATAAGCAATAAAAATTAAATGACATAGTCTGTACTAAATGATCATATTGACAAAGTTCTACTATTTTTCGTATAAAATTTGTATAAGGTAAAAATATGGCTGGAGTTTTATACAGAAAAGAAAGAGAAGTTTTAGAATTTTTGGCCCAGTTTCAAAGGCAATATAGCTATTCGCCAACTTTGGCTGAAATTGCAAAAGCAACAGGGCATAGAAGTAACTCTACTGTTCATACACTCGTAAAGTCGCTGGTCGAGAAAGGCTATATTCAAAAAGTAGAGGGTAATACAAGAGTTCTTAAAATAATCGACGAGAAGGTAACTTTTTCTATGCTTGGCAGCAAGCCTGCAATCGAACTTCCTCTAATGGGCTTTATAGCAGCAGGAAGCCCCCTAGAGCCCCACACTGACCCCAACGCGACGTTCCACGTATCTGCAAGTCTCTTGTCTGGTCAAAAAACAGCATATGTTTTACAAGTCAAAGGTCAATCAATGATTGAGGACGGAATTTTGGATGGAGACTATGTTGTAATTGAAAGAATCAATGAAGCAATGGACGGAGACATCGTAGTTGCGATAGTTGATGATAATTTGGCAACTCTTAAAAAATTCTTTAGAGAAAACGGAACAGTCGTTCTTAAGCCAGCAAATTCTCAAATGGAACCAATTTATCCAAAATCACTCATTGTTCAAGGTAAAGTCGTAGGCCTGGTCCGCAAATTTCAGTAATGGAAAATGGAATTTTTGAGCAAGTAGACCGTGCAGTTCTTAAGCCGATAGATAGTCGGAGGATTAATTTTGGTTCAACATCTCAAGAAACTGCAGATCTTGTCAGACGTAGTTCTTTGTCTTTTGCCGCCACAAATTTATTAAGTCTTAATCCGGAGCAAATTACTCTTTTATCAAAAAGAATAAGATTACTTTTTACCAGAATTGCTTCTCAAAATAAACTGAAAATCGATAAAAAGGACTTAGAACAATTTAGAGAAAGTGATGAGAATTCATTAGCGCATGAGTTAGACCATTTAAGAAAAGTTCAAGAATTTCGTCCTGAAGTAATAGCACAAACTTCCATTAATATTCTTCCTCTACTTCATGCTGATATGCTTAAGGTTGCAATGAATGTAATGGTTCCCGTGCCCGATGTAGAATACACAATTTTAGAAAAGACCCTAATTCAGATGGCTCCTAATTTACCCTCCGGGCAGGATTATTTTGACCTGTCGCGATATATGGAAAATCATACTTCTGCGAAAGAGGACTTGGAAAGGGTTAGAAAAATTGTCGATGGAAAAAAACCGAGCCATGGTAAAGACCATTTTCTTGCTTTTTTGGATAAACTTAGTTCTCCTAGTTCTTAAATTTTACAATCTTCAACTTATGGTTTATGTAGAAGAGAACCCCGATTATCAATAAGCCTGCGATTCCATATTCAAACTTTCTGTAGTAAGGATCAAGTGAATGCCAGTTTTTACCTAAAGTAAAACCAATGTAAGTTAAAAAAGCGCTCCAAATAAAACTTCCGAAGAAAGTATAGATTGAAAATTTTAGAATATTCATTTCCGAAAGTCCTGCGGGAAGAGATATAAAAGTTCTGACTCCCGGAAGAAGTCTTGAAAAAAAAGCAATCGGATTGCCGTATTTTTTAAGCCACAAAACAGCTCGGAGATAGTCGTGTTCGGTTATAAGAACGAATTTTCCAAATTTTCGGATTATAGATAAAATAATATGTTCTTCGAGATAAAAACCGACTCCGTAAGCAATTAATGAGCCGATAAGATTAGCAAAAGCACCAATTGTAACTACCAGCCAAAAGTTCAAAACTCCCTGAGATGCAAGAAATCCGGCAAAAGGCATAGTTATCTCGGAGGGTATTGGGAGAAGAGCCGACTCAAGTGTCATTAAAACAAAAACAGCCAAATAGCCATTTGAAATGACAAATTGTATAATTGCGGAAGATAAGGACTCAATCATGGGTAATTTGTATATTGTAGCAACACCTATCGGAAATTTACAAGACATAACGCTTCGTGCAGTAGAGATTTTGAAGAATGTCGATACGATCGTATGCGAAGACACAAGAAAAACTGGAATCTTACTCAAAAGCTTAAATATAGAAAACAAACATTTAATTTCTTATTACGAACAAAACGAGCTTAAGAGAATTCCTGAAATTGTTAATGCTCTAAAAAATGGTTTAAATATAGCACTTGTTTCGGATGCAGGAACACCAACTATTTCTGATCCTGGATTTAAACTTGTTCGAGAATGTGTAAAAGAAAATATAAAGGTTGAATCTATTCCAGGGGCATCTGCAGCAATATCATCGCTAGTTTCATCGGGTCTTCCTACAGACAAGTTTATTTTTGTAGGTTATCCTCCAAAAAAAGAGGGGCATAGAAAAAAGTTTTTTGAAAATATTTTTAAATCAATCAAAATTCTAAAAAGTACTGTAATAATTTATGAGGCACCTCACAAGATTTTAAGAACTCTTGAGGAGATGAAAGAAGTTTTCGGAGACATCGAAATTGTTGTTGCCAGGGAACTTACTAAAATTCATGAAGAAATAAGACGCGAAAAAATTTCAGATTCAATTGCACATTTTAAAAAAAATAATCCAAAGGGAGAATTTGTAATTCTTTTAAACTCAGAGAGTTTTTAATTGACTATCTATCTCTAAAAGTCTGTTGTATTTCGAAACAAATTCTCCTCTGCTAACACTTCCAAATTTTATGTAATCCGAAGAAACCGCAACCGCAAAATCTGCAATAAAATCATCGTTTGTTTCCTCAGACCTTATTGCTGTAATAATTTTAAGACCTGATTCTCGTGCTATTTCGACAACAGCGAGTGCTTCTATAACTGTTCCTATTTGGCCGGGTTTTATAACAATTCCTCTTATTGCTTTTTTATCAAGCGCCATCTGCAGTCTGTACGGGTTTGTCGCCGTTAAAGTATCTGATACAACCAAGGCAACAGATGAGACATTAGTAGCAAAGTTAGACCACGCATCCCAATCTTCGTCGGAGAAAGGATCTTCGATATACAAGATATTAAATTTTTTTGATATCTCTTCGTAATAATCTGAGAGTTCAGATGAGGATAACGGTATTGCTTTATCTTTTATCTTGTATTTTTTTTCTTGGTAAATAGTATTTCCAGACGCGTCTAATCCCATAAAAATGTCAACTCCAACCCTCAGATCTATGGAATCGGCGCTTTGCTTTATGAGGCTAAACGCCTGTTCGTTTGTTGAAACTTCTGGCGCAAATCCTCCTTGGTCTGAAATTAATGTTGATAAATTATTTGTTTTTAAATTATTTTTTAAGGAATTATAAATAATATTTTCCATTAAAAGATTTTCCGGGTAAGTTTTTGAAGACGCTCCTAAAACGTAGAAACTTTTAAAGTCCGCACCGTCCTCATACTTATTTCCGGAAAGTAAATTAAAAATTGGAGTTGGAATTTTTAAAACCAAATTTTCAGATCTTATATACTGTCTAAGATATAGAAAGAGAGGTAGAACAGAGCTTTGGGCCGCGGCTTTGACAACAGCTGTTGAAACGGACAGGGTTGCATTAGCGCCAAGCCTTCCTTTATTAGTCGTTGCGTCAAGCTCAATTATTTTTTTGTCTATTTCTTGCTGTTTCGTTGCCTCCATACCCAAAAGAGCGGGGCCGATAATTTTATTAACATTTGAAACGGCATTTAAAACTCCTCGTCCTTGAAATCTCTCTGAGTTTCTGTCTCGAAGTTCTACTGCTTCATAGAGTCCGATTGTTGTTCCGGTTGGACATGAAGAAATAGCAAATTTACCGTCGGAAAGAACAACTGTTGTTTCGATTGTTGGCTCACCCTTTCCATTAAGGATTTCGCGTGCCTTCACTTCTTTAATCTTAGCCATATTCTAAATTGCGGAATTTCTAATTATTTTGTAGTGAGTTTCGGATACTTCTAAATTTTGCAAAGCAACATGAGCTTCTGGCTTTATTTTGTTAATAAGGGCTTTGCCTTTTTCTAAAGTAAAATCAATTTCGTAGGGGAGATAAAATAATTTCTTAAATTTTGCTATTAAATTTTCTAAAATAAAGATTTCCTCATCTGAAAGAGAATAAATTGTATTAATAAATTTGCTTGATGTACGCAACTTGCCATGTTTGCCGTAGTGAATTTTTTGAACGAGAATAGCATTGTTCTCTCCACGCCTGTCAGCGAGGCTTCCTCCTCCTTCCAGTCGTCCGCTCCATAATTCTCTAATTTTTTCAATTAAAGCCGCGTCTCCCCCGATTTTCTGCCCATTAACATTGACATTTGCGTCCTCAAGAACTGTTCCAAATTTTTTGTATTCTTTAAGAATTTCATCAATTAAATTTTTTGGTAGTTCTGCTTGTTTTAGATGTTTGTCAACAAAGTTAGAAGCGCCGGACGTTAGAAGATGTTTTACTTTTTTCTCTAAGTTATTGTGACTTAGAAAATCCAAATATGCTTTTTGGGTTAAAACAAAAGCGTCCGACACGTCAAATCCGTGGTTTATTAAATTAATTAGATCATTTACTCGAACGCCTAAGCTTTCGTTTTTTTCTTTTAGTTCGTCAGAACGCAAGCTTTGCTTTATTTCACGAAGCGGTAATACTCGGGCAGCCATACATATATTATGGGAAGTTTTTAGGCTTTGTGCAAGTTTTCTTTGAAAAAATCGACCCAGGGGATAAGGCTTGGGTCGAGACCATAAAGAAGCGCAAGATAAAGGGTGAGATATCCACCGAATGATAATACATTTAAAACTTGTGAAAGTTCGGTCTCCCCTATTGCTTTATATTCAAAGTAGGGGACACCATTTTTGGAAACAACATCTTTTGTTAATTTAATTCTCTTTTGAATAATTTCAGGATATAAATTTGAGTTTAAGAACAAAACTGCAAGATTGTGATTTTTTGGATTTTTTAACCCCTCCATAAGGTGATGATTAAGCTCTGGCAGTACCGAGAACGCCGAGAAGTTTTTCGATGTTTCATTAAATTGATTTCGCATAATGTGAGCGTTGCCCTCAAGAAAATCTCCGGAAAAAATTATTGGAATTTTGTTTAAAAGTTTTTGCGTGAGATCCTTTGCCTTTTCTTTTATCTCGTTTTGAGAAGATTTCAAATTTTCAATGGCATTTCGTATTTCATCATCGAGATTCAAAAATCCGATTCTGTTTAGAATTGCCAGTGTTCCCAAAACAATATAACCTGTTCCAAGTCTAGGCTGGCCTGATGGATTAAATTTTGGGTTGAAAACCAGTGCGGGTTTACTATTCAATAATTCACCAAGTTTACCGCCTGAAGTAAGTCCTGTTACTTTTGTATTTCTTTCAAACGCTTCTTTAGCACACGATAAACTTTCTTCTGTTGAGCCGGAATAACTCGTTAGAATTACTAATGAATTTTCGTTTGCAAAATTTGGTAAGTGATAGTCTGTGTTGACATAAAGCGGAATATTTAATTTATCTTTAAAAAGTGAGAGACTAACATGGCCGCCATAAGCAGATCCGCCCATTCCGCAAATTATTATATTTTGGACGTTTTTATAGTTAGAAGGAAATTTAAGAATTTTACTGTCCTCCCAAATCTGATCACATTGGTCAGCAAGCATTTCAGTTGATCCGTAAACATTTTTGGGATCCAATTTTTTAATCTCCTCTAAATTATTTAAATCAATCATCTCTTTAAGCTCTCTATCAATTTTATCAGTTCGTCGGTTTTATCTTCCATAACATTTTTATCTATAGCTTCGACATTTAATCTCATTAAGGGTTCGGTATTTGAAGTTCGGACGCTGAATCTCCAATCAGGATATCTTGCTGCGATTCCATCCAATTCGGACAATTCACCGTCTTTATATTTCTCTTTAAGTGCCTGCATTATCTCCAATGCATTCGAGACCTTAAAATTAACTTCTCCCGATTCATAGCTTCTTCGAAGTTCTTCAACAAGTTCCGATAGCTTTTTATTCTCGCGTGTCATAACAGAGAGAACTGTAACTATAACCGGCATTGGTGATTCTCCGCCCCCCGTTTCCCTGAAATAAAAATGAGCGGAGGACTCTCCTGCAAAAATTGCACCGGTCTTATGCATTGCCTCTGTTATAAACGCGTGCCCCACTTTGGTTATTTCAATTTTTCCGCCATTTTCTTCAACTATTTTTTGAGGAGTCAAAATATATCTAATTTCAACAAGAATTGTTTCTCCCGGATTTTTTTTAAGAAGTTCTCTTGCAACAATAGAGGTTATTATAGTAGGCGGAACTATTTCTCCCTTTTCATCAATGAAAAAATGTCTGTCTCCGTCTCCGTCGGGAGCAAGTCCAATATCTGCTTTTTCTTCGATCACTTTTTTTTGAAGATCAAAAAGAGTCTCTTTTTGCAGAGGATCGGGCTGATGAACCGGAAAAGTTCCATCCAGTTCAAAATTCATTCTTATTAAATTTCCCGGAACTTTCTTAAAGAGGGCGTCTATATACAAAGCTCCCATCGCATTTGCCGCGTCGGCAACAATCTTGAATTTTTTTATTTGAGAATTACCGGTTATTTTGAGCGAATTTTGAACTTCTTCTTCTAGTATATTTTCGAGCTTTGAAATCTCTCCATCGGAATTTTTGGGGTTAACTCCCTTAAGACTCAGGTTTTTAATATCTTCCATGCCTGTTGGTTTTCCTATTTTAATTAGGCCCTTAGGAGAGTTCATTACAATTTTTACTCCGTTGTATTCCTTAGGATTATGGGAAGCACTTATCTGCATTCCGCCATCGTAACCTTTTGAATAAACTGCAAAGTAAAAAGTGGGGGTTGATACAAGGTCAGCGTCGATAACTTTTGCTCCTGCTTCTACTAAAGCTTTCTTTGCGACGTCAAAAAGAGAAGGTGAGGAAATTCTCATGTCGCGGCCAACAAGAATCGTAGGGTTGGTCTTATTTATTTTTTGCGAGACAAACTGGTATATGGATTTTGCTATCTGAAAAACTGTTTCTTCGTTGATCTCGGTTGGGTAAATTCCTCTTATATCGTAGCTTTTAAAAATCGAAGGATTAATAGCCATTCTTTAATGTTAAATATCGAGGAGGAAAAAGTCAATTGCAGTTGTGAGATTTTGAAAAACTCCTGTTTTAATATTCAAATCCGTTTCATAAAGTTTACTATAGATTCTTTTTAATTCTTCGGTTGTAAAAATTCTTGATTGTTTTTGAAGTTTGCCTTTCTGCCACGGTGCTAGACGCTTTATTTCATCAATTGAATCATTTTGACCATCACTAAGCGAAATCAATAATCTAAATTGGCGAATCAGCATATAAAAAATCATCTCCTCGTCAGCTGTTTTAAGAGCCTGATGAAAATTTAAGACGTTATTGGTACTATTTGGCGAAATATTATCAAGGAAAGAAAATAGAGTTTTAGGGATTTTGAAAAGATTTGCCTTTGTTTTTGGAAAAACATAAAGTTGGGCTTTGGAAAGTTCATTTTTTTCCCAAATGAATAAATTTACTTTTGAGTTATTTTTTTTAATGTAATCTATAATTTTTTCAAAATCCTGAGATTTTTTTTGCTCAAAGAAATTTTCTATAAAAATATTTTTTTCGGTTGAAAACAAAGAATCGCTTTTAAACAGTTCTATTAAGTTAGATAGATTTAAATTCTTGCCGTCTAAGGTTGTAGGATTCCTAAATAAATTTTTCTGTTCGATAAAATATTTTCTTGAAGAGACAATATCGTCACCATGAATTAGCGTTATCATATTTTAGATTTCATGTACTGCTCGAACAAAAAATTTGCAAGTTTTCCCAAATTTCTATTTCTTCCTCTATGAGGTATCAAAGCACCTGAAAAATTCTTAGGAATATGCAGAAATTCGTGAATCAAAACTTTTTTTTGTTCATCAGGAGTAAGTTTATCGTAATATTTAGACAAAACTTCTATAACGTATGCAGGTTCTACTTCTAAAGCTTTTTGAAAAATTTTCGGAAACGTCCATATTCTGGCGTAGGACCTTGATTTTGAGCCATTAGTCCTAAAGAAAAAAATTCTCGAGAGTTTAATGTGAGATAGATTTAAAACTTTAAGAATTTCACTTGCTTGTTTTTTAACATCTCTTGCTTCTTGCCATTCGAGTTTTAAGCTTTTAGTTTTTAGCGTGAACATTCTTTAAGTATGCTTATCTGCAACGTAGGATGCAGCATAAGCCTGAGGTTTTGTTTTTGCAACAAACCCATTTCCTGTTACCATTCCGACTACTTCTTTTATCATATCCCTGGTGTCTCCGTGTTCGCCAACGTCAACGTGAATTTCGAGGTTATATTTTAGAACTTTTCCATTGAGAGATGTTTTAAGAAGGGGAACGAAAAATAATGCAAAGTCCAATGACGCCCAGGTTTCGGCGTATATTTTTTCCCTTAAAGAGTGAATGTTGGGCTTATCGCGCCGAATCCAGAAATATTTTCCTCCAAACCCCTTTCTGTGAATAAGAATTGCGGTTACCAGATTTAGTGTTCTTGTGCCATTTGTAGACTTTCCGTTTTTTTCGTGAGAGTCTGTTCCTATAACGAGGCTGTATTCGGCGTTTGGATCCTCCTCCAAAAACTTTTTTATAAGCCAAATTATATCGTCGAGATCGACTTTTCCATGGGTCAAACTATTGTATGTTTCTCCGTTTACCATAGTATCTGAAGAGTAGTATTTAGCTCCAACTGGAACGCAATGCAGTAAGTATTATACCATATCATATTTCTTTGTTAAATATTTAAGAGCCATTTAAATATTATCCCAACTTTTTTTACCTTATTTATGATATCTGTTTCATGCTCGTATTTTTTAAAGGTTTTGCTTGGAAGAACACGGGATTTATCATTAGCCAAATTACTTTCCGAAGTTGCAAGCTGTGGTTCTCCTTTATTTTTTGAAAATTCCTGAAAAGCTACATACTGAGGATTTTTATCTTCATTTGAAGAAAAAAAAGAAAATTTTGCAAAAGGTCCGGCTCCGGCTTTTAATATAAAAGGAGTAACAGCAATAACTGAGTTGTCTTTCCAGTCGTTTTCAAATGATTGGCTATAGTATTTAGCAATCCGTTCTGCGGAAAGTGCTTCTTTTGACCAGCCCGTTTCAGTTATAAAAACCGGTAATTTTTTACCGTTTAAGTAAAAAGCCAGGTTTTGTTCTTTTTTAAAGCTTTTAACACCGCTTGAGCCAGGTGGTTGAGAAAAACCGGGATTTGGATAAGAGTGACTCGAAAGACCATCTACTTTTCCAAAAATATCTGAAACTTCATAGCTCATACCTCTCATAAAATCAAATTCATTCATATATAGCCCGAAAATATTAGGAGCAGCATTATCCAGTCCCGCGGATATAACGAAGAAGTCGGAGCTCTTTGATTTAAAAGTATCTACGGCAAAATCTAAGATTTGCGCGTACTCAAAGGGATTAGGAGATCCACCCCATTCATCGCCCCTATTTACTTCGTTATAGACAACGACGTATCTATTTTTAATCGGCCAGTCCAAAGAATCTAAAAAGTTGACAAAGTCAGTAATATCTGTAAATTTTGGTTTTTCCCACACACTGGTGTTAAAATAATCACCGGTTGTTGAAAGTCTTATAATAGGAATTACGTGAAGCGTCTTTGCATCGTCCATAAATTTTTGCCACTTAACTAGATCTTTATCAGAAGACTGAATCGGAATCGTAACATAGCCCCAATCACCATTTGTTGAGTTAATTAATTTCTGTGCTTCAAAAATTTCATCCGGAAAAAGAATGTGAATTCCGAATTTATTATTTGAAACAGACATTGGATCGTAAATTGCAAAAACTGCTTTGTGAAAAATGAAAAATGAAAAAATAAGAAAAAAAATTGCAGCAATTACTTTCATAAGCTAAAATCAGGGATATGATTGTATCACTAATGAAAAAGCTGAACAATTCAAACATTCTTTTAATCTTTTTGTTTTGGAGGCTGTTTTTATTTTTACCCCTTTTTTTATCCGAGCATTTTTTAAAGTTTCGGAAAGGTTTTGAATATGTAAGTTCTTTATCATATATAAATTCCCAAAATCCGGTTAACCATTTCTTATGGAATCCCTGGGCGAATTTTGACGCAATACATTATTTATCCATAACCACATACGGCTACACTCTTTATAACGCGGTTTTCTTTCCTTTATTCCCGCTGACTATAAGAATTTTTACTTTCCCTCTTGGAGGAATTCAAATACTTGATCCGAGGCAATTTTTTGCCGCTTTGACGTTGGTTTCGATCTCACTTTTTTTAAGCTTAATATTTTTATACAAACTTATCAGACTCGATTACAAGAAGGATATTGCACTACAAACAATCTTATTAACACTGGTTTTCCCAACTTCTTTTTTTTTCGCCGCAATTTATTCTGAAAGTTTATTTTTCCTTCTTTTAATTTTGAGTTTCTACTTCACCAGAAGGAAAAGTTGGGTATTATCGGGTGTATTTTCGACTCTTCTTACAGCAACGAGATTTGTGGGAATTGCAATTTTTCCTGCATTAATTTACGAATTTTGGAAGCGCGAAAAAACAATTTTCAAAAGAAGTTTTATTCCGATTCTTCTTGGACCCTTAGGATTAATATTTTACGCGTGGTTCAATTTTTTCATGTGGAAAAATCCTTTGCATTTTGCACAGGCTCAGGAATGGTTTGCAAATAACCGTTCTACACATGCGATAGTATTATTACCTCAAACAATATTTAGATATTTTAAAATATTGTCGACGCTACCCATCTATCAATATGAATGGTGGATTGCACTCTTAGAATTTTCTGCACTCATCTTTGCTTGTGCTTTATTATTCATCGCTTGGAAGAAAAAAGTGAGGGCCTCTTATCTGATATTTTCGGTAATTGCTCTTTTAATTCCAATTTCAACAGGGACTCTTACAGGATTTCCTAGATATGTTTTACCAATTTTTCCTATTTTCATAGCTCTTGCTCTCATAAAAAACAGACTCTTTAAGACTCTGTATTTAATAGTCGGAATAATTATCCTGTTTGTTCTTTTTGCCCTTTTTTCAAAAGGATATTTTATTTCTTAGATGATATACTGAGTTTATGAATGATCTTTTGTTAGTTGGACTTCGGTCTGCCGCTGTTTATTTATTTCTTATTGTTGCAATTAGAGTATTTGGAAAGAAAGAGCTATCCCAGCTTTCTGTAATTGATCTGGTCTTCATACTTCTTATAAGTAACTCCGTTCAAAACGCAATGGTTGGGAATAACTCAAGCCTTGAAGGCGGGCTGATTGCCGCAACCGGCCTATTTCTTGTTAATTTTGTATTAAAAAATTTGTTTTTTAAATCTAAGAAACTGAGTGAATTTTTTCAGGGAGATCCTGTGATGCTTGTGTATCAGGGAAAAGTCATTAAAGAACATCTTGCAAAAACAGGAATATCAGAAGACGAGCTTATGGAAGCAGTAAGAGAACACGGCGTTGAAAAAGTAAAAGACGTAGATTTAGCAATTCTAGAAGTAGACGGGAATATCAGCGTTTTGTCGGAAAAGTTCCAAAGAAGGACTACTCGCAGAAGAAAAGCCCACAAAGGAATAACCAAAGAACAATAAATTTCCTTTACTAAAAAGATAGCTCCTTAATTCATATTGAATACTCCATCTTATGTTGCTATAAGCGGAGCTTTCAAACTTCCGTTTATAAGCGGAGCTTGAAAACTCAGTTTTCATTGCAAAGCTTTCAAACTTCGTTTATAAGCGAAGCTTGAAACATTCTGTTATAATTTGAGCTCAGGGCCGGTAGCTCAGCGGTAGAGCAGGAGCCTTTTAAGCTCTTGGTCACAGGTTCGAATCCTGTCCGGCTCAC
>Ga0105164_10002087_pt1 | contig 12472 bp, 9 predicted proteins | sample VDWuncwatermetaG_FD_89674 | JGI IMG/M metagenome (GOLD analysis project Ga0105164, IMG submission 89674) | Wastewater microbial communities from Netherlands to study Microbial Dark Matter (Phase II) - VDW unchlorinated drinking water | ecosystem: Environmental > Aquatic > Freshwater > Drinking...
ATCTTCACCACCGCGAGACCGAATGTCTGCGCGACGGTGGCACAGGCGACATTGGAGTAATCGGAGTAAGCGGTCGCATTGAATGCCCGGACGCGATAGCAATAGGTCGTGGCGTCGGCGACGGTGAGATCCGTGTAGGCGGTGACGCGGGGGCCCGTTGTACCGATTTCACCGAATGCCCCCGCCGTTCCCGTGCTCCGCTCGATCGAAGACCCGAGTTCGTTCGTTGAGCCGTCAATCCACGTCAGAGTGAGCTGACCGGCGCTGGCCTCGACGTACCAAGCAATCAGCGTCACGAGCAGGAATGAGGCGGCAACGACTTGGCGAGACGGCCTTCCAAGCGATCTCACCGCGACGACGCCTCCTTGAGCCGGTGAGCGATGTCACAGGCCCAAGGTCTGCGTTCGCCCGGCGACGATACCCCGGAGAACTCAGGACTTAGGCCAGTCAGTAGCTTTGCGTTCCACCCTTTCGGATGGTTTGCCTTTGTGCGGTTATCCGTCTACCTTCTCTCGTCGTCCAGAAAGTGCCTGAGCTGCTGATCGAGTGAAGGCGCTCCGCAGAGGTTTCCAGGCACTTATGGACCTCATCGCCGCGAGAATTATGCAGTGTACTAGCGTTTCTATGCAAGGGCTTTCACACTCGGCGGGCGAGCTTCAGTTTTTGGGCAGATTTGGCGATCCTCGGCCCTGGCGCACCGAGGACGGCATCGACATCCTCCCCGCGCGGGTCTTCGCCGAGCACCACTGGGCCGGCCAGATGGTCCGCTGACGTAGCCCTACCGAACGCGAGCAGAGCCTGGCCGGGAGTGCCTGGCTTGTGGCGAACCCTCAGCCGAGTACCGCTCTGAGCGAGCGTGACGAACTCTTCCCCCGCCGCCGCGCCCCCCTCACTGGCAGGTTGGGCTGCGCCATCACGATGGCGAGCTTGGCGCTATCACCTGCCTCACGGAGTAGACGCGCTGCCTCCCGCTGCCTCACCCTGTCGATCTGTCCCATGGGAAGCGCTCAAGGAGAGGGTCGGGGTCGACGAAACCTATCCGGGGGTCCCGAGGCGGGCTTGAAGGGGGCCGGCAACTCCCAGCGCCGATCATCTTTGCACCGGAAAATAGTTAGGACGAAGCCCGACGCCCCATCCACTTCCGCCGACCGACGATCCCAAGGCTGACGAGGCCGGATCCGAGAAGGGCCAGCGTCGTGGGCTCAGGTACGGCCGCGGCCGCGCAGCCTGACTCTGAGCTGGTGTCGTTCGTTCCACCGACGAAGCCCGAGCAGCTGGTCGGGCCGTACCGCACGTGCGCCGCGAAATCGTCTGCAAAGTTCAGCGCCACGGTCTGGTCACCCACGAGCACGATCTGGAAGACCAGATCGATCCCGCCGCCCTTGTTGTCCTGCCTCAGGAAGTCATTGAACCCGTCCATGTTTTCGTTGCCCGTGAAGCTCCATCCCCTAGTCGTGCCTGTGGTCGAGTTGATCGCGACTTGGTAGCCGAACTGGTCGATCTCCAGAGGAGTCTTCGTGAAGTCGCCCAGAACGAAGGTCCCCACGAGGGCGGTCCTGTCGGTGCCGGCGTCAAAAGTGACGTTAGCCGTCACCTCCGCCGTGCTGTTGTCCCGATTCGTCTCGTTCCACTCTGTCAGGTGGAACACCGTCGCCTGAGCGGGAACAGCCGCGAGAACCAGGGCCAAGGCACACATTCCGGCGGCGACCATCGAACGCACTAGACTCCCCATGTGACCTTCTCGTCGCCCTCTTATATTTTCTTAAACTAGTTAGGACGCACCCGCTATCCCAACTCTTGCCAGTGTTCTGGTTTCGGGGAATAGCCCACCTCAGCGTCAGGAAGGGCACGACATATGCCACACTGTGAAGGACACAAAATCGTAATCCTGGCCGATATTTCCATTACGGTATTTCTTCGAGAGGCTGCAGGCCCGGGTGCATACTCTATAAAATATTGCACATTGGCGGTAAGGATCTGCACGGGGCTTGGCGTTCGGAAGGTTCCAGGCGGGGCGCGGCCACGGGCAATAGGTCGGCCTACTTGATCTCTAGCAGGGTCTTTCTCGCCTCGGCCTTCCCGGCGAAATTCCCAGGGGGGGTGACAGCCGCGGTCAGGGCCTTACGGGCTGCTTCCTTGTCCCCAAGCTTCAGGGACGCCAGCCCGTAATGGTACTGGATCACTGGATTGTCGGGGAGCTTCGTGGCGCTCTCCCGCAACAAACCAATCGCCTGCTGGTAGACCCCGCGTTTGTAGAGGATCCAGCCCAGGGTGTCGGAGACGCGCGGGTCAGCGGGCGCCGCTTCCTTGGCTCTCTGGGCGAGCTCGATCGCCCTCTCCTTGTCGCCGCCGTGCTCGGAGTAGAGCCAGGCCAGGTTGTTCGCCGCGGGGGCGAACCGCGGGCTCACCGCGAGGACCCGCTCGTAGGCCTGCTGCGCCTTCGCGATGTCTCCTTTGAGGTCGTAGATCATGCCGACGAGCATCTGGGCCGGTAGATTCTTGGGATTGACCGTGAGCCCCTGGTTCAGCTTGGCCAGCGCCTCATCGTACTGCCCGGTGGTCCCATAGAGGTTGCCGAGCCGCACGTACGCGTCGATCAGATCGGGTTCGAGTTCAACCGCCTTGAGGAAGACGGTCTCGGCCTGCTTCGGCTCGCGCCGGGTGAGGTGCACTATGCCGAGCAGGTGCTGGAGCGGCCCTGACTTCGGCGCGAGCGCGATCTGCTTCGTGACGAGGCTCAAGGCCATGTCGGGTTGCTTCCCGGCAAAAGCCATGCTAACGAGCTGAGCCAGGGGCTCGGCATACGCGGGCGCCAGGGCAAGGGCGGTCTCGAACTCCTTTCGCGCCTCCTCCGTCTTGCCCTGCGCCCGGAGCCCTACCCCGACCAGGTAAGGCCCGCGCGGATCCTTGGGCGCCAAGGTCAACAGCCTGCGAAACACTTCCGTCGCCTTGGCGGGCTCGCGCTTGGCCAGATACGCCGAACCCAGGAGCATCTGGACCGGAAACGCCTTAGGCTCCCGGGCCACGAATCTCTCCAGGTCCTCGATGGCCGGCTGAACTGCTCCTGTTTGAATGTTCAGCTCGGCCAGCGAGAGGACGGCCTCGACGAAGTTCGGCGCAATCGAGGTCGCCTCCTTCAGGTCGGCCTTCGCCTGCTGGACATTCCCGGCCTGGAGCTGGGCCAGCCCGAGCTGGTAGTGCGCCGGCGCGTGCCTGGGCTCGAGCTTCAACACCTGCTGGAACTCCTGGATCGCCTCGGTCGTCTCGCGCTTGGCCAGGCGCAACCGTCCCAGCAGGAAATGCCCCTCGAGGTCCGACGCATTCTTCTTGAGCACCACCTGTACCGCCTTGAGGCTCTCGTCGTACTTGCCTTCCTGGAGCGCGATCTCGGCCAGACGCCACCATGCGGGAAGATTGCCCGGAGCCTTCTGGGTCATCTCCGACAGGATGCGCTTGGCCTCCTCAGGTTTGCGCAAGAAGAGGTAGAAGTCGGCCAGCCTCATCTGAGCCGGCGAGCCGACCGGGGCGAGATAGGCCGCTATCTTGAACTCTCCCTCGGCCCGGGCGGCATCACCCTTGCCGGAGTAGAAGCTGCCGAGTACCGAATGGGCCTCGACCGACTTGGGGTCTCGCGCCAGGGCCGCAAGGAAGGCGCGCTCTGCGCTCGGCAGGTCCGCCTTCCGAAGGTAGAGCGCACCCAGCGCCAGCTCGAGTTTCACCTGAGCCCCCAGCTCGGCCCGCGCTGCCTCGAGCCGTCTGATAGTGGCCTCCACGTCCTCGCGCGTGCTGGCCACGCTGGCCAATAACAAGAGCCCGTCGAAGTTCTTGGGCTCCCGCTCGAGAATGAAGGTAACCGCCTGCCGCGCCTCCTCCGGCTTGCCTGCCAACAGATAGACTGTCCCCAGCTTGAGCCGCACGTCGAGGTCACCGGGGGCGAGCTCCTGTGCCTTCAAGAGGTGCGGGTACGCTTGCGCCAGCTCGCCCAGCTTGTAGTGCATGCGCCCGACTTGCCCGATGGCGCGGGCGTTGGCCTGGTCGTACCGCAGCACGTTGCGGTATTCAATGATGGCCTCCCGGTACTGCTCTCGCGCGACATACTTGTCGCCGCGCTCCAGATGGCGGGCCTTCTGAGCCTCCGGAGACCGGGCACAGCCGGCTACCAGCAATCCAACGACCAGGAGGATCACCCAGGCACCCGTCGTACGGAACATCACGTCGACCCCCTGATGTCCGGCATGGGCGCCGATTCTTCGTCAGTCGCGTCGAACGGGCCGCTCGGTAAGCTGATCGCGGGACGTCGCCGCCCTGATGCCCCGCCGCTACCCGGTAGCGAGCCCGACCCCGGCATCCGCTCGACCAAGCAACTCCTCGGCCGTGCTGGCCGTCGCTGGGAAGCACGCGACGCCGAAACGCATCGTCGACTCTCGGGGAACCTCCTCCCGGATGCGCTCGATCACGCCGTCCGTGTCGTCGAGGTACGCGCCGACCAGGAGGACGCGCAGCGCCGGTCCCGTGGGGACGAGGCCGATCAGGTCCGCGCCGCGAATCGCGCGGCTTACCGACGCGACGATCGGGTCCATGTCCGCGAGCCTCGCCGATCCCGTCAAAGTCGGCGGCGGCTGCCGGATGATGGTCAGCACTGACAAGGGGTACTGGATGCGGAGGGCCTTCCGGACCTCCATCTCGACGACAAACTTGAACATCCCGTCATCGACGACATACGCGTCCGGATGAGTCTTCGACATCGGAGGCAAGATATAGGCTGCTGGAGAACTCGGCAAGGAGAATACTCTGGCGGTCGGCCGTGTCAATTCGACCGTGGAAGAGCGGGAGGAGCAGCGAAAGGAGCGCGCGCCGCACTTTCCGTGCGTATCGTGCACGCAAATTTGCAGGGTGAGCAACGAGAATGGATCCCTACCCGCTCCAAAGCAGCCGATTTGACGGTACGTTCGCCTCAGTCGATTCATGGCGCGGCATTTGCGGCGCGGGTTCCACCCATGTGGCTATACTCGAACTTCGTTGTTTCCGGCATCCCTAATGGTCATTTCCGGAACCCCTAATTTGGGCGAGCGCGTCGAATTCCAACGGCGTGCCGAGATGGGTGCACCCATCATCGACGGCCAGCTCTTGCGCTTTCTGGTCGACATCGAGATCCGGAAGGCCCAACGGTTGCGATACTGCATGTCGCTGGTTCGCATCGCCGCCGACCTGGCCCCCCCGGACACGGTGCCCCCCTCTGAGCCGCCCTTCGCGGAAATGGTCGCAGGCAAGATCCGTTCCACCGACGTAGTCGCGCGCTGGGCCTCCACCTCCCTCACCCTCCTGCTGGTGGACGCCGATGTGACGAGCCTGCCCTCGATCGTTGGTCGTCTGACGACCGAACTCGGGATCGTCTGGAGCGCCGGCGGCTCATGTTACCCAAGGACTGCCACCGGGACTGACGATCTCTTGCGCCAAGCGGAGGACAGGATGCTTAAGGCCCAGAGAGACGGGAGGACTCGCCTGTACCTGCCGACGTGAGGCGCCCGCCTCCGACAGGGCTACGGGGCGCCGTCTACGCGGGGCCTGATCTTCTCACCGCCCGAGCCAGGGCCTCGCCGAAATGCTCGAGAAAATAGGGTTTTTCGATAATGTCGGTCACCCCGAGCTTTCGAGCCTCCCCTATTTCGCTTGCCGTGGCCTTACCGGTAATGATGATGACGGGTAGCGTTTGATCGGTTGACCGGATCTGCCGTAACACGTCGATTCCGCTCATCTTCGGCAAGCGGACATCGAGCAGGACGACATCGGGCTGGTCTCGGCTGAGGCGGGTCAGCCCCTCCTCACTTGAATAGGCAACAGCCGTCTCGTGGCCCTCCGCCGCGAAGCTGCTCGCAAGGACCTCAGCAACCAGAACGTCGTCCTCGATCAACAGAAGCTTCATGAGGATTCCCCATCATGCACGCTGTTGACATATTTTTCAACGCGACTATAATCCGATCTCGGTCCAGCAGGGAGTATCCACCGGGTTATCCACCATGGCTACACAGTTACATAACGTGTACTGGAGTGGGCTAAAGTTTGATGAACCTGGTAACTAGGAACTTCGGGGAACGGTATCTTGAGGAGTACGTCCCCCTTCTCGATGGTAGCGCCGCGATGCAGGCGATCCGGACGATGGTCGAGAACATCGCGGACACGGACACCACGGTCTTGTTGCGGGGGGAAAGCGGGACCGGTAAGGACCTTGCCGCCCACGCCATTCATGCGGCCTCGAAGCGTTGCGATGGCCCGTTCATCAAGATCAACTGCGCGGCGATTCCGGCGGAGCTTCTCGAATCGGAGCTATTCGGTCACGAAAAGGGAGCTTTTACCGGCGCGTACCGGCAGAAGCCTGGGCAGTTCGAGTACGCGAACAAGGGCACCATCTACCTCGACGAAATCGGTGAGCTCCCCCTGGCCCTCCAAGCCAAGCTCCTCCACGTCCTGCAAGACCTCCGATTTGCCAGGGTCGGGGGGCACGCGATGATCGACGTCGACGTCCGGGTCATCGCGGCGACGAACCGGGACCTCGAGCTGGCAATGGCGCGCCATGAGTTCCGCGAAGATCTCTATTACCGCTTGAACGTGGTGGAGATCCGCATACCCCCGCTTCGTGAGCGCAAAACGGAGATCCCGATTCTCGCAGAGCGCTTCCTCGCCAAGTTCAACCAGCAGTACGAACGGAACAAACGGCTTTCGGCGGAGACCATGTCGGCACTCGTTGAGCACTCCTGGGGTGGCAACGTCCGGGAGTTAGAGAATGTCATCCGCCGGATGGTGGTGCTGACCGATGGAGAGCAGGCGTTCGCGAGCCTAGTGGCACGGGGTCGCAAGATTCCGCCCAATGTGACGCGTCCCGGTCCGGTCAGCACGGACAGCCTGAGGGAGATCGCCAGGCGCGGGGCGCAGGAGGCCGAGCGGAAAGCCCTCGTGGAAGTGCTCGAGCGGGTCCAGTGGAACCGCGCGGAGGCCGCCCGCGTCCTCAAGGTCAGCTACAAGACCCTCCGCAACAAGATTGAGGAGTGCGCGCTGAGGCCCCCGCCTCGTCACTTCTAGGGGCATGGGGGGCCCCGACATGGCCCCCCATGCCCCCCAACGCTCGGACCGCCGCGGCAAAGCCGTGGCGGTCCTCGATACTCCCGATACTCCGGACAGGCTCCTGGATTCCGGCCAGCGTAACTCAGTCCAGTTGCGGTAGCCCCGCCCACCGGAAAAGTCGTTCATAGTGGTACCGGACAACCCACGAGTAGGTAGGTGGTTACCACCTGTGAACGCGGGCTTGACGCCGAGTCGAACGAGACTTTTTCATCTGAAAGGTCAGTCACATATGCATGAACTTCGCCCTGCGGCCGCCAGGTCTGGAAGGCTTGGCGTGTCATTTGCGCGCCAACCGATGCCCGCAGCCACGGGACACTAAATGCGAGAAGGGGGGGCGGACCGCGTGGACGATCAAAGCGTACTCATCGGTCGGCACAACGGTCACGAATCCGATCGGGCTCTGCCCGTCGTGGATGCACTCCTCGACCCACCAGTCTCCCCTGAGGACTTGGACAAGGCCAGTGCGGAGGTCCTGGGGGGGCGGCAGGGAACGGAGACGCAGGCCCCGGAACCCGTCCCGACGATGCTCCGCCAGGAGATTGAGCTCTGGCGCAGCGCCAAGATGCGCCAGGTCCGCGACATCATCAACGGGGCGGCGGGCGTGGACGTGACCGTGCTGGTTACCGGGGAAACGGGCACGGGCAAGGAGGTCGTGGCCCACGCCATCCATTATCTGTCCACGCGACGGCGCGGCCCCTTCGTGAAAGTGAACTGCGCTGCGGTGCCGCGTGAGCTACTCGAGAGCGAGCTGTTCGGCCACGAGCGGGGGGCATTCACCGGGGCCCACAAGCTCAAGATCGGGAAATTCGAATCGGCCCACCACGGCACGATCTTCCTCGACGAGATCGGAGACCTGCACCCGTCGCTCCAGGCCAAGCTTCTTCACGTGCTGCAGGACGGCGACTTCTCCCGCGTCGGCGGGAAATCGACGCTCAGGATCGATGTCCGCGTCATCGCGGCCACCAACCAGGACCTCGAGCGCGCCGTCTTGGAGGGACGCTTCCGCGAAGACCTCTACTACCGGCTGAACGTCATTCAGATCAGCGTCCCCCCACTCCGTGAGCGGGTCGAGGAGATCCCGGGGCTCGTCCAGTACTTTGTCGAGCGTTACTCCAAGCTGTTTCGCCGACAGGGGTTCTCGATCTCGCCCCCCGTCATGGACCGCCTTGTGCGGCAGCGCTACCGCGGCAACGTGCGGGAGCTCGAGAACCTGGTCAAGCGCATGATCGTCCTCGGCGACCCCCTCCTCGCCCAGACCGGCTCGTACCCGGCAATCCCGATCGGCGGAAATGGTCAGACCTCGACGACTCCGGTTGCCGATGTCTCGCTCAAGGACATCGCCCGAGAAGCCTCGCAGGCCGCCGAACGCGACGCCATCCGGAAGGTCCTCGTGCAGACGGGCTGGAACCGCGTGCGCGCGGCGAAGGCGCTCAAGATCAGCTACCGCGCCCTGCTCTACAAGATGAAGCGGGGAGGCCTTCGTGAGGAAGCGTTGTCGGGACGGTTCGCGGCCCGGGGTGCGCGCGACGAGGTGGAAGGATTCACGGCGTGATCGGTGCACGAGCAGTTTGGGCAGGCGTGGACTGCACGCCGGTGATGGCCGCGTAGCCCGTGGCCAACGTTGAGGTCGGCCGGGAGGAGCGGGATCGCTTCGGCCGCGTCTGCCGGTCGCGGCTGAGTAACACGGTCGAGTTCGATCCCGTCCAGGGTATCTACCGGAGCGGACTCGTCCCGGAATCCGCTCAGTGCACGGAACGACTGCTTTCACGGGTTGTGGCCCTGGGGGGCGGAACCGGGTTGCCGGTGGTTCTCGCCGGGCTCCGCCGTCACCTGCCGGCGGACTGTCGGATCACGGCCGTGGTGACGGCAGCAGACGACGGAGGAAGCTCCGGACTGCTTCGGGACCAGTACGACGTGCTGCCGCCGGGAGATATCCGAAACTGCCTGATCGCGCTCGCGGGAAAGTCGCCGGAGATGAACGCAGCACTCCAGTACCGGCTCGGCGCCCCCTCGGAAGCGCAGCATCCCGTGGGCAACCTGCTGCTGACCGCCCTGGGGAAGGTGACCGGGGACGACGTGGCAGCGATCCGGCTGGCCGCAGCGCTGCTCGGCATCGACGACACCATTCTGCCCTCGACCACGGGACGGGTCCGCCTCGTCGCCGACCTCGTCGACGGCCGCTGTGTCCGCGGTGAGTCCGAAATTCCCCGGAGCGGAGGTGCGATCGCTCGCCTGCGGCTCGACCCACCCGACGCCGACCCAGCGCCGGGCCTCGTGGAGGCGCTGCGGACGGCTGACATGGTCGTGCTGGGGCCCGGGAGCCTCTACACGAGCATCCTCGCCACACTGATCGTCCCCGGCGTGGCGGAAGCCGTGGCCGCAACGCCGGCGACTCGGATCTTCATCTCCAACCTCATGACCGAGCCGGGCGAGACGGACGGATACGGGGTTGCGGCGCACCTGGAGGCTCTGGCCACTCACGGGCTGCCACCCGAGGCGCTCGATTACGTGATCGTGAACACCGCGCCGCTCCCCCAGGCCGTCGCGGCGCGCTACGCGGCCCAGGGCGCGGCGCCGGTCGCGCTCGACTTCGCCTCCCCGGCCGGACACCCGCTGGTCGTGCGCGCCGACATCTTGGAGCCGGGACCGGTGGTCAGACACGCGGCGGACAAGTTGGCGCCGATTCTTTGGGAGCTTGGGAAAGGGCACCGATGGCCCTGACGCTGGCGCTCGTCGAGGGCGGCTCGCTCTTCGGCGCGGTTTCGGCGATGGTCCTCATCTCGGGCCGGTCCCAGATCCTCGACTGGAGGGATGTCGCGTGGCTCGTGGGGCAGGCCGGAGTCCTCTGGCTCTGCTGCATCGTCGCCTTCTACTACAGCGACCTCTACGATCTCCGGATCGTCCGGAGCTTCGGCGAATTCGCCTCCAGGCTGCTCGAGTCCTTCGGCGTCGCCTTCCTCCTGCTGGCCGCCTTCTACGGTCTCTTCCCGGACACGAGGGTCGCTCAGGGGCCCTTCGTCTCGAGCCTCCTGATCGTCCTCGGCTTCCTGCTCCCGCTCCGGGCTATCTCCTATAGCGTCATGCGGAGCCGTCCCTTCGTCGACCGCGTGCTGATCCTCGGAACCGGCGCGCTGGCGCGGCAGCTTATCCAGGAGATCGAGGCTCGGCCTAATTGCCGCTTCGCCATCGTGGGCGTCGTCGACGACGGGCAATCGTCACGGACTGCCACAGTTTCTCATTCTATCCGGGGCGCTCTGGAGCATCTCGACCAGATCGTCAGGGAGGTCCGTCCCGATCGAATCGTCCTGGCGCTCGCCGAGCGGCGTGGACGCCTGCCCGTCCGCCAACTGCTCGAAGCCCGGATGCAGGGGATCATCGTCGAAGACGGCGTCGAGGCCTACGAACGCCTGGCCAAAAAACTCGCCATCGAGTCGCTGACGCCGAGCGATCTGATCTTCTCCAAAGACTTCAAGAAGTCGCGGCTCAAGGTCGCCGGCGGCCGGGCGCTGAGCCTGCTCGTGGCGGGAGCCGGTATCGTCGCCTTCGCACCGATCCTGGCCCTGATCGCGATGGCGATCAAGCTCGACTCCCGGGGTCCCGTCCTCTTCATCCAGGAGCGCGTGGGCAAGCACGCAAGAACGTTCAAGCTGATCAAGTTTCGCACCATGCACCTGGCAACCCAGGCCGCCTCCGAGTGGGTCCGCGACAACAGACATCGCGTCACCCGGGTCGGCAAGTGGCTGAGGAAGTTCCGACTCGATGAGCTCCCCCAGTTCATCAACATCCTCCGTGGAGACCTCAACCTCGTCGGTCCGCGGCCCCATCCCGTCTCCAATTTCGATCTCTTCCTCAGAGAGATCCCCTACTACGCGCTACGGTCGGTGGTCCGGCCTGGCGTGACGGGCTGGGCACAGATCCGGTACGGCTACGCCAACGACCTGTCGGAAGAGACCGAGAAAATGCGCTACGACCTCTATTTCATCAAGCATCTTTCGTTGTGGCGGGATCTCTGCATCCTGATTGACACCGTCAAGATTGTCCTCTTCGGTCGCGGCTCGACGAGCACCACGACGTTCGAGGCCCTCACACCCAAAGGAGTCCACACGCGATGACGCTCCAAGATCTTCTCGAGTGTAAGAGCGCACGTGTGGCGATCATCGGGCAGGGCTACGTAGGCCTCCCTCTGGCCGTCGAGTTCGCCCGGTCCGGCTTTCGCGTCACGGGGATCGACACCGATCCGGAGCGCGTCGCCTCGCTGATCCGAGGAGCCTCGTACGTCCCCGACGTCCCCAACGAAGACCTGCGGCAAGTGATCGATGCGGGACGGTTCGTCGCCACCTCGGACACGGACGTTCTCGCCGAGCACGACGCCATCGTGATCTGCGTGCCGACGCCGCTCCGCAAGTCGAAGGACCCGGACGTCTCGCACGTCCTGGCCGCCGCCGGAAAGGTCGCCGCCCACCTGCGGGCGGGGCAGCTCATCGTCCTCGAGAGCACGACCTTCCCTGGAACCACGGAAGAGGTGCTGCTCCCCATGTTCGAGCGGCAGGGCTGCCGCGTCGGTGAGGACTTCTATCTCGCGTTTTCCCCGGAGCGCATCGACCCGAGCAACCCCACGTACAAGGTCAAGGAGATCCCAAAGCTCGTCGGGGGCATCACGCAGGCCTGCACGAGAATGGCGGCTCTCTTGTACCGGCAGATCGTCGCGCAGGTCGTCGAGCTGTCTGCCCCCATCGTGGCCGAGCTGGCCAAGCTCTACGAGAACACGTTCCGCTCCGTCAACATTGCCCTGGCCAACGAGCTGGCGCTGATGTGCCGCCACCTGGGCGTGAACACCTGGGAGGTGATCGAGGCGGCGGCGACCAAGCCTTTCGGGTTCATGCCCTTCTATCCCGGCCCTGGCATCGGCGGCCACTGCATCCCGGTGGATCCGCACTATCTGTCGTGGAAGATGCGGCTCAACGGGTACGAGGCGAAGTTCATCGGCCTCGCCGACGAGATCAACCACCAGATGCCGCGATTCGTCCTCGGGCTGCTGACCGAGGCGCTGAACCAGCGAAGCAAGGCGGTCAGAGGCGCGCGCATCCTCGTCCTCGGCGTCGCCTACAAACGAGGCGTGGGGGATGTTCGCGAGTCCCCGGCCGTCGAGATCATCGAGGACCTCCTCCGCTGGGGCGCTCAAGTCGCCTACTCGGACCCCTTCGTGCCGACCCTGAGGCTCGAGAAGCAGGCCCTATCGTCGGCGCCCCTGTCGGCAGAGATGCTGCGCTGGGCCGATGCGGCGTTGATCCTCACCGACCATCGCGAGTTCGATTACCAGCTCGTCGTCTCGGAGGCGCCGCTCGTCGTCGAC
>Ga0105164_10002088_pt1 | contig 12469 bp, 14 predicted proteins | sample VDWuncwatermetaG_FD_89674 | JGI IMG/M metagenome (GOLD analysis project Ga0105164, IMG submission 89674) | Wastewater microbial communities from Netherlands to study Microbial Dark Matter (Phase II) - VDW unchlorinated drinking water | ecosystem: Environmental > Aquatic > Freshwater > Drinking...
CGATTAACCACCTTGCCCACCAAGACGAAATAAAACTTACGCATTCAAAACAAATACGTCAAGCGCTCTGGAATGAAGACTAATATGTAGTTCCTTCACAACTAAACTCAAAACCCGCACGAATCATGTGCGGGTTTTTTATTTTATAACCTCGGCTCCCACTAGTACCTAAGTTCAGAACTGCCGATTGGCCTACGATCAAGAGTAGATTGCAATTTATGATAGGTATATAATGTCTGCAAAGCTTCCGTTATGTCTAGTCCACAAAAACACCGAGGCTTTTTAGTACCTAATCTGAAACTTGCATGGCTATTATAAAATGGGAACCGTTTATTGATGTCGAACGTTTTTTTGAAGATTTTACGACCCCATCATTTAAAGAGCTTGGGACTGACTTGGCAGTCGATGTGTACGAAGAAGGGGGTAACGTGGTGGCAAAAATGAATGTCCCCGGTGTTGATCCAGAGAAAATTAATGTCACAGTAGAGGATAATACCTTGCGTGTTTCTGGAGCGCACGAAGAGGAAAAAGAGGAAAAGAAGAAACACTACTATCACAAGGAAATTAGAAAGGGTTCATTTGAGAGGGTTGTTTCGCTTCCTCAGTCAGTTCTTAAGGACAAGGTTTCTGCGGAATATAAGAATGGAACCCTAGTCGTCACTCTTCCAAAAGCAAATGGGGGAGAGTCCTCGCACAAAGTTCAGGTTCATGTAAAGAAATAAATATGGGAAGTAAAATAATTGTAGGGAAGGGAGGTATTCCCAAAGGCGGGCAAAGAGGTAACCAGATGTACAGCGCGCATAGCCTTTCGGCCGAACAAAAAAATGCCGCAATCAAACCCGAGAAAAAGAAAAAGAAAGTGCGTGTTTAATGCGAGAAGCTAATATTATGAAAAAACACCTGTTTTAAACGGGTGTTTTTTGGATATGCGCATAGGATGATGTTCGAATGGTAATAATTGAGGAAAACAATTTAATTTTGTATGCTAGAATAATTTTATGAATAAAGTGAATATCTACATCGATGGGAACAATCTCTATCGGTCAGCCAAAGAATTAGGACATGAGATAGACTACAAAAAAATTCCGTGGTTGGCTTCGTCAAAAATATAGCCCAACAAATGTTTATCTCTTTATTGGTCTTGTGCCAAGTAGAACCTCTTTTTACGAGCATCTTCAAGAATGCGGGTTTATTCTTGTTTTTAAACAGACCGTTACCGTTGCGGGGAGCGTGAAAGGTAATTGTGATGCGGAGCTTGTTCTTAAAACCGTATCAGATTTTTATACGAAAGCATTTACTTCTTGTGTTCTAATAACAGGAGATGGAGACTTCGGATGTCTCGTTGAGTTTCTTCAAAATAATAAAGCGATTGATCTTGTTATTTCTCCTGATGAAAAGAAGTGCTCCATTTTACTGAAAAATAAAAATACAGAGATAACATTTTTAAACGAGCATTATCACAAGTTTTCTTCTGAGCGACAAAAAGAAAAAGCCCCCGATGCAGACGTGTCTGCATAAGGGTCTCTTCCGTAGTGATACATATACTATACAATATCGCATACAAATTGCAAGCTTTTTGCTCCAACTAGTGGACGAGTTCAGAACTTTGAACTGGAGTGGGATTGAGAGGGAGATGATGATAGCAGGGTTTGTATAAAAAGAAAACCACCGAGAGGCGCGATGGCTTTCGGTGGTTAATACAAATGATTAGCGCTTTTCCCAAACGCCCATCCAGCTTTCATTTCGCTTGTCATTCAATTTTCTGATCCTGTCGTCTAAATCTTGAGGGTGCATATTATTGACTGATAGAAAAACAATAAACTCGGGATCTTTGAGGGAAGGAGTACAATCAACCCTCTTTACTGTTGTTTCCAATGATCCAGCCTCCCCGAGAAGATAATATGGGAATGAAAAATTCTCTATCCCCGTCGGCGGAAATGCTAAGAGCATGGACATTGTGTGTGGAATATTCCCAACAACAAACTTTACCTTAAATAACATGATGACCTCCTGATTAAGTAACTGGTACAGTATATCATATATACTGTCTTTGTCAAGTTTTGCTCCGCGGGTTTTGGTCGAAATTTGCTAATTTCGACATAATTTTTACGCTTAAAAATTAGGGTCCCCCCTAGTTACAAATAAGCTTTGTTGACTATATACGGGATCGCCTCTCCTTTCAGTCGAGACCATCCATTTTAATAGTCGTTGCACTCCTTTAAAATGGTGGGCCTGCGGTTCGATCCCTACACACGCGGGAGCTAGATAAAAGAAAAGACCCTCAGGAAGAGGGCCATTTCTTTTATTGCTCCGCGGGTAGGGATCGAACCTACGACCAAGCGATTAACAGTCGCTTGCTCTACCACTGAGCTACCGCGGAATATTTGTCTTGACTCTCACGATAGCAGGACTTATAAAAGTCACTCCTTTGCTACCTCAGAATACCTGATGTATCATATCAAAATCAGCGAAAATTGCAAAATTTGGGTGTAGGGGCTAATGTTGTAGTAAATATGTATATTCGTGTCAGGGTCGTCGCGGGGGCTAAAAGGGAATCCGTCTTGGTGGATGGGGATTGTTTTTTTGTGTCGGTAAAGTTGCCAGCAGAGAGAAATCTTGCAAATGTTCGTGTTTTGGAGCTTGTTGCAGACCATTTTAAGATATCACCTAGAAAGATTCGCATAATATCTGGGCACCATAGCAGTGGGAAAATATTGTCAATTCCTGATGTGAAGTGATATATAGATTACTATATATCACCGGCACTCGGACACGATAAACACTCCGCGTGCTTGTTGCGCTCCACGCTTGGTGATATAATAAACTTATGAAAATTAAAATCACAACAACAAATATTGAGCTAACGAATGCAATAGAATCGTATGTTGATGAGAAGATGAGTAGTGTCGAAAAGTTTGCTATATCGCACGAGAAGGAGGACCCAGTTGCAAGTGTCGAGATAGGCAAGACCAACAACCACCATCAGTCTGGGGATGTATTTCGTGCGGAGGTGAATATGCGCGTGCGAGGGAAGCATTTTAGGGCAACGTCAGAGAAAAGCGATTTATACGCAGCAATAGATGATATGCGAAACGAGCTCGTGCGCGAGCTTACATCACATAAGGAAAAGACGCGCACCCTCGTGCGACGTGGTGCCACAATGATTAAGGACGCCCTTCGTTTCGGAGGAACAAAATAATTTTAATTTATATTTTAAAAGAATGAATACACAGAATATTATCTTTACAGTTATCGCGGTTGCTATTATAGGAGTGGTAGTGTGGGTAGGAGCAACAAAGAAGGCTCCCGTCGCAACGAATGTTGTGCCAGATAAAAACGTAACAGAAGAAATAGTGAAGGAAGCTAGTCCCGTAGTAAAATCTGAAACTAACACAATAAACAAAATGACCACAGTAACAATGACAACAAATAAGGGTGATATTACACTAGAACTTTTTGCTGACCTAAAGCCAAAGACCGTAGAGAACTTCACAAAGCTCGCAAAAGAAGGTTTTTATAATGGCACACGTTTCCATCGCGTGATTAAGGGTTTTATGGTGCAGGGCGGAGACCCACTTTCAAAGGATGTTGCCAATCAGAATAGATGGGGGACAGGTGGTCCTGGATATAGCTTTGCAGATGAGCTCAGTAACGAGAATAAAAATGTCATCGGCACAATCTCAATGGCAAATTCAGGCCCCAACACAAACGGCAGTCAGTTCTTCATAAACACCGCCAATAATAATTTCCTAGACACAAAGCACACAGTATTTGGAAAGGTAGTAGCAGGAATGGATGTAGTAACAGCAATTGAAAATACAAGGACAGGACAGAACGATAAACCTGTGGAGGATATGATCATAGTGAAGATTGAGGTTAAGTAAATATAGAATCATTAAAGATAGCAAAAATCTCCTTTAATTTAAAGGAGATTTTTGCTATTGACAATGTCGCCAGATATGCTACAATAGAACTCACATCAACCACGCCCAAACTAAAGGAAGGAGGGAAAGATGCGATGATGTTCTTTTTGAGGTAGCGCTTCGCCTTAAAAGCAGAGGAAGCGACAGGTTGTTAAGGAGGGTTCTATCTGCTCGTAGGGCTACAACCCTATGCCAGAGGGCCGACACAAAAGTCGCTCGATGGGGTATGTGGAGAAAACCAGGGATAATATCCCCCTGTGCGATATAAAAAATTCTTAACGCAAACCGAGTACACGTCTCACGGCGCTACTCGGTTTTTTCTTTGTTTACTTTTGCCCTCTCATAAAATCCTCATAGGGCATTTCTTTTTTGCCTTAGGGGATGACGCGGTCGAGGCATGATTATGATAAGGTTTAAGTTAGGCAGTCAATCAGGTATTTACAATGATGTCTAAGGTGTGGTATAAAGAAAATGGGATTTGAGTAAATCAACAATTTATTTTAGGAGAGGAATTATGAAGGGAACTAAAAAGGCAAAGCCAGTTTGGATGCAGTGGGACGAGAAAATGATTAATGCGTGGGAGGAGTTCCTTCCCATGAAAACAACGATCAGTCAGTTTCTCTTGAGTCTTAATGTTGGCTCAGTTCATATCGCAAAACTCACAGCGAGTGAGAGACAAAAGATACAGGAAGTATTCGCCTCGTTTGGAGTAAATTCCAGAGCACCTAAGGCTGGCGTCCATTTCCATCTCAATGCCAGAGCCTTCTTCTTCCAGTTTTTCCCAAAAGCAAATAAATTACTATGGGATGATAAGAAAGATGCTGCGCTGAAGGCCCTCCGTAGGTACAGTCTTAAAACGGATGATAAGCACGGTAGAAGTAAGGATTCTGTCGAAATGGTCTGCAGCTCTCCTGTGTCAAAACCTTCACGGGGGGTTAAAATAAATTCTGGAACCAACGATATTAAGGGCACGAAGATAGCCAAGGGTGATTGGGGTTACAGTAGAAGCTTCAAGTAATTAAGGGACTGTCTTTTGTACCTACTTCATAACCGTTCCGCAGAAATGCAGAACGGTTATTTCATTAGCGACGTAGAGCGAGCGAAATGAGAAAGTACCCTTTCTTATTTCCGAGCACGACACGTAAGTCAATTTGCTAATTGAGGAGCTAATATATAGATTACTATATATTCTTCGCTCGTTCGGAATAGTAAAAGATTACTTTTTCTCTTCACTCACTCGCTTGAATATATGAGTACATATAGCGACGGCACTCGGACGTCGCACAAGCGTGTTCGATTGTGCCCGCTCCTCGTTTGTCGCTATAAGGGTTGAATACCCCGCCCCTCTGTGGCAGAAAATGTGTGAATGAAGTGAACAACATTTTGTCCGGGGCTTGCCATGGGGTAAATACCGCTTTCATTTCTGCCCCCGCATAAAATCCTCATAGGACATTTCTTTTTTGCCTTCGGGGATGACGCGGTCGAGGACGAGCTTGCCGTCTGCTAGGTGAGCTTCGGTGACAACGACACGAATATCTCTTCCTCCCCGCTTGGTAATAAAATATGCTCGCGGCCACGAGTCGAATGCGCGAATCTTTCTGTACATTCTCACAGGGTCGTCATCTAAATAAATCTGACCGCTACCACTCGTCATTTTTTTTGTGTATGTTGCTTGGCCGTGGTCTTGATCTTTTGGTGTGATGCTTCCTGACACCCACATTGGTATTGTCTTTGCGAGTAGTTTTCCGCCTAGGGCCCCAAGAGCTTCTTCGAGCTCGGCTCCCTTTGGTGGCCAATTTGAAATCGAAACTTCCTCCTGGGCTACTATTGGTCCGTGGTCTACCTGCTCATCAATGAGCATAATGGTTACACCAGCATTATGCGTGCTACCCGCAGGTACTTCGTCTAAGATAGCTGACGCAATGGGGGACGCACCGCGAAGCTTTGGAAGTAGTGATGGGTGCACGTTGAGCGTGCCGTGTTTGGGGAGGTCGATGATACGGCGAGGAATAATTTTGCCATACGAGACAACAACAAAAAGGTCCCAGTCGCTACCGAGTGTTTTCAAAAAATCTTCAGATTTAATCTCTTCTGGCTCTAGGGTCGGAATCTTGTGCGCATCTGCCCAGACCTTTACTTCACTGGATGTCATTTCAAGCCCACGCCCTTTTTGTCTTGGCGGAGCTGTTATTATAAGAGAGGGGAGCATCTTCTCACGCGCCATCTCATCAAGGACGATTACGGAAATACGTGAGGTTCCCCAAAATACGATTTTCGTTTCTGGCATTATTGTATTTGTTCTTTACGTCTCGTCTCCATTTCTTCTGCTGTAATTTTTTCAACATTTCGCGCAGTATCAATGAAGAGCGCGCCATTTAGGTGGTCCGTCTCGTGTTGAAAAATCTGCGCGATAAGGCCACTTCCGCCCCAGGTAAATGCCTTGCCGTTTTCGTCAAAAGCTCGCACCGTTGCCTTGTCACTACGAGACACCTCGCCATACAGCCAGCGTACCGAGAGGCACCCCTCCTGTAACCACTTTTTTTTGCGAGAAAGTTTTGTAATTATTGGGTTAATAAAAACCATATTCGCCTTTTTTATTTTTTCTTCAGGAATTGGATGCGTGTCACTTATTTCATCGAGATTACGCTCCTCTTCTTCGCTCCATTCAAAAGCTCGATGTGACACAATAAAAATACGAAGAGGAACACCAATTTGAGGCGCAGCAATAGCCACACCATCCTCCTCTTTTTCTAGAGCTGTGGCCATATCACCCAAAATTATTTTAAGGCGTGGTGAAGAAAAATCCTTTGGATTTACTGGCTCTGCGACCCCTCTTAGTACTGGATCTTCTTTTTGGACTATTTTAACCATAGTAAAAAAAGTATAGCGTATTTGTGGGCCTTTCCAAAATAGAGCTGTTTGCCAAATAACTTTAGGTATCTACTTATACGATACTATAGTATCGTATAAGTAGATACCTAGAATTATAATAGATGGTCGGGGTTTATTTCTATTGTGAATTGTGGGGGGAGGGTCTGGAGCTTTTGAAGCAACGTGTTGTCTGGCCACGACCCTCGCGACAATTTCAGAATCATATTCATACGGAAAATATTTTTAGGTTCGCGCGCCATCGTACCAGGTACAATCGGGGAGTACCCAGTCAAAAATGATTTGAGGCGTTCTATTTCAGGCCCCACCTTGTCGCGCTTTTCGCGCAGGGTTATCTTTATTATTGTGCTGTACGGAGGGTATGAAAATGCCTTTCTTGTTGCAAGCTCACTCTCGGTAAAATCATTGATATTTCTTTTAAATGCCTGCTCTATAATGCTGGTATCGTCGGCGCGGGTTTGTACTAGAAATATATTTTCGGTTTTCTCACTAAGGGAAAGTATAAGCGCAAAGATGCGTTCAGACATACGTATATCAGGAATAGCAAAAAGCGAATCTATAGAAACAATTGCAGTATTTTTTACCCTATCTAAAAAAGGAAGAGCCATTGGGGTAGCGATTAAAATCGCGCCAGAGGATTTTTTGAATTGCTCAATAATCTTTTTAGCTTCTGTGTGTGTCTTTGCTCTGTCGCTGTCTAAAATAAAACGAGGTGAGTCTGGGAAAAGTTTTTTTATTTCGTCGTCTATCTTGTCTATTCCGATCCCCACACCCTGCAGGCGCCACCCATCACATTTTGGGCATCTCTCGTTTACATTGTTTTCAGGAGACCGCATAAATCCACATCCATGACAAACAAATATATTTTCTATTTTACCCTGAGACTCCTTTCTGTGGATTACGAGTGGCGAGTCGCATTCGGGGCAGAGGACAAGCGTCCCGCAGTCACCGCACGTTGTTACTGGAGATAGCCCCTTTCTCGCAGACAAAAGGAGCGTGTTTTCACCGCGCGCCGAGGCAGCCTTTAGGAGTTCATTTAACTCAGTGCTGATAAGAACCATATCTTTTCTGCCTGTGCTTTCGCGAACAGATTTTTCTTCCTTGCGTGGGTCTATCAAAATAGTGTCCAAATTTATCCGCTCGCGTTCCACTCCATTTTCAAATTTTTTAATTTCGCCAGAGAGTTGCCTCTCGTATGTTTCCGCACGTAGCACAGCAGACCCAATGATTAGTGTGCCCTCTGCGGCTTTTACATACTCCTCTACAAAGATTCGTAAGTCTAAAAATGGACGTGATAGCATTCTCCAGGCGTGCGAATGCTCCTCGTCAAGTATCACTGTTTTAAAATATCGTGGTAGTGATAAATATTGTGCTGTTCCGATTACTAAGACGGGGTGTTCGCTGTCCGAAATGTTTTTCCATATTTCTAGTACCGATTTTTTTTTGATACCACTATGAAGAAGAAATGTGTAAGCCTCTATGCCGTGGCCGAGTTTTAGTAAGGCGCGAGAAGCGTCATTTTCGGTGGGCACGCAAACAAAAACCGATTCTTTTTTAACGAATGAATTGCGAACAAATTGTTTGTATTCCGCATACCTTGCTTCAGTGCTTCCTGTAATTGCGAACGTTTCAAAATGTTTGCCTGTCTCGGTTAGTTTAGGCTCTTTTAAGATGCCCTCAAGGTGCGCGTCTAGAACTGCCTTTGGTGTGAGAGAGAGGAGGGATTCTCCAAATTTCTTCACCGAAAACCTTGCCGTCATTTCTACTGCTCGCAGGAATTGCGGTAACCAAATACGGCGAGGTGTTGCGTGCGTAATTTTTCGCATAGCAAAGTCGGAAGACCTGAGCTCGCCTTTTATACCACTTGCTTCTTTTGATTCAAGTACAATCGCAGGCACCTCGCGTGAGCGGATGGGTGCCATAACTACCATTCCGATTGCAATAGGGTCTTTTGAAAAATATGTAAGTGAGTCTCGCATTACACCTCGTACAACGGGAGCAACAGTAATAATATGCATACACCAATCTTATCCGAAAAGTGGAAAAACTGCACACCGGCCTACCAATTTTACAAACCCAGCAATACCACGCTATAGCGTGGTATTGCTGGGTTTGTAAAATTGGTAGGGGGCAGTAAGATTTTAGTAATATTTGCGTCACTACTGTATAGGAATAGGTTTGAGGAATACAACTATAGGGTAAATTAGCTCACAATGCATGCGTTTGGTCAAAGAGCATATCACGTAGTAAGATGAGGAATATATGAGTAATACATTTGTTATTAAAGGAACAGGTGGCGAAAGAAAGCTACACGGCACTGTCCGTATTGCTGGAGCAAAAAACGCCGCACTAAAGGCAATAGCCGCTACGGTGCTTTTTCGTGATACAGTCACGCTCACCAATATTCCGGAAATCAACGACGCACTTCGTATGTTTGACTTACTAAAGGATATGGGTGGGGATGTTTCAAGCAAAAAGACTGGCTCGTACGAAGTTTTTATACCAAATGAGCTCGCGACGGAAATTACCCCTAGTATTGCAAAAAGAATGAGAGCATCCGTTGTGCTCACAGGGCCGGTACTCGCGCGTTATGGAGAAGTTTCTTTTCCTCACCCTGGTGGTTGCGTTATCGGAGCTCGCCCACTCGACCTTTTTGTAAGTGGTTTTGAAAAAATGGGCGCGAAGGTTTTGATGAAGGAAGACTCATACGTTGTATCGGCCAAAAGTGGCCTCGTGGGTGCGGAGATTTTTCTTAAAAATCAAAGTGTTACTGTCACAGAGACATTTATGATGGCAGGGGTGCTAGCAATAGGAACCACGGTGATAAAAAACGCTGCAATGGAGCCTGAGATCCTGCACCTCGCGCAATTTTTAAATAAATGCGGCGCAAAAATTTCCGGAGCGGGGACACCCACGATAACGATTAAAGGAGGAAAGCTTTTGTCCGCCAAAGGGCATATTTACAAGACAATGCCAGACAGAATAGAAGCGGGAAGCTTTCTGGTTTTAGGTGCACTACTTGCGCGAGAGCTACATATTACAAATTGTAATCCACTCCACCTTGAATCACCAATTGAAATTTTGCGGAGCGCGGGGGTTGCAATTGAAATTAAAAAGACAGAAATAATAGTACGCGCGCCTTCACACCTCGAGCCGGTTGATATTAAAACGCACGAATACCCTGGCTTTCCCACAGACCTGCAGGCACCTATGACAGTGCTCCTCACACAGGCCGAAGGTGACTCCACTGTATTTGAAACTATTTTTGAAGGACGCCTGAACTACACCGAGGAACTTTCTGCTATGGGAGCGTCTATTACCGTGATGGACCCGCATCGCGTGCTTGTGCGTGGCAAGACTGAGCTTCACGGACGCAAGCTCACATCGCCAGACCTACGCGCTGGACTTGCTTTTGTTATTGCTGCAATAGTTGCAAAAGGGGAGTCTGTAATACATAATGTGGACTCTACTATAGACCGAGGGTATGAGGATGTGGAAAGTCGTTTACGTGCAATTGGTGTGGATATAGAGAGGGCAGAGATTGTTCCCGAGACGACCGCAATCACTATTTAATATTATGGGAATTTTCGTAACAAAAATCGGTATTGACCTAGGCACAGCGAATACGCTGGTTTTTATTCCTGGGAAGGGGATTGTGCTTAATGAGCCTTCGGTTGTAGCAGTAAATCAGCAGGACAATCGTATTGTAGCTGTGGGTATAGAGGCGAAGCAAATGATAGGCCGAACCCCAGACAATATTATTGCCTATCGCCCGATGAAGGACGGTGTAATCGCCGACTACAGGGTAACAGAAGCGATGATACGATACTATATGAGCAAGGCTCTCGGTAAGTGGAACATATTGAAGCCAGATGTGATGGTGTCGGTGCCGGCTGGAGTGTCGTCTACAGAGCGTCGCGCGGTGATAGAAGCAACAATAAAAGCTGGCGCAAAAAATGTGTATGTGGTGAAGGAGCCAATTTTAGCAGCTATAGGAGCGGGCATCCCAATTTATGAAGCGCGCGGGCATATGGTGGTTGATATTGGCGGAGGTACGACAGACGTGGCGGTTATTTCCCTTGGCGGTATTGTGGCATCCACATCGGTGAAATGCGCGGGCAACAAAATCGACCACGCTATCGCAGACCATATTAAAAAAACTTTTAATCTTGCTATCGGAGACCGCACTGCAGAGGAGATAAAAGTGCGAATTGGCTCAGCGACGCCAATGGACGACGAGCTTATGCTTGCGATAAAGGGGCGAGATTATGTTACTGGGCTTCCCCGCACAGCGCAAGTGAGTACAAATGAAATAGTGAAGGCGATTGACCGCGAGCTTCGTGAGATTGTTCGCGCTATCAAGGATGTATTACAAGAAACTCCACCAGAACTTGCCGCAGACATCATTGATCAGGGGATTATTATGACAGGAGGTTCTTCACAGCTTCGTAATTTACCAGAGCTTGTGGAGCGTCGCACCGGAGTGAAGGCAGTGCTTGCGGAGGACGCGCTCTACTGCGTGGTAAAAGGCACGGGCATAGCACTTGAGCACCTAGATACGTACAAGAAAAGTATCCTAGCCAAAAAATAATTACGAGTACGTAATTATTTTTTGGCTCAAGTTTTAAGGTCGTGTTCCTCTGACTTTTAACTTTTAACTTTTAACTTTTGGACTGATTTTATGGACCACATCTTTGAACACTACAAAAAAACGGGATATTTGCACCACGCGCATATCATAGAAGGAGCACACAGTGAAATAGCGCCCTTGCTCACTCTTGCTATAGCACGACATTTAAATATTACAGCAACAGGCAACCCTGATTTCTCGGTTCAGGTTTATAAGTCGTTTGGCATAGATGAAGCACGTATATTGAAGGATCTGCAAACGCGAGCCGCCTACGATGGCGCTCGTAAAATATTCATCATAGGAGCTGAGTCAATCACTCCTCCAGCCCAAAACGCTCTGCTAAAAACATTTGAGGAGCCAACAATAGGTACACATTTTTTTATTATAATTCCGCGAGGTGACGAGCTTTTGCCGACACTTCTTTCTCGTGTACTTGTTGTAAAAGGTGGTATCTCTGCGACAGACAATACAAGAGAACTAGCTGAGAAATTTATAGACGCAGACCTTGAGGGTCGTTTCGCTCTGTCAAAAAAAATGGCAGAGAAAAAAACAGGGGAGACAATAGACAGGGAGCTTTTTCGTAGAATGTTCGACAATATCGAGCGCATCCTTTACACACGCCTAGCAGGTAAGCAAACAGAAAAAACCGCCAGCATTTTCCGCGAAATTTTCCTATCAAAAACCTACCTTTCAAACAGCGGCTCCTCCCCTAAAATGCTACTTGATAATATCGCGATTATGCTGTAATTTATCCAAATGAAATTTGACTTTTTGTTGTGCGCGTAATAGATTTTTAGTAGACATTTGTGAGTTTAATATCGGGGATTCTCGATAACTTGCAGATGTCTTTTCTGAAAGGAAACACATTATGAAAAATGTATTTGGTAATGGTCGTAGATTCACAGTAAAAAAGAATGGGCAAAAGGTTGACCAAGATGGATTCAAGACTCCGTCAGGGAGCTGATTCGGAAGAAAATGGGGCTCGCTCTGTGTTTCGGTCAAAATTTCTGATGATAGTGTCCAAGTC
>Ga0105164_10002089_pt1 | contig 12465 bp, 8 predicted proteins | sample VDWuncwatermetaG_FD_89674 | JGI IMG/M metagenome (GOLD analysis project Ga0105164, IMG submission 89674) | Wastewater microbial communities from Netherlands to study Microbial Dark Matter (Phase II) - VDW unchlorinated drinking water | ecosystem: Environmental > Aquatic > Freshwater > Drinking...
ATCTGCGGCCGCGCGGATGCGGTCTTCGACGGTTTCGGCCTCGATTCCGTTTTCGCGCGCCCATTCCTCGACCGGCAGCTCGTGCCCCAAAACATCTCTTGCCCGGTTTTTGAGTCCCTCGATATCCCATTGTTCGGGATAGGAATTTGGTGGACAGGCTTCGCCCACAAGGCTGTTGACCGTTTCTGCCCGCATGTCGATCACGACATCGTCGACCGTTTCGGCATCCATTATGTCGCCGCGCTGCTCATAGATGACCTTGCGCTGGTCGTTCATCACATCGTCGTATTCGACAACCTGTTTGCGGATGTCGTAGTTGCGCGCCTCGACCTTTTTCTGCGCTGTCTCGATGGCCTTGGACAGCCATTTGGAACCAATCGCCTCACCATCCTCAAGATTGTTGTTCATCATCTTGGCAAAGAGTGTGTCAGGCCCGAAAATTCGCAAAAGATCGTCATCGAGGCTCAGATAGAAGCGCGAAAGCCCGGGATCGCCCTGACGCCCCGAGCGGCCGCGCAACTGGTTGTCGATACGACGGCTTTCGTGGCGCTCTGTGGCAAGTACAAACAGGCCACCCGCTTCGAGAACCTTTTCCTTTTCTACCGCAACTTCGGCCTTGATACGTTCGATTTCGGCCTCCCGGCGGGCGCCCTCTTCAAGGTCTCCAAGTTCATCCTCAATCAGGAACTCGACATTGCCGCCCAGCTGGATGTCCGTTCCCCGGCCAGCCATGTTGGTCGCGATCGTGACGGCGCCCAACCGCCCCGCCTGTGCAACGATATGTGCCTCGCGCTCATGGAAGCGGGCGTTGAGCACGTTGTGCGTCACGCCCTCCTTATTGAGATATTCGGAGAGCAGCTCGGACTTTTCGATGGAGACGGTGCCGACAAGGACAGGCTGGCCACTACGGGATTTTTCGGCAATCGACTTGGCGATGGCTTTGAATTTGTCGGTCGTGTTCTTGTAGAATTCGTCCTCCTCGTCGATCCGGCGGACGGCGACGTTGGTGGGGATCGAAACGACGTTCATCTTGTAGATGTCGAAGAATTCTGCCGCTTCAGTGGCAGCCGTTCCGGTCATGCCCGAAAGTTTGGGATACATGCGGAAATAGTTCTGGAAGGTGATCGAGGCGAGCGTCTGGTTTTCCGGCTCGATCGTCACGCCTTCCTTAGCTTCCACCGCCTGGTGGAGGCCATCAGACCAGCGCCGTCCGTCCATCATGCGGCCGGTAAATTCGTCGATGATGACGACCTTTTCGTCCTTCAGGATATAATCCGTGTCGCGCTTGAAGATGACGTTGGCCCTGAGCGCCTGGTTGAGGTGGTGGACGACCTGGGTGTTTTCAAAGTCATAGAGATTGCCGCCTTCGAGCAAGTCGGCCGCCTCGAGCATCCGTTCCACCTTTTCGGTGCCATCTTCGGTGAGGACGATAGAGCGTTGTTTTTCATCGACTTCATAATCTTCGGCCACAAGCTTGGTCACGACCGCATCGACCTGCTTGTAGAGTTCGGACTTGTCGTCGGTCGGCCCCGAAATGATGAGCGGTGTGCGCGCTTCGTCGATCAGGATGGAATCGACTTCGTCGACGATCGCGTAATTGAACGGGCGGTGCGACATTTGCGCGCGTTCATATTTCATGTTGTCGCGCAGGTAATCGAAGCCGAATTCATTGTTCGTGCCATAAGTGATGTCGCTGCCATAGGCTGCGCGACGTTCGGCATCGGAGAGGTTCGGGACAATGATCCCCACTGTCAGGCCCAGAAACTTGTAGATCTGCCCCATCCATTCGGCATCGCGACGGGCGAGATAGTCATTGACCGTCACGACATGGACGCCCAGCCCCGGCAACGCATTCAAATACACCGCAAGCGTGGCAACCAGAGTCTTGCCTTCGCCCGTCCGCATCTCGGCAATTTCGCCGCGATGAAGGACGATACCGCCAATCATCTGGACGTCATAGTGTCGCTGCCCCAGCACACGCTTTGCGGTTTCGCGCACCGTTGCGAAGGCTTCAGGGAGGAGATCGTCAAGCTCAGCACCGTTTGCCAGCCTCTCGCGAAAGATCACCGTCTGGTTTGCGAGTTCTTGGTCGGTCAGTGCCGAGATCGTCGGTTCGAAACCGTTGATCCGATCGACAATCTTGCCGAGCGATTTGACGTAACGATCGTTGGACGATCCAAATATGGCTTTTGCAATGCCACCGAGCATGGTGAAATCCTGTTCATCTATGTGAGAAGCGAACCACCGGTTCATCCGGCGCGCCGCGATATGGGAAGTGCGGGAATGAAGGGCGCCTCCCAAGCCGGAAAGCGCAGCCGCCTAGACCAGCCGCTTCTCGTTCACCTGGCGAGTATTGAGCATGGGAGTTGCCGTACGAAGCGCCCAACACGGCCGTGAGACGCGCTCGGACATGATAGGGCTCCGCGCCGCCGCCACGGTACGGCGAGCGGGTGCTGGCGTCCGGGCCACTGTCTCGGCAACAATTTCCAGCGCCTGCGCAACGCTTTGCTGCACCGCAGGTGCATCCGCCCTGCGCTCGCCAGAAATGACGCCGGTAAAGCCGGTCAGCAGCGCTGAAAGGAAAAGCAGCAGTTCCAAAATCGATTCCGTGACAACTAGAGCGCACCACATAGGGAGTGTGCGCCCGTTTCGCTAGTCCCCAGGGCTGAAATGCGAGCGCTGGAACCTATTGCCAGATCGGCACAATCCGCGTGGAGGCGATCGGCCGACCTTTTGCGTTAAGGGTTGGTTTCAGTTTCTTGTTGAAAGCGAGGATGTTGCACATCTTCAAATCCCAAGCGGCGTCACCACTGGTCTTGAGAACTTCGCAGGAATCGACCGAGCCGTCCTTTGCGACATCGACTTTCAACAGCGCCTTCTTGCCGGCGTTAGCATAATTGGCGTTGCTCGCTGGATCTGGCGCGGCGGCGCTGGTTGCCAGCAATATCAGGGCGAGCGAATAGATCATAATCATCTCCCTTTTTGCGTCGCGGCGAAGCAATGCTGCAGGATTGAACAGTTTGGGGGCAATGTCTAGAGCCACCGCATGACTGTCGCCTCTCCACTTGCGCTGCCCTTCCCCGCCATGCCCCCGATTGCGGGCGTGACGTGCCGGATCGCCAAGGCTCACTACAAGAACTGGGATCGTTGCGACCTGACCTTTATTACACTGGATGAGGGCACAGCCGTCGCCGGTGTGCTGACGCAGAGCAAGTGCCCATCGAGCGAAGTGGATTGGTGCCGCGAAAACCTGCCTCAAGGCAAGGCGCGGGCGCTGGTGGTGAGCGCGGGCAATGCCAACGCCTTTACCGGACAGCGTGGTCGCGCTGCCGTCGAAGCGGTGACGGCCAAGGCGGCTGCACATCTCGGTTGCCCGGTCGGGCAGGTCTTTGTCTCTTCAACCGGCGTGATCGGTGTGCCTCTGCCGATCGACAAGGCCGAAGCCGGGCTGGACACTGCATTTTCCGCAACTCCTTGCAGTTGGGAAGACGCTGCGGCCACGATCATGACGACCGACACCTTTGCCAAGGGCGCGGTGACGACGGCGATTGTGAACGGGCAGACTGTCACGCTGGCGGGCATCATCAAAGGGAGCGGCATGATTGCGCCCGACATGGCGACAATGCTCGGCTATATCTTCACCGACGCGGCGATCGATCCCCGATTCTTGCAGACGATGTTGAGTACTGCAAACCGGCCCACATTTTCCTGCATCACGGTTGATAGCGACACGTCCACTTCGGATACCGTCCTCGCCTTTGCGACCGGAAAGGCCGGCAACAAGCCGCTCGCTTCGTTCGATGACACTGGCGCGGATGCCTTTCAGGCGGCTTTGACCGACCTGTGTCGCCAACTGGCCCTGCTTGTCGTGCGCGACGGCGAAGGCGCACAGAAGCTGATCGAGATCGCCGTGGAAGGAGCGGTGTCCGACGAAAGCGCGCATCGCATCGCAATGAGCATCGCCAATTCGCCTCTCGTCAAGACGGCGATCGCGGGGGAGGATGCCAATTGGGGCCGTGTCGTTATGGCGGTGGGCAAGGCCGGGGAACCGGCGGACCGCGACAGGCTCGCCATCCGCTTCGGCAACACGCAAGTCGCCCGCGACGGCTTGCCCGTTGACGGATATGACGAAACGCCCGTTGCAACGCATCTCAAGGGAAGCGAAATCAGTGTCGGCGTCGAGCTGGGGCTGGGCACCGGGAGAGCGACCGTTTGGACGTGTGATCTGACCCACGGCTATATCTCGATCAATGCCGACTACCGCAGCTAGATGACGGCAAGATCGGGCTGATCGCGGTATCATCGGAGCGAATGTGGGACCGGGCGGCATTGGTCCTGGTCGGACGACCTGCAAGCTATTGGAACGCGGCGCCCGCTGAGAATTTCGTCCCTTTGCAGTCGCTTTCGTCGAAACAGGGCAACACTTGATCGAACTTTTTTGCTTTCTGCGGGCAAGGCGCTAGTCCAGCCCGCGAGAACCTCCCCAGATCCGGAGCATCCCGAATGAACTCGCGCCTTGCCGCCATCTTGCTTGCAACCCTGGCCCCATTGGCCCTTGCAACGCCCGTCCAGGCTGCACCCGCCGAAGTGCAAAGCGCCAGCGTCCGGCTCAAGCAACTCTTTACCGACAGCGATGAGGCCAATCTCAAGCGGAACCCGATCAGCGCGCTCTTTCGCGGCGACATGCGCTATGCTGACCGGCTGGGCGACTATATTACCGATGGCTATTTCGCCGCCGAACGTCGGGCCAGCGAAAGAGACTGGAAGCGCCTTGCGACGATCAATCGCGCTGAGCTTAATTCCACGGACCAGATCGCCTATGATATGTTCAAGTGGCAGACCGAACTGGGCCTGCGCGGGCTCCAGCCCGAACTTCTGGCATTGACGGTGGTCAGGCCGATTGATCATTTCAACGGCTTCCACACCTTCTACCCGGATCTTGCCTCGGGCCAGGGCGCCGCTCCGTTCAAGACGCTCGCGGACTATGACAACAATCTCAAGCGCCATCGTGCGTTCATCGTCCTGATCGACCGCGCGATCGAGCGTTTCCGTGAAGGGATGAAGACTGGCGTCGTGCAGCCCAAGCTGGTGGTCAGCAACATGATCGACCAGCTCAACCTGCAACTGGCGCAGGGCATAGAGGGGTCGACCTATTACGGCCCCGTCAAGGCCTTCCCCGAAAGCATCAGCACCACGGAGCAGTCAAGGCTGCGCGCCGACTATGCTGCAACGATCCAGTTTGGCATCGCTCCTGCCTATACCCGCCTGCGCGATTTCCTGAAGAACGAATATCTGCCTGTGGCGCGCGACGGCGTCGGGCTCGTCGCGATGAAGGGCGGCCCCAAACTCTATGACTATCTGATCGAGTCGAACACGACCGTGAAGATGAGCGCCGACGAGGTCCACAATCTGGGCCTTGGCGAAGTTGGGCGCATCCGCAAGCAGATGGATGAGATCCGTGTCCAGACGGGCTTCAATGGCGACCTCAAGGCCTTTTTCAACTATTTCCGCGACGATGCGAAGTTCAAGTTCGCCTCTAGGGATGACATGCGCGACTCCTTCCTTGCGATTGGCCGCAAGGTGGACGAACGCGTCCGCGAGCAATTTTCGTCGATTCCGAAGAGTCCGCTCGAGATCCGGCCGGTGCCCGATTACCGCGAAAAGACGGATGCCGGCGGCTCCTATAATTCGGGCACGCCCGACGGGTCGCGGCCGGGCATCTTCTACTATAACGCCTATGACCTGCCGTCGCGTTCCAAGCCCGAAAGCGAAACGCTCTACCTGCATGAAGCCGTACCTGGCCACCATTTCCAGATCAGCCTTGCCCAGGAAAATGAAGCCCTGCCAAGCTTCATGCGCTTCGGGGGCAATACCGCCTATGTCGAAGGCTGGGCGCTCTATGCCGAGACGCTGTGGAAGGAACTGGGCGTCGAGAGCGATCCCTATTATCGCTTCGGCGGCCTTAATGACGAGATGTTGCGCGCCATGCGGCTTGTCGTGGATTCGGGGATTCACGCCAAGGGTTGGACGCGCGACCAGTCGATTGAATATATGCTCGACAATTCGGGCATGAGCCGCACCGACGCGACAGCCGAGGTCGAGCGCTATATTGCCATCCCGGGCCAGGCCCTGGCCTACAAGGTCGGTCAGCTGACGATCCTGAAGCTCAAGGCGCGTGCGCAGGCGGCGCTGGGCGACAGGTTCGATCCCAAGGAATTCCATGCCCAGGTACTGATGACTGGCGCGTTGCCAATGGCAGTTCTCGAAAAGAAGATCGACGACTGGATTGCATCGAAGCGTTAGATGCGTGTCCCAACAATTTGAATCCGGTTGACGATCCCGCTAACAACTTGGCCTTCATGATGTCAGTGGGAGGGTTCGATGAATTTCTGGCAAATCAGGTGGACCGGCTGTGTCGCAGCAATGGTCGCGCTCGCGACGCCGGCGGTATCGAGAGAGGATTTTCGCGGCTGGGAGCGATTGGGAACCCGCAGCGTGAAGCTGCATGCCGAGCGCGACGTTATCCCCGTGAGTTCGACCAAAGGCGATTTCCGCAAGATTCAGCTGCGCGTCCAGAACAATGGCATGTTCATCAACTCGCTGGTCGTGGTGTATGGCAGTGGTGCCGACGACCGAATCCCGATGGCTTATCACATTCCCGCAAATGGCCGCAGTCGGGTGATTGACCTACGTGGCGGCGACAGGGTTATCCCGGCGGATTGAGCTGGAATACCGCTCGGTGCGCAACCACAGGGGGAAAGCAACCGTGGACGTCTACGGATTGCACTAGAGCCTGACATATATGTCGCTGCTCAGCGTTTCTGGCCCTTGATCGGGACAAACCAGAGCCCTTCGATCAAGATACCGCTGAAGGCCGCAAACGGCCTGCCCTGAAGCCGCGGATCGGATTCGAAGCGGATAGCCGCAATGCCTTCGAACGCCGGCGCGTCAAGCGAGATCACGTCGCCGGGGATGTCATCTTCCATGCGTCGGGCCAGCGCGCGCTTGCGCACGTCGAGCGCTTCGCCCGATGCGCTGAGCGCGGTCGCCGTCCAGGCCGGAAATGTGACGCCGCTTTGGGTATCGGGAAAAAGGCGAGGCACAAGGAATTGCACCCGCGATGCAGGCTCCGGCAGCACGAGCGTGAAGGCTGCGTCGATATTGCCGGTGTTGATCTGTGTCAGGATATTCTGACTGATCGTAGGGATGACCGCGCGCCCTTCGTAAAGGGCGCGGTTGTTCATGAACACGATTTCCGACCCCGCCGGCAGGACATCGCGCACCTTCAGGGGGTGCGCACCGGCGTGCAGATAGGGGATGGCGGAAACCTTCATATCGCCTGCCGTCGTTGTTGGTACATTGGCAAAATCGGTAAGTTGCACACCTGTGACGCCAGCCGGTGAAGTCGGCCCCGCAGCTGCCGTCGATTGACCCGGCGAAACCGTAATGTTGACATTCACAACGAAAACAAACTCGTCCACCAGCGATGAAGAGTCCTGCGGATCCTGTTTGTCCCCCGACGCTGCCTTGACGTCGCCACGCACCTTCTTGAACATCTGTTCGATCGGGACACCGGGTTCCTTCATCCGTTTGACCAGCGCGGCGGCAAAGGGGCTGTTCCTCTCCCCTTCTCCATCAAGCGCGGTCTGCCCCGGCGAAGCCGAATAGGCGATGTAAGACTGATGCGTTGCGGGGGCTTCCATCTTGGCAAGGCCACGGGTTGCCGACCGGAGTCCGCGCGTCAGCGGCATGTTCCGGCAGGCATCGAGAATGACAATGCTTGTCGCGGCACCATAATATTCCATTTGCGATATAACGGTATCCGCGGCCACGGCTTCCAGTTCGAGATCGGCCTCGCGGGCGATCGGGGCAGCGACCGGGATGAGGTAGTTGATCCCGCGCGTCTGCATCCCGTGCCCGGCATAGTAAAACAACCCGGTCGCATTGCGGCCCGATTTGGAAATGCGTTCGCCAAATCGCTGGATCGCGCGCTTCATCGTTTTCTGGTCGGCATTTGTCACCAGTTCGACGTCGAACCCCGCCGACTTCAACGTTTCGCCAATCGCCGTCGCATCGTTCACCGGATTGGCAAGCGCGCCCAGACTTTCATCATAGCCCGCATTGCCGATAACCAGCGCAATACGCGCCTCTGCATGGGCCGCGTGCGGCACGAAAAAGATCAGGAACGCCAGAACCGCAACCAGCCGGGCCATGGACCGCTTCCCCCAACAGCCAATCGGCAGGACTCTAGCGGGCGGGGACCATCCTAGCAACCAGGGGCCTTGTCCGGGACGGCGCAGCGCGTGGGCTTGTGCCAATCAGTTCCGCCACAATCGCGTATGTGCGTTCATTATCCACATCGATGGCGTTGCGGCCATCGGTGAGGATCACTGGCTTGACTGATAAGCCAAGCTTTTTTGAGATGCGCTTCAGCCCTTGCTCAAGCGAAGCCAGCCGCAGGCGCAAAAGGATCAGGTTGATCAGGCCGAAGGCGTCGATGATCCGCCCGACCTTTTTTGCAAACTGACCGCCGCCCCTGAACATCTCGGCTGCCCCCAGCGCATATGCGCCGCCAATCCCGTAGAGATTGCAGTTGGAATAGGCATCATCGGCAAAGCGGTAGAAGCGCCTCTGTCCGTCCGGATGCACGCAGAGCACGGAAGCCTTGCGGGTCATGGCGATTACGACATCCGCCTTTCCGGAAAGCGCTGCCCCCATCGCATCGAGCGCATCGGACGTGAGAAGCGCATTGTCGGCCGTCGTGATGATCGACGGGCCTTCATGGCCTTGCGCGGCAGCAATTACGCTGTCCGCCAGATTGTCAGCCGAAGCAACGCAAGCGATCGGGGCATGATCGCCGTCAATCTCCGCAATGATCTCCTCCATCGCGCCGAACAGATCCTCCTCTATGGAAATGGCAACGTCCCCAATGCCGGAATGGCGCGCCGCCGTTGCCAGCACATGCGCAATCAGCGGCTTGCCAGCCAGCGGCACCAGGCATTTGTGCGAAACGCCAAAATGCATCGCCAATGGATCGACGACACCCAGTCTCTGGGCAGCAAGGATGATGATGCGGATCGTGGACATCAGGCGGCGAGAACCTGTTCCTCCCTGACAAGATTCTGTCGCCTCAGGCTTTCGCACAGGATGGTTTCGATTAACACGTCATGGCTCCAGCCCATGAGCGCCGCCGACCGCCCGAACACTTTTTCAGACCAGAGATTGCAATTGAGGTTGACCTCGAGAAACATCAGCTGGCCGCTGCGCGCATCGAGCCGGAATTCGAATCGGCCATAATCGAACGGATGAAACACCGACGCCATGCGGGCGGTATAGTCGCGGATGACTGGGCCCCACCGCGGGTCATCGAATGCGGTAAGCTGGTATTTGTCGGCGCGATCGACCAGATCGCGCTTTTCCTCATAGGTTCTAAGATGCGCGGGATCATTCTGTTCGAAGAGCATCATCGGCATGATCGCAGGCGAACCGCCGGCCAGGATTACGGGCACTTCAACGTCGCTTCCTTCGAGAAAAGGCTCAACCAGCGCATCATGCCCTTCGGCGTGAATCTCGCTCACAGCATTCAGGACGCCGGCCCAATCGCCGGCATCGCGTACCCCCCAGCTTGCCGATGAGGCGTTGGGCTTGATCACCATCCGCTCGACCATCGGGCAGATCGCCTCATGGACCGGCGCGCCGCGGCGGTAGATTGCCCAGGGCGCCGTCGGAACGCCGCGCGCGCGCGCTTCGAGCTTGGTCAGGTGCTTGTCATCGGACAAGCCCCGCAGGATGGGACTCGCTCCGAGGAACGGAACGCCAAGCCGAGTGCACAGCAATGGCAGCAGCATTTCGGAATTCATGAAGCCGCCGCGATTGAGCAACGGAAACACAAAGCCGCAGGCCGGATCAGCAAACAGCGCTTCATAATTGTCCGCCAGAGAGAGATTGATGCCGATGCGTTCGAGCGCATGCCTGATCTCGCGGTGGTAGGGGGCGTGGTTGCCATCCTCATGATGAAGCCCGCCTTGCCAGAAGACATGCTTGGCCACGAACAGGACTCGCAAATGCTCCTTCGTATGGCGTGGGATCGGCGCAAAGCGCGGGGCGGCGGTGGGGAAAGCGAGAATGTTCATGGCACCGATAATCGCTCGGAACGATGACGGGAAAATGTCGGAAAGATGACACATAGTGTCATAAAGCAGTCGCATTTTCGGCCGATACCGCCGTTGAATCGCAGTGGAGTATCGTCATGTTCATCGACGCTTACACAAACGCGTTCATCGCCCGGATGCTGACATCGGGGGGAGATCGGCGGATCAGGGTTCCAGCGGGAGCCAATACCAATATCTACGGGGCGTCGCCGTTTCCGCGCGCGATGATGGCCTATGCCGCATCGACCGCAAACGACATTTCCTTGCACGCATTTCAGCATCTTTCGATGACCGCAGCTGCCTGGCCGACGAGCGAACCGATGTCCGGCAGCACCTACCGGCGCGCGCTGGAAGGGTTGCGACGCAGAATTCGTAACGCATATCGGCTGGACGATACGACTGACATCGCCTTTGCGCCGTCAGGCACCGATCTGGAATATGTGGCACTTGCGCTGGCAAAAGCCCGGTCAGGCTTGCCCGTGACCAACATCCTGCTGGGATCGGACGAAGTCGGCAGCGGCTGTCTGCTTGCGGCGGCGGGACGCACCTTTGCGACCGAAACCGCACTGGTCGAGGGAATCGGGAAAGGAGACGTCATTGAGGGTCTTGGCGATACCCGCGTCGTGGATATCCGTGTGCGCGACCTTCATGGCCGACCGCGGTCGAGCGCCGAAATCACCCGCGACATGGATCGGGCCGCGCGATTTGCGGTTGCTGCTGGACGCCACGCGCTCGCGCACACGATCCACGGCTCGAAAACCGGGCTGGTGCTGCCCGATCTCGACGGCATCGATACGTTGCGCGCAAGGTATGGCGCGCGCCTGTCGATCATGGTCGATGCATGCCAGGCGCGGATCGAGGCGGACACGGTCCGCGCCTATCTCGATCGCGGCGCCATTGTCCTGCTCTCCGGTTCCAAATTCATGGGTGGTCCGCCATTTTCGGGATTTGCGCTGGTACCGAAGGCTCTCGCAGATGCAGGATCGTTTGCCCGGGGCCTGAACAGGATTTTCCGGCGCGGCGAATGGCCCGCCCGCTGGGCCGCCGCAATGCCGCTCGATTCCGGCGCCAATCCCGGCCTGCTCCTCCGGCTTGAGGCGGCGCTGTTCGAACTGGAACGTTTCACCCGCCTTGCAGCCGATGCCCGGGATCGGGTGATCCACCGGTTCAACAATGCGGTCGACTCGTTTACCGACGCGCTCGGCGCACGGCTCGTTGATAGCGACAGGCCAGCGCCGCGACCACAGGACAGGCTGACACTGGAAAACGGTACGTTTTCGACAATCGACCTGTCGCCCCTTCCGGGTTCACCCGATTTTGCCACGGCACAGCGCTGGCAGCGTGTTCTCGCTGCGCGCGGGATCCGCCTCGGCCAGCCCGTCAAATGCATACACCTTCCCGATGGGCGCTGGGCCGGTACCCTGCGCGTCAGCCTTTCGATGCCCTTGATGATCGAGCTTGCCGAACTCGACGAAGCGGCAATCATCCGGCGATTCGATAGCGATATGGCGAGTATCGCGGAGGTGCTGGGCGCGGCCGCGCGAACGGTCGCGGCCTAAGCCAGCGCCTCGGCGATCAGCCTGCGGCTGTTCTCCACCCCGTAGAGCGCGATGAAGCTGCCCATGCGCGGGCCAGCGCTTGAGCCGAGCAGCGTTTCGTAGAGTGCCTTGAACCAGTCGCGCAGGTTTTCGAAGCCGCCGGTCTTGCCGATTTCATAGACGATGTTCTGGATGTCCTCAGCACTCGCATCGGCTCGGAGGGCGGCGAGCTCGGTGTCGAGCCTCTGCAATGCCGCGACTTCGATCCCTTCGGGCTTCCGGCGCTTGAGCGTCGGCACGACGAAATCCCGGTTGTAAGCGAGAGCAAGGGGGATGAGCTTCTCCAGCTCGGGAAAAGCCTCAGCAGTCGCGTCTTCAGCATAGTTTCCGAGATACGACCAAACCTGATTTTCAGTAGCATTGGCGCCGAGTACGCTCGCCAAATTCAGCAGCAGCCCAAATGTCACGGGCGGCGCGCCTTCGGGCACATCGCCGCCATGGATGTGGTGCACCGGATTGCCGAGCTTCTGCTCGATGGCCTGGCCCGGGTAGTTGCCGCGGAACTGGAAATACTCGTCCACAGCGCGCGGGATCACGCCGAGATGGAGCTGCTTGGCGCTCTTGGGCTCGCGATAGGCGTAGAAGGACAGGCTCTCCTCGCTGCCATAGGTCAGCCATTGCTCGAGGCTCAGCCCATTGCCCTTGGACTTGGAGATCTTCTCGCCCTTTTCGTCGAGGAACATCTCGTAGATCAACCCCTCGGGCTTGCGCCCGCC
>Ga0105164_10002091_pt1 | contig 12461 bp, 7 predicted proteins | sample VDWuncwatermetaG_FD_89674 | JGI IMG/M metagenome (GOLD analysis project Ga0105164, IMG submission 89674) | Wastewater microbial communities from Netherlands to study Microbial Dark Matter (Phase II) - VDW unchlorinated drinking water | ecosystem: Environmental > Aquatic > Freshwater > Drinking...
AATGCCCCTATATTTTGCAAAGAGCTTGTTCCTTTGCTTTCGCACCACTGGCAATTATATTGAGTTGTGCTTACGCATGCCCCTATCCCAATCTGATTTGCAAGGGCTTTCCATTTGCAGTTGCCGGTATTGCAGTTGTCTCTTGCGCATGTGTCTTCTGTTTTATAGTCATAGCATGACATTGAAGGGTCGCAATTGAAGCATGAATTCACAATTGTATTTGACCTGTCATAAAAGCAGTACCTGTTGTTTTCGCAGTCATTTAATGTGTAGAATAATCCAAAAGGGTTTGCGTTGGCATAATTGCAGTTTATTTTGTTTATGCATGAAGGTTTATTGCTGCTAACTGCACATACCTGTGTTGAGGAGCATGATGTGCCTTCCGGCATAAGTTTATTGAATGCATCACAAGAATATGCCTTATTGAACTTGTCACCAAACGTGCTTTTCACCCCATTAGCAAAATTTTTAAATGTGTCTGGAAAGTTTGCCATCAGGTAATCTTTAAATTGATCGTAGTATGAGCTTTGTATGCAGAAATTGCCTGAAGATAATCTGTCTTTGCATTCCAGGTTGCCTAATGATGCTGCTTTTGTTATTGTTGGGATGGAAAACTGCAGATTATAATGTGCTTTAATCTGATAAGTGTATATTGTGTCAAACAGCAAATCATCGGATGCATCTTCAAATGAGTTTGTGTTTGTTACGCCTATAACATTAAAATTTGTGCAGGCGCTGCCTTCGCATCTTAATATGTCATAAGAAACAGCTGTTTCACTGCATTCATCCTGCCATTTCAGCAGAAATTTTATTTGACTTTTTACAGGTGTAATTTCAAGGCTGCTTAATTTTGGCGTGTAACTGGGGTCGTTGCATGTTGCTCCTTGCGCTGCACAGGTTCCCCCTGATTCAACAGCGCCAGTCGGGCTTGTACATCCATTATCAACAGGATAGTCGGCGCAGCCGTTGTTGTCGTTGTCTATGCCGTCGCTGCATTGCGGCGCAGGGCATATCTGGTTGCAGTTTGTTTCACCCTTGTGAAATGTCAAGCCTGTCCCCTGGCATTGCGGGCCTGATGTAATTGAACCACTTAATGCAGAGCAGCAGCAGCCAAGAGCACATGCATCCACAGCTGAGCATGCCTTTCCAATAAAGAAGAAATTGGTTGTGCAATCATTGTAATCAGCCGGGTTAGAGGGATTTTGCTGTGATTTGTAGTAGTTTGGAAAATTACTTTGAGGATTTGGGCAGCATTCCTTGTCCCTCAACGCTAACCTGTCAGTAGAGCACGTCAATAAGCCGGCACCTGGATTGCTGCAACACCCAATTTCATCCGCGTAAACAGAGTTTAAACTAATCAGAAATAAAAAAATGCCTAATACAATCGCCTCTTTTTTTATATTGCTCATACCCTATTAACAGTTAGTATTTGATAATCCCTTAATTTGCCGTCATTAACTTCAACTCTGAATTTTCTTTGGGGCACATTTAACTTGTTGGGAAAATGCGCAGGTGTTTTTTCAAATTCTCCAACATAAATATCAAATGTCAAATTGTCCTCATCAGGGTCCTCTGCCCTCAAAGGCTTGTTTTTCAATAAATCGGATTCATTTAATAAATAATCATCTGGAAAATGAAAAACATTTGTTTTTATGTAATAAAGCGCAGGTGCCCTGTTTCTTCTGGCAAATACATATTGCATTGGCTTCCCGTAAACCAGCGAGTTTTCATCTGTTACAATTAACAAATCTGCCTTTGTTTTATCATCGGAAAAAATATTCTTGACCAACTTTATGTTTAATGACTCTTTACTTTTGTTTGCATCATTGATAGCAGATTTTATATTTTTAATATCATTTTCAATCATGTCCCTGATTAAAATATAATCATCCCTTAGGTTTAGATTTATATCCGTGGAGAAATCTTTTATTTCTGTAACTTCTTTTGTTGCAACATTGGTTATTTTTACTGGTATTTCTGATTTAACCCGAATGTCGCCGCTTGCTATCGCTATCTGCGTTTTGCTGCTGCCCATGTCTATCTCGTATCCCTGGCTTTTGAACAAGCTTAAATCTGCACAACCTACGATATTATGGTCTATGAAAGTTTCTATCTGCGTTTGTATTGAATTCGGGCCTTCAGAGGAATTGAGAGGCGGCATATTGCTTATTCCAAAAAATCCGTCGAATATTTCTGCATTTGAGTTTGCAGTTTTATAGGGAAATGTCTTCCATGGGTAATCCGGAATTTCCGATGAATATGGCGGCACTGCAAACTTTGGCGGGAGTATGTTGTATGCAACATTATGATTGTCATACCTGACAAAAAATAAACCTTCATCTGTGTCGCTGTAATCAATCAACGTGCCGCCTTGGCTGGAGTATATGTAGCCGCCTTGGCTGCCTAACAATACAATTGCATCCTTGGCAAGCTTGTCGACGCATTTGCTTATAAATTCCCTGATTGGCTTTGTGTCCGCCGCAGTTTCCTGTGTTTTTTTGATGCTCTGCTGGCTCTGCTTTTTTACTGCTGATTTTGAAAGGTACAGCACAAAGCTTACTATAATAAACAGGACTATACCAACAATCATAAGCATTGTTACCTGGGATTTCTTATTCATTTTACTCTTAATTTTGAGGTAAGGTCAGGCCATATGGACTCTGGGTCAAGGTTTGACAGCTGGCTTCCCTGCGCCAAGACATAGTAATTGTTGTTTTCATTTTTGCAGGATATTCCTGAAGAAAAATCTTTCTTCGCCTGGTTGAATTGCTCAACAAATTTGCATATGTCTGTGTCAAAGCCAGTGTATTGGATGACTGCATTCTTGATGCTTTTGCCCTCTATAGAGCCCCTGATTGATTTGCCTGCTTGCTCTGCCATATATAACTTATTAAATTTCTTCACACCCTTTAGATAAGATTCATCAAATGGCGGATTTGTTATCAATCTCTTTATAGAATCAACAATATCTTTTATCAGATTCTTAATAAAGGATGTTGACTCTGCTTCTGAAGGCACAGTTATTGCAGAAGAACTATAGATAAAGCTTTTTAATCGCATATTAAACCACGCCTTATTTGATGCATCGCATGAATGATATTGCCCGTCATCTGTTAAAGCATTATTGCAGTTTGTAACTCCGAATATGTTCAAGCTGTTGCTTGGCACATCTTCAAGGTTCTTGTTTATTGATGCTGCTGCAATTATTCTGCTGCCTGATTTTAAAACACAAAAGTTATTTGTTTGCAGATTTGAAATGACATTGGCAACAATTTCGCCTGAGCCGGTCAAATACTGCAGATTGTTTAATGTATTTTCCCTGTTGTCGCAGAATAAGGTGTAATCTCCGCTCTTAATCTTTAATAATTTCAATGCCAGCAATTTCGTCCTTGATGACCAATCGCCATTTTCGCAATAATTGTCTTCAACATATTGGTCTGAGTCAATGCATTGCGTGCTTTCATTTTGCCCGAAAGCGTTAACAAGACATTGTGTTTTCTTTGTGCAAAATCCAGATATGGTGTCATCCGGATTAAACTTTAGCTCGGATGAAGCCCATTCACCATCTATACATCTTAAACCGTTTACTGGCTGAGCCAAAGGATTTCCTCTTTGGTTTTCAGTGCATTTTTCGCCGTCCCAGCATTCATCTTGCGCGCAGCAATCTGCCGGTTGTTTTGGATTGGATATAGGTGCAAAGCTTACGTGTGTCCTATCAGTGCCCTCTGTTGGAAGCCATTGCTCTGTGTAGGAACAATAGTAATTTTTTTCCGGGTCATTGAAGCAGTAGTCATGGTTGTTTATTAACGGCGCTCCGCTATGGCTGTCTATGATGTTCAATAAATTTTTCCCATTTTTATTAAAGTTTGATTTGTCAAGCGCGCAGCCATGGAATTCCCCATTATAATTTACAACTGAATTATCTGTTCCGTCAACAAAAGAAACGCTGATTACTGGCTTTTTGTTCCAGCAGCCTCCTGTTCCACTGGAGTCATCATAATATTCATTTGAATCATCATCTTCGCTGCAGCACTTTGTGCCTGTCCATGCAAAGCCAGCTTTTTCACAGGTTGGCCTGTTGTTTCCTATAAGTGTTTTGTCGCTTACCTGCGAGCTGGAGATGTCCAAGTCAGTGACAAATTTTTTGTCAGGCCTGCAGTAATATGTTTTAGTGTCTCCGGAAGCGACTACTTGTCCTGTAATGTTGCCAAGAGTAGTATTTTGTGTTGGTGTAAGCTCATTCTCAAACTTGCTTGGATTTACAGATTGCCCTGTGCTTAATCTTTTTCCATCAATCTTTGACTTGCAGTTTCCATCTCCGCAGCATTCAACAATTGATTCTCTTCCACGTCCAATGCACATGTATTCGCTGTTGCCGACAGTTTGCCTCCAGAAAACACCATCGCATTTTCTCCAATTGCTCCCGTCTGACAAAAATTCTGCTCTGGAGCATCCAACATACCTTATGTCACCTAAGTTTGGAGACGAGGCAATCCATTGAGCTGATTGAAAGTTTGCATCAATGCTGCACAAAACCCCTGTGCTTGTCCTGCCGCAGTCATTGTCATCATTACCACAGCATTTTCCTTTTGCATTCCAATCAGTGCCTGCGATGCAGGTGCAAGCCCCGCTTGAATCGTCTGGATTTTTTTCTTCTACAACATCTGGTGAGACTGCACCACAAGTACATCCACCAGTTATGCATTTGCTTTCAGGAAGATAGTAAGCAAAATCACTTGGCGCTAATTCTCCAAATCCTGCCTTGACATCACCAGGTTTATAGCATCCGGCACTTTTTATCCTGCATGGCGGCGGTGGCGGAGGTGGAGATCCCTTATTGTGCGCTAAAAAACCCTCTGCAAAAAATGTGTTTGTCTTATCAACTTTTTTTAGGTTATATGTCTGGACTTTTTCATTGACGTGCTTTATGTCAACAATCTTAATCCATTTTTTTTCTATGTTTAATATTGAATCGCCGATTTCAATCTTTTTTGTTTTAATATTGGAATCATCCATTGTTGCTTCCGGTATTATAGAACCCCAGCCTTCATAAATGCCACTTTTAATGTATAGCGGATGCTCATTTGTTACCTTCAATTCTTTTCTATTTTCAAATGCAATTATGTAATAATCGTCCCTGACAGGGCTTTCTGTTTCTAGAACTTCGGTTATTACGGGCTTCATATCTTTGTCATATGAAATTATTTTATCACCGACTTTAACTTTCTCGATAGACACTTGAGAGCCGTTGCCCATAGTTATCAAGGTGCCTGGAAGAAAGCAACTGCCCCCACCACCGGCTTGAACAAGCAAAGGAATTGCAAGGGAGAATACTATAATTAAAATAAAAATAGTATAAAACCAAGATTTTTTTTTAGTGCTGATTATTTTTATCTACCTCTTTTTTAACATTAAAATAACACTCAAAATCATTAATAAATAAACTAAAACATTGCCGTATTTTGTATAAAATGTTTTATGGCTATTTACATATATATCCCCTATTAAAATCTTTTGTTTTTTCGGTTCTGATGAATAGACAACTTTTCCGAATGGGTTGACGATTTGGGTTATTCCGTCATTTGTTGCCCTGACGAGATACTTGGCATTTTCTGCTGCCCTTAATCTAGTGAATAGTGAGATGATATAACGGCCTCTTCCAAAAAACTGGTTGTTTGACATGGAAACTATGAATTTGGCATCTTTAGCAGCATAAGTTCTTGTAATTGACTGGATATTTTCCTCATTGCAGAGGGTTATGCCAAATTTATCTTTATTGTACGAAAGCGGCTCATTTCTTTTTCCCTTGACTATCGAAGTTTCCATGAAAATCGGCTCCACCGAGTCATACGTTTCAAAAGTGCCATCAGGCTTGAATACAAAGGCTGTGTCTGTGAAGTTTTCTTCATCAATATAAGAAATGGCTCCAACAATCATTGTTGTATTGAGAGATTGTGCTGTTGATTTTATTTCTGCAAAAATGCTTTTATTTTTAGTGATATCTTCTGTTAAAGAGTATTCTGGCCACACGATAATATCCGGTTTTTGTCTTGACGCTTCGTAAGTCATATTAATATAAGTGCCGAGTATTATGCCAAAAGAGTTTTGCTGCCTCCACTCCCATGAATACGGAAAATTACCCTGCAGCAATGCAACTTTTATTTTGCCTTCTTTATATGGAAAATCCGAGTAATTGCTGTATAAAAAAGATGATACCACTATAAAAATCAAAAACAAAAGCAGGAACAACAAATTTTTATTTCTATTGACAAAATAGTACGCAAGCACAGAATTAAAAAGAATTATCAAGAAAGTTATCCCATAACTGCCAAAATACCATATCAAAGGCGCCATCAAGGGCTGGAGCATCGCAAGGTCCATCCAATATATATGAATTGGAAGCAGCGAATAAAGCAGCATTAATAAAAGCCATGCCACAGGCGGCAGCAAAAATATGAAGCCGCTCTTAAATTTTTTTGAAAAGAAAGATACTGCTGCCAAAAATAATAAAAAGTAGGCTGTGAAAATAAAAATAATCAATGAGTACAGTTTGATTTTATATTCCAGGTTTGTGTCATAGACCCATGAAAAGGACATTATGGAAACGAATATTCCGTAAATTACACTTAATATCACGACTTTTTTTATGCTTTTTGTGAATGCAAGATATATCAATGATGCCAAAGTAATCCAAACAAAAAGATATAGTCCATATGACAATGATACAAAGGCAAATAAAGAAATCAAGAAGAGTGATATTTCCGTTTTATTAATTTTATTTTTATTTATTTTCATAAACCTGTTGAAAGGGAATCACTAATATTCTTGGCATCCATTCCAAATGATGCAAAAAGACACGCTAAATCATGAGGGCTTCTCAAGTGAAAAGGATTTTGGGAGAATGCACCTATGACTGTATTTACCTTGTATTTTTGGCATAATGCAATGTTCTGCATCATTCTTCCCATCAATATAGAAGTTAATGTGTTGTTCTTAGGAAATAAAGAGCTATAAGAAAAACCTACAGAAACGTTGTTCTTTTTGGCTATTTCGCATGTTATGTGATTCAAGCCGGATGCTCTCTGGTGCAGGTAATCCCTTTTGTGGGTCTCTTCAAACCCGTAAATCAGTTTTATTTTCTTGCTTTCTATAAGAAATCTGTCATTATCAGGGCTTTTTGCAGCGAGCAATCTTGATTGATGTTGTGCCTTGTTCAGGTTTTTTTGATTTACAATAAAACCAATTTCAATGTTTATATTGTGACTGTTTTTTATCAGCGCTAATTTTTTTTCAAATTTGTCTTCAATGTAGTAATTAAAATCATAAAGAAAATACAGTTTTTTGATTCCGAGTTTTGACGCTATTTCTGTGAATTCTGCTTCATTATTTTTGGGCAATACAATATCAGCAAACATATTTTAAAAATTTGCATATTTTTATATAAATTTATTGTTGTTCCATGCGAAACCAAGGGGGCATATTTTTTACAAAAACCATATCTCAATAGTTCTGTTTAAAAACAAAAGTATTTATAAATAAAGGGACTTTATAAACATCAAAAATCCAAAAGTCCTTTTTAGATTTTGTTTGGATTTTTGAGTGTGCTCGGAAATCCTTTTAGGATTTGCCGACATATTTATAAAGGAAACATACAAAAGAAGGTTGATTAGAGCCTTAAATGTTTATTGGGGGTGTTTTAGGGCTTTATCTATGAAAATAAATCCTATTTAGGGGAGTGAACTAATATGGCAAAGAAAGAACCTAAGAGAGACATAAAAGTTGTCAATATAGTTGTTTCTACATCTTTAATGCATGCTATACCGCTTGAAAAGATGGCAGCAACGCTTAGCAACACAGAGTACAATCCAGAGCAGTTTCCTGGGCTTGTAATAAGGATTAAAGAGCCAAAGACATCTGCTTTGATATTCAGCTCTGGAAAGGTTGTATGCACAGGAGCAAGGTCTATGGATAAGGTTGAAGAAAGCATTAAGAAGATAATAAAGAGCTTGGAAAAGATTAATGTCAAAATAACTGTAAAGCCGGAGATAAAAATACAGAATATTGTCGCTTCTGGCAGCGTTGGAATGGACTTAAATCTTAACACTTTGGCTATGAAGCTTGAGAACACAGAATATGAGCCGGAGCAGTTTCCAGGGCTTGTATATAAGCTTACTGCTGCTAAGGCAACATTTTTGCTGTTCAGCAACGGCAAGGTTGTGTGCACTGGCACTAAAAGCGAGAAGGAAGTCCATGCAGCCCTTGACAAATTGATTGAGAACTTGAAAAAGGTAAAAGCGTGATTTTGTTTTTTAATTTTTATTTTGATTTAATCAATAGGGAGGGAGTATCTACTTGCACTAAAAGTGTAACATGTCGCCCTCCACCCACACAGTAATGTTGAATTTTAAAGTGCATAATAAACCACTGGACATCTTTGCCTAAAATTTATAAAGCAGGAAAACAAGAGGCTTGGTTATGGAAATCAATGTTATCGAGCAAATAAAGAGGTTTCAGGATTTTATTGACAGCAATTACTATAATTCTTTATTGGAGAATGCAAGGAAAGGCAACAGGTTTTTGCTGATTGACTTCCTGGAGCTTTCCAAATATGACCCTGATTTAGCAACTGAACTTCTTGATGCTCCGGAAGAAACAATAAAGGCAATCGAGAAAGCGATTGAGCAGTTTGATGTTGACGGCTTGTCAAATTTCAGGATACGCTTTCATAACCTGCCGCAGAGCCAGCGCATTATGATAAGGGACATAAGAAGCAAGCACATAAACAAATTATTGTTTGTCGACGGCTTAGTAAGACAAAAATCAGATGTTAGGCCTCAGGTGACATCAGCAAGATTTGAATGCCCGGTTTGCGGCAACATAATCAATGTATTGCAGCTTGAAGGAACTTTTAAAGAACCGACAAGATGCGGTTGCGGAAGAAAGGGAAAATTTGTGATGCTTGACAAGGAATTAGTCGATGCACAGGGAATTGTGCTTGAAGAAGCATCTGAAAGCCTGGAAGGCGGCGAACAGCCAAAGCGAATCAATGTTTTGCTGAAAGACGATTTGGTAAGCCCGTTAAGCGAAAAAAGAACTTCTCCGGGCAGCAAGGTTGAGGTTGTTGGTGTTATTAAAGAGGTCCCGATAATATCAAGATCTGGTGCGAAATCAACAAGGTTTGATTTGATGATTGATGCCAACCATGTCAAACCAACTGAAGATACATTTTATGAAGTTAAAATAACGGATGAGGAGGAAAAAGAAATTTTGGAGATTGCCAATGACCCTAAAGGTTACGATAAACTCATAAATTCAATCGCGCCTTCAATTTATGGCTACGAGAAAGTAAAAGAAGCCTTGTTTCTTCAATTAATGGGTGGTGTGAGAAAAACCAGAATGGACAATGTTGTCAGCAGAGGCGACATGCACATTTTGCTTGTTGGCGACCCAGGAAGCGGAAAATCTGCACTATTAAAAAGGATAACTCAGATTGCCCCTAAAGGAAGATATGTAAGCGGAAAGGGTGTAAGCGCTGCTGGAATTACCGCCGCTGTCGTGAGGGATGAATTTTTGCACGGATGGGCGCTTGAGGCAGGAGCGATGGTATTGAGCAGCGATGGATTAGTTTGCGTTGACGAGCTTGACAAAATGAATTCAGAGGACAGGGCAGCAATGCACGAGGCGCTTGAAAATCAGACTGTAAGCATAAGCAAGGCGAACATCCAGGCAACTTTGATAGCAAGAACAACTGTATTGGCTGCTGCAAACCCGAAATTCGGAAGGTTTGACCCATATGGAATAATTGCAGACCAAATAGATTTGCCGCCAACTTTAATCAACAGGTTTGACTTGATATTCCCGATAAAGGACTTGCCGGAAGAAACAAGAGACGAGAGGATGGCAAGGCATATCCTGACATTACATCAAAACCCTGATGTAACTGAGCCGGAAATCCCAACAAATCTTTTAAGAAAATATATTGCCTATGCAAGGCAAAAAATAAGCCCAAAATTAACAGACGGAGCTTTGGAAGAAATAAAAGAATTTTATTTGAAGATGAGGAAGAGCGGAGGAAGCGAAGGCGGTATAAAGGCGATTCCAATTTCTGCGAGGCAGCTTGAGGCATTGGTAAGATTGAGCGAGGCGTCTGCAAAAGCACGGCTTGATGACAGGGTCACAAGAAAAGATGCAAAGAAAGCAATTGAGCTGCTTGATTACTGCCTGATGCAGGTAGGATTTGACAAGGAAACCGGCAAGATTGACATTGACAGGATAGCAACCGGGGTTGGTGCAACTCAAAGAAGCCACATTATGGTTTTGAAAGAAATAATAAGCGAACTTGAATCCAAGCTTGGAAAAGCAATCCCGATTGATGAGGTTGTTAATGAAGCCAAGAATCGCGGATTAGATGAGGATAAGGTTGAAGAGGCAATGGAAAGGCTGAAGCGTTCAGGTGATATATTTGAACCTAGGAGGGGCTTCGTTTCTAGAATTTAGATTCAAGAGGGTAAAATGCACCAATATTTTTCCTTAGAAGAATATTATTTATTAAAAAAAAGAGAGGTTGGAACAAATTTTCCATGGAAAAGATTTCTTAATTATGAGTATTTGGAACATGAAAACAATAGATTGCACAAACTATATGAGTGGTTAAAAGATTTCAAAAAAGCTCCCAAAAACCAAAGTGTTGACGAAGTTTCTTTATATGTTATTCCTTTAGAAATCTCTTCCTCTTGGGAAGCTTCAATAGCAAGACTAGTAGATTTTGATTTTATTGGATTATCAGCTTTTCAAAATTCTCCACCTGTTGTAGTAGTTGGATTACTACCTCGCATAGTGAAATGCCCTGATGATTATAAACTAATTAGAATTATGAAGTCTAGAAAATATTACTTAAGAAACGAAAAGCTAAAGATAAATGAACCTGTTTTAGTTATTGAGGACTGGGAATATTTACCATCAGATAGTATTTATCTAGATATACCTTACGAAAAGAGAATAATACAAAAACTACTTAAAGAAAATCTTGTTCCTAATGATAATGTTTCACTAGCTTTCCAATCTCCTATCTTAAGTGCACCATTTGTTTTTGGTTCTGTTGGAGGAATTTCTCTTTCCTCTATGTCGGGAGATTCTTCATTCGGATACGAACTTGTTAAAACAATTTATCAAACAGTACCCCCCGAGTACAGACCATTTGCACCACCTATTAAAGTTTATGCTGGGAATAAGTTTGAATATCTGGAGGGAATTAAATTTCATCTCGCTGAAAGACCTTATTCTGATAGAAATTTTCTTTCTGGAGTTCCTGGACGAGATTATAGCATCTTGCAAAGTGAATGTATAAAAAGGTCTAGATTTAACGGAGAATATTCAATTTTCTCAACTTTAAGCCCAAATGAAGGTAACGTAACACAGATTTGGAAAGAATTAATGAAGAATTTTGCATCGACAGATGTAACGTTACCTATGGATTTAGATGAATTATCTCATATTACGGATCTAACGAGAATGAGGAAGGAAATTAATTCAGATTTATGGGTACAAATTGTTCATGCAAGACAAATTTGTCCTCCATTAAACGAAAAAGCTACTGGTTTTATGGTAGAAACTGTAAATAAACTAAAGGAAGATTTTGATATGTTATTATCTGATGTGTATAAGAATGATTTAGAAAGAAAGAATTTGGTTGATTATATGATACACCCAACACAATTTAATGTCAAAAGATTAGTGCAATCAATAGCAAGATCTGAAAATAGGAGTGAACTAATAAAAGAGGATTTCTCAAGAATTAGAAGTCTGTTGTTGGATAATTTTACTGGTTTTATTGATCATCCAAGATTTGAGCGTATACGAATGCAAATGGAGACAAAAAAATCTGATTTAAGGTATTCTGTTATAGAGAGTGCATTAATAAATAATCCTAGGTTAACTATAAGTGAGGTATATGATTCGGTCAAATCAACGAACTTATTTAGGGATATATATGATTTGCAAAAATTGTTGGATTGGTTACATGAAAGAGGACACTTAATAATAAGTGCTGATAAGAGATATATTTGGATTGGACCTAAATCAAATTAACAAAATGCCATCTCTAGAACAAAAATCATTTCAAAGGCAGGTTGCGTACAAAATTTGTATTTCAGATTTATTAAATGGCGTTATAACAAAAGACGATGTTTCTGCAGGGTATATCAAGATAAATGGATTGAATATTTCCAGGACAAATATTATTGCCACAGTTGTTTACAAGTCTGATGATACGAGTTATGCAAGCGCGTTGATTGACGACGGAAGCGGAAGAATTTCATTGAGAAGCTTTGAGAATAAAGGCATTTTTTCAAATATAGATGTTGGTGATGCTGTTTTGGTTATTGGTAAGATTCGGGAATTTAACAATGAAAAGTATATTATACCTGAGATTTTGAAAAAAATAAAAGATATCGGGTGGGTGA
>Ga0105164_10002092_pt1 | contig 12457 bp, 8 predicted proteins | sample VDWuncwatermetaG_FD_89674 | JGI IMG/M metagenome (GOLD analysis project Ga0105164, IMG submission 89674) | Wastewater microbial communities from Netherlands to study Microbial Dark Matter (Phase II) - VDW unchlorinated drinking water | ecosystem: Environmental > Aquatic > Freshwater > Drinking...
GCCCTGAAGCGCGTCTGCGAGTCACTGTTGTCTGGCCAGTTTTCTGACGGCGATACCTTGCGCTACCGCCCCATAGTTGATTCCATTCTCAACGGCGACTGGTTCATGGTGGGCTCGGATTTCGCCGCCTATGCCGCCGCCCAGGAGAAAGTCTCGTCTTTGTGGGCAACACCAGATGACTGGACGCGCACCACAATCCTCAATACGGTACGTATGGGCTGGTTCTCGTCCGACCGGACAATCAGGGACTACGCCCGCGATATCTGGAAACTTCCAGTGAACTGAGGAGTGCGTCCCATGGCCAAAGCGAAATGGATTGTTTCCGATGCGGCCGTGGATGCGATTGTCAGCGGGCGGCATGCCAATCCATTTGAAGTTCTGGGCCTGCATCAGCACGGCAAGTCCTGGGTGGTGCGCGCATTTGTGCCAGGTGCCCTAGGCATAGATGTTCACACCCTCGACGGGGATATGAAGGGTGCCCTTGTACAACGCCATGCAGAGGGGTTCTTCGAAGGCACCATCAAACTGGCTGGGCGCCAACCCTTGCGTTTCTCCTGCTGCAATGAAGGGGGCGCTTGGACGGTCATTGACGCCTATTCTTTTGGTCCAGTCCTTGGCCCCATGGATGACTATTACATCGGTGAGGGCAACCACCTGCGCCTCTATGACAAAATGGGTGCGCACCCGATCCACCACGAAGGAGCAGACGGTGTGCATTTCTCTGTCTGGGCACCAAATGCCGAACGCGTCTCGGTCGTCGGCGATTTCAACGGCTGGGACGGCCGACTTCATGTCATGCGCAAGCGCCTCAACACCGGCATTTGGGGAACCTTTGTGCCGGGTGCCCACGAACACATGGGCTACAAGTTTGAATTGCTCGGCCAGGGCGGCGGTCGCCTGCCCTTGAAAGCCGATCCCTTTGGTTTCGCCGCCGAACTCCGTCCCAACACCGCGTCAAAAGTGGCCCGCCTCGACAGCTTTCACTGGTCAGATGCCGACTACCTCGAGCAGCGCACGGAACGGGATCAACGCCGCTCGCCCATGTCCATCTATGAAGTTCACGCCGGTTCATGGCGGCTTGGGCCAGACAACAGTTTCCTCACCTATGATGAATTGGCCGAACAGCTTGTTGCCTATGTCAAGGACATGGGCTTCACCCACATTGAACTCCTGCCGGTTTCAGAACATCCCTTTGACCCTTCCTGGGGCTATCAACCCACCGGACTCTTTGCACCAACCTCGCGTTTCGGTTCTCCCGATGGCTTTGCACGATTTGTCAATCATGCCCACGCCGAGGGCATCGGCATCATTCTTGACTGGGTACCTGCTCATTTCCCGACCGACGAGTTTGGCCTCGCGCGCTTTGACGGCACGGCTCTGTATGAACACGAAGACCCGCGGCAAGGCTACCATCCCGACTGGAACACGGCGATCTATAACTTTGGCCGCCGCGAGGTTTCAAGTTTCCTGCTCAACAACGCGCTGTTTTGGTGTGGCAAGTATCATGTTGATGGTCTGCGCGTGGATGCTGTCGCCTCCATGCTCTACCTTGACTATTCGCGCAAGGAAGGTGAGTGGATTCCCAACAAGGAGGGCGGACGCGAGAACCTGGAAGCCATCGCCTTCTTGCAGCGCATGAACCACGAGGTCTATGGCCAGAATCCTGGCGTGGTGACCATCGCGGAGGAATCCACGGCCTTCCCTGGCGTCTCAAAACCCACAAGCACAGGTGGCCTCGGCTTCGGCTTCAAATGGAACATGGGCTTCATGCATGACACATTGGAGTACATGAAGCGTGATGCCGTCCATCGCAAATTCCACCACAACGATCTGACCTTCGGTTTGCTCTATGCTTTTTCGGAAAACTTTGTCTTGCCGCTGTCGCATGATGAGGTGGTTCACGGCAAAGGCTCGCTGCTGGCCAAGATGTCAGGTGATGACTGGCAAAAATTTGCGACGCTGCGGGCCTATTATGCCTTCATGTGGGGTTATCCCGGCAAGAAGCTGCTCTTCATGGGTCAGGAATGGGCGCCCTGGGCGGAATGGAACCATGCCGCCAGCCTCGACTGGCATTTGCTGGACGGTCTGCCTCACAAAGGCATGCAGTCCCTCGTGCGCGACTTGAACCGTGCCTACAGCGCTCACCCTGCTTTGCATGCCCGCGACTGCGAGCCGGAAGGCTTTGAATGGCTGATTGCTGATGACCACGAGAACTCGGTCTTTGCCTGGGCCCGACACAGTGGCGATGGCAAGAAACCTGTTGTCGTTGTTTGCAATTTCACCGCTGTTCCCCGCGATAACTATATTCTGCCCTTGCCAAAATCCGGGAAGTGGCGTGAAGTCGTAAACTCAGATGCCGAAGCCTACTGGGGCACGGGTCGCGGCAACCTGGGAGGATTTGTTGCAACAGACACGCCCTCTCACGGCAAGCCTGCGTCAGTGCAGATCACTCTGCCACCCCTTGCCACGGTTTACTTCGCGGCTGAGACTTGACCGGACACAGAACTCCGGCAGGGAAATTTCAGAAGTGGGAGAAAAATCTTGGTAACAAAATCAAAATCCGCCCCCATCGCACGTGATGCCATGGCTTACGTGCTTGCCGGGGGCCGGGGCTCCCGCCTGATGGAGTTGACCGATCGGCGCGCCAAGCCTGCCGTACCCTTCGGAGGCAAATCCCGCATCATCGATTTTGCCCTCTCCAACGCGGTCAATTCAGGCATTCGCCGCATTGGCGTTGCCACCCAGTACAAGGCGCACAGCCTCATCCGACACTTGCAACGCGGCTGGACCTTTCTGCGACCGGAACGCAACGAGGGTTTCGACATTCTCCCCGCCTCGCAGCGCGTTTCCGAGGATCAATGGTATGCCGGCACCGCTGACGCGGTGTTTCAAAATCTCGATATCATTCTCACCTATCGCCCCAAATACATCGTCATTCTGGCGGGCGATCACATCTACAAGATGGACTATGAACTCATGTTGCAACAGCATGTGGACACGGGTGCCGACGTTACCATCGGTTGCCTCGAGGTGCCACGCGAGGAGGCGTCCGGTTTCGGCGTCATGCATGTGGACGAAAAAGATCGCGTCACCGCATTTATTGAAAAGCCCAAGGACCCGCCCGCCATTCCCGGCAGCCCGGACCTGGCGCTGGCCTCCATGGGCATTTATGTTTTCGAAACGGAATTTCTGGCGGGCCTGTTGCGCCGTGATGCGGCCGACAAGAAGTCTTCGCGCGACTTCGGCAAGGACATCATCCCCTACGTCGTGAAAAACGGCAAGGCCCTGGCGCACCGCTTCAGCAAGTCTTGCGTGCGCTCCGAACTGGAGGCTGGTGCCTATTGGCGCGATGTGGGAACTGTCGATGCCTATTGGTCAGCCAATGTCGATCTCACAGACACACTGCCGGAACTCGATCTTTACGACAACAACTGGCCCATCTGGACCTATAGCGAAGTCACGCCACCGGCAAAATTTGTCCATGATCTTGAGGGCCGCCGCGGCCTCGCCGTCGCATCATTGGTGTCCGGCGGCTGCGTTGTTTCGGGTGCAGCCATCCGGCGCTCGCTGCTGTTCACAAACGTCAGGGTAAATTCCTTCACGACCCTGGAAGAGGCAGTGGTGCTGCCGCGTGCGGTGGTTGGCCGCAATGCCTCTCTCAAGAAGGTGGTGATCGACAGCGATGTGGTCATTCCGGAAGGGCTGGTGGTGGGCGAAGACCCGGAGATTGACGCAAAACGCTTCCGCCGCACCGAGAGCGGCATTTGCCTCATCACCAAGCCGATGATTGACCGGCTGGGGTGATGCGGGTTCTTTCTGTTGCCTCGGAGGTCTATCCGCTCGTCAAGACCGGGGGCCTTGCCGATGTTGTTGGCGCACTACCTGCGGCCCTGAAACCACATGGCGTTGAGATGCGTGTGCTCGTGCCTGGCTATCCTGCTGTTATGAAGATGATGGCTGCCGCCAAGGCGGTACACACATACCCTGATCTTTTTGGTGGGCGCGGCCGCATCCTGTTTGGCACGGTGCAGGGCATGGAGTTGTTGGTGCTCGACGCAGCCCACCTCTTCGACCGGCCTGGCAATCCTTATCTCGGTCCCGACGGCAAAGACTGGCCCGACAACGCCATCCGCTTTGCAGCACTCTCTACCGTTGCCGCAGACATCGCCCGGGGTGCGTTGAAATCCTGGAGCCCGGACATCTTGCATTTGCATGATTGGCAGGCGGCACTTGCCGCTGTCGATATCCGCCACCGCGGCGGTCCGCGCACGGTGCTGACAGTTCACAACATCGCCTTCCAAGGTCAGTTTCCTGCGTCAGTCTTTCCGCGCCTGGGCTTGCCCGCCTCGGCCTATGCCATTGAGGGCCTTGAGTATTTCGGCAATGTCAATTTTCTCAAAGGCGGCCTGGCACTTACCGACATGATCACCACCGTTTCCCCCACCTATGCCCGCGAGATCTGCACGCCAGAATATGGCATGGGTCTCGATGGATTGCTGCGCGCCCGCCGCCACAACACGGTCGGTATCGTCAACGGCATCGACACAGATGTCTGGAATCCCGAAACAGACAAAGACCTTTCCGCCACATTTTCGCTTCGCGCGCTCGAGAAACGCCGCAAGAACAAGCGCGCACTTGAAAAACGTTTTGCGCTTGAGCAGGGTGACAGCATCATCCACGGTGTCGTCAGCCGCCTCACATGGCAGAAGGGCCTCGATATTCTTGCCAATCAGTTGGATTGGCTTGTAGCATCAGGTGCGCGTCTCGCGCTCATTGGCACCGGCGAACCCGGCATAGAGACCGCCTTTGCGGCAGCGGCCCTTCGGCACAAAGGCCGCATTGGTGTAACCATGAAGTATGATGAGGCTGTCTCTCATCTTGTCCAGGGCGGAGCCGACACCATGCTCGTGCCCTCGCGCTTCGAGCCTTGCGGTCTCACACAGCTCTACGGACTGCGCTATGGCTGTGTTCCGGTGGTGGCCCGCACCGGTGGCTTGGCTGACACCGTCATTGATGCCAACGAGGCCGCGCTTTCGGCTGGCGTTGCCACCGGCTTCCAATTTTCTCCTGTGGATGAACCGTCCCTGCAAAATGCCTTGCAGCGCAGTGCCTCGGCCTACGCTGATCAAAATCTATGGACCAAGTTGCAGAGCAACGGCATGTCTGCCGATGTTTCCTGGGACAGAAGTGCTGCCCACTACACGGACCTGTACCGCCAATTGAAAGGCTGACGGAATGATACGGACGGTTGCCACCACACCCTTCGAGGGCCAAAAGCCGGGCACCTCTGGCCTGCGTAAGAAGGTGAAGATTTACCAGCAACCGCACTACGCTGAGAATTATATTCAATCGATCTTTGACAGCCTGGAAGGCTTTGCCGGCAAGGCGCTTGTGATTGGCGGTGATGGCCGCTTTTGGAACAAGGAAGTGATCCAGGTTGCCATTCGCATGGCAGCCGCCAATGGCTTTGGCACGGTCATCGTCGGACAAAACGGTCTGCTCTCGACACCGGCGGCATCCCATGTCATTCGCCACCACAAGGCATTTGGCGGTCTGGTGCTTTCAGCAAGCCACAATCCGGGTGGACCGGATGGCGATTTCGGCATCAAGTACAACATGGGCAACGGCGGACCGGCACCTGAAAAAATCACCGATGCTGTTTTTGCCAAGACCAAGACCATCAAGGCCTACAAGATCAGTGACAGCAAAGACGTTGACCTTTCCAGACTTGGCAACGTTTCCGTGGCCGACATGACCGTGACCGTTATCGATCCGGTGGCGGATTACGCAGCGCTGATGCAGCAGCTCTTTGACTTTGACGCCATCCGCTCCCTCTTTGCCTCCGGTTTCAAGATGAAGTTTGACGGCATGGGTGCCATCACCGGACCCTATGGCAAAGTCATTCTTGAGGACATGTTGGGCGCTCTCAGGGGCACAGTGATCAATGGCACACCATTGCCGGATTTCGGCGGCCACCACCCCGACCCCAACTTGGTTCACGCCAAAGAACTCTGCGACGATGTGATGAACGGCACCGCCTATGATTTCGGCGCCGCGTCCGATGGCGATGGTGACCGCAATCTCATCGTTGGCCGCGGCATCTATGTCACACCATCGGATTCACTAGCCATCATCGCCGCCAATGCAGGCGCTGCACCCGGCTATGCCCAAGGCATTGCCGGCATTGCCCGCTCCATGCCCACAAGCTGTGCGCCGGACCGGGTTGCGAAGAAACTGGGTCTGCCCTGTTTTGAAACCCCCACAGGCTGGAAGTTTTTCGGCAACCTGCTTGATGCCGGCCTCGCCACGGTTTGTGGAGAAGAAAGCTTTGGCACAGGCTCCAATCATGTGCGCGAGAAAGATGGCCTGTGGGCCGTGCTCATGTGGCTCAACATTCTGGCGAAGTCCCGCAAGAGCGTGGCCGACATCGTCACGTCGCACTGGCTGGAATATGGCCGCAACTTCTACTCGCGCCATGACTACGAAGAGGTGGACACCGACTCCGCTAACACATTGATGGCGAACTTGCGTGCCAACCTCTCCGCCATCAAGGCCAAACACGGGCTGACCACCGCAGATGATTTCGCCTATGATGATCCCGTGGACAAGTCACACACGTCAAAGCAGGGTATCCGGCTGATCTTTGCCGATGGTTCGCGCATCATCTATCGGCTTTCCGGCACTGGAACAGCAGGTGCCACCTTGCGGGTCTACATCGAACGCTATGTGGCGGAAGCCTCACGCCACAGGCAGGAAACGCAGGCTGCACTTGCTGACCTCATTGCCCTGTCCCGCACCATTCCTGATATTGCAGGCCACACCAGCCGCCACGAACCGACGGTGATCACCTGAAGCCTGCCGATCAAAACCTCGGAGTGACGATCGGGGATGGCGGCATCCATGTGGCTGTGGCGTCGCTCCATGCCACGCGCATACATTTCTGCCTTTTCGACGACAGCGGCGATACTGAACTTCGCCGTGTGGCGCTCACCCCGCATGGCCATATCCACTCCGCCTTCATTCCAGGCGTGCAGGAAGGAGCGCGCTACGGCCTGCGCGCCGAAGGCCCGTGGGACCCCCATGCCGCCCAACGTTTTGACGTGACAAAACTTCTGGTGGACCCCCACGCAACGGCACTCGACCGCGCCTACGCCTATCATCCAGCCTTGTGCGAGCGGGGCCGGGACACCGCGGCCCTTGTGCCCAAGGCCATCGTACAAAAGCCATTCTCCAAAGTCGTGCGCGCCAAACCGCATCAGCCCAAATGGATTTATGAGCTCCCCGTCAAGGCTTTCAGCCAACTGCATCCGGATATTCCGAACAGCAAGCGCGGGACCATATCCGCACTCGCGGAACCCGCGGCACTTCAATATTTCAAACGGCTGGGCGTGGACACGATCGAACTCATGCCGCTCATGGCGTGGATTGACGAACGCCATCTCCAGGCCCTCGGCCTCGCCAACGCCTGGGGTTACAATCCCGTGGCTTTTTTTTCTGCTGATCCACGTCTCGCCCCTGGTGGCTTTTCCGAGATCGCGGCCACCATCAAGACCCTGCACGAAAATGGCATTCAGGTGTTGCTCGACGTGGTCTTGAACCACACGGGTGAAAGCGACGCCTCCGGCCCCACGCTGTCATTCCGCGGCCTCGACAACGCCACCTGGTACCGCCATTGGCATGGTGCGCCTGTGAATGATTCCGGCTGCGGCAACACCATGGCCCTCGACCATCCTCAGGTGATCGATTACACCGTGGCGGCATTGCGACACTGGATTGAAGCAACGGGGCTTGATGGATTTCGCTTCGACCTCGCCACCGTCATGGGGCGCAACGGCCACGGCTTTTCCGCAGATGCCCCTCTGTTCCAGGCCATTGCAGCCGATGCCGTGCTGGGTGACTGCATCCTCATCGCCGAGCCCTGGGACGTCGGGCCCGGTGGCTACCAGCTCGGCAACTTTCCAAAAAGCTGGCCGGAGTGGAATGACCGCTTTCGCGATGATGTCAGGCGCTTCTGGCGCGGCGATACGTTCTCTGCCAACCAGTTGGCCACACGCCTTGCAGGCTCCTCGGATGTCTTTGCCAGCAAATCACCCGCACGCAGCATCAATTTCATTGCGGCCCATGACGGCTTCACCTTGCGCGACCTCACAATCCATGCGGAAAAAGACAACTTCGCCAATGGCGAAGGTAACCGCGATGGCAAATCCCATGAAGTGACGTGGGTTGGTGGCGATGTTCGGGCCCTGCTGGCAACTCTGTTTTTTTCACGCGGCACTCCGCTGCTCACCTCTGGCGACGAGTTCGGCCGCAGCCAGGGCGGCAACAACAACGCCTACGCCCAGGACAACGAGACGACTTGGCTGAACTGGACGCAGGCCGACGACTCCCTGGTCGAGTTCACCGCCAAGCTGGTGAAACTGCGCCAGCAACACCTCGCGCTCTCGGCAGATCGCTTCCTTACCGAAAGTGATGCCACATGGTTCGACGCGAGGGGTAAGCCACCGGACTGGAAGAAGCCACGCAATCGCGTTCTGGGACTTTGTCTGACCGATGGAACCAGCCAACTCGCCATTGTCGTCAACGGTGGGGAAGATGCCACGCGCTTTCCCCTGAAGGGAAACTGGCGAAGGCTGTTCTGCTCCGCCGATGGGGCGGATTGTCCGGCTAAGGCAGTGGCGCTTTTCCAGAGAAATGCCTAGAGTCAAAGTCTGATTGCAAGGAGATGCACATGTATTGGAACGAGCCGGAAGGCACTGGTTTTGAAGTGATCGACAAGCGTTTCAAGGATTGCCTGGTAGGGCACGGTCGGGTGGAGCGCCTGTGGACCGGAGCACGATGGGCGGAAGGCCCGGCCTGGTTTGCGGCCGGACGCTACCTGGTTTTCTCCGACATCCCCAACAACCGCATGATGCGTTACGACGAGTGTGATGGCAGCATGTCGGTTTTCCGCCAGCCCGCAAACAACTCAAACGGCAACACCACGGACCGCGAGGGCCGCCTCGTCAGCTGCGAACACCTTGCCCGCCGCGTGACCCGCACCGAGTTTGACGGTACCATCACCGTGCTTGCTGATCGTTTCAAGGGCAAGCGCTTCAACTCGCCCAATGATGTGGTCGTGAAATCCGATGGCTCCATCTGGTTCACTGATCCGTCCTACGGCATCTTGAGCGACTATGAAGGTGCGAAATCGGCCATGGAGCAGGACCGCTGCAACGTCTATCGCATTGATGGCCAGAGCGGCGAAGTGACGATTGTGGCCGACGATTTCGAGAAGCCCAATGGCATCGCCTTCTCCCGCGATGAATCAATTCTCCACATCGCCGATACCGGCGCTTCCCATTTGGAAAACGGACCGAAGCACATCCGCTCGCTCAAGGTGAAAGCTGACGGCAAGTCGCTGGGGGCCTCGAAAGTTTTTGCCGACTGCTCGGCTGGCTTGTTTGATGGCTTTCGCGTCGATACGGATGACCGCATTTGGACAAGTGCCGGTGACGGTGTCCACTGCTACCTGGCAAGCGGCGATATGATCGGCAAAGTGATCATTCCAGAGCTAGTTGCCAATGTCTGCTTCGGTGCCGCGCGACGCAATCGCCTGTTTATCTGCGGCTGCACCTCGCTCTATTCAGTGTTTCTCGCCGTGAATGGATAGCTGGCCATGATCGCCATGCCTCTTCCGGACGGTTCCGTCCTGATGCGGCGGGGAGAAATTGTCGCTGCCCTGCGCCAAATTCTTCCTGGCGACCATGTGATCGATGCAGCACCTGCCCTACGAGCCTATGAGTCCGATGGCCTTGCCGCCTATCGCCAGCCTCCCATGGTGGTGGCCCTGCCATCAACAGCGGAGCAGGTGTCGCAAATCCTCCGCTATGCCCACGACAACGGCGTCAAAGTCGTGCCCCGGGGTGCCGGCACTGGCCTGTCCGGCGGGGCCCTGCCCCTGGCCGATGGCATTCTTCTCGGCATGGCGAAATTCAACCGCGTACTCGACATAGACTTCGCCAACCGCTGCGCTGTGGTGCAGCCAGGTGTCACAAATCTCGCCATCACCAAGGCCGTGGAACACCAGGGTTTCTACTATGCGCCGGATCCGTCTTCGCAAATTGCCTGCACCATTGGCGGCAATGTGGCGGAAAACTCCGGCGGCGTGCATTGCCTGAAATACGGCCTGACCACCAACAACATTCTCGGCATCGAAATGGTGCTGGTGACAGGCGAGATCATTCGCCTCGGCGGCAAGCACCTTGACAGCGAAGGCTACGATCTCCTGGGTCTGATGACGGGATCAGAAGGACTGCTCGGTGTTGTCACCGAAGTCACCGTCCGCATCCTGCAAAAGCCCGAAACCGCAAGGGCCATGCTGGTGGGTTTTGCGTCAAACGAAGATGCGGGCACCTGCGTGGCCGACGTCATTGCCGCAGGCATCATCCCCGGAGGCATGGAGATGATGGACCGACCCGCCATCCATGCGGCAGATGATTTTGCCCAATGCGGCTATCCCCGCAACGTCGAAGCCTTGCTCATTGTCGAACTCGACGGGCCGCAAGTCGAGGTGGACCATCTCATTTCCAGGGTGAAAGCCATTGCGGAAAAAAACCGCTGCGCCACACTTCAGGTCTCCCGCAGCGAGGGCGAACGCCTTGATTTCTGGGCCGGACGCAAATCCGCATTTCCCGCAGTCGGTCGCATCTCGCCGGACTACATCTGCATGGATGGCACCATACCGCGCAAGAGACTTCCCGAAGTGCTGCGGGCCATGGCAGATCTTTCCCGCAAGCATGGCCTGCGCGTGGCCAATGTTTTTCACGCCGGCGACGGCAATTTGCATCCACTTATCCTGTTCGATGCCAACAAGGATGATGAGTTCGCCCGCGCCGAAGCATTTGGCGCCGATATCCTGAGACTCTGCGTGAATGTCGGTGGCGTGTTGACGGGAGAGCACGGGGTCGGCATCGAAAAGCGCGACCTGATGCCGGAAATGTTTTCTGAGATCGAACTCACCCAGCAGCAGCGCCTGAAATGTGCCTTTGATGCCCAGGGCCTGCTCAATCCCGGCAAGGTTTTTCCCGTACTCCACCGCTGCGCCGAATTGGGCCGCATGCATGTGAAGGCCGGAAATCTGCCTCACGCAGATCTGCCGCGCTTTTGATGGTGCGGCCCATCACTCCGCGAACACTTGAAGAATTGGCGTCCCATGTGGCCGACGCTGTGGAACCATTCCGTTTGCAGGGCCATGGCACAAAACCCACACTTGGCAATCCTGTGGTCGCGTCGCAGCTGCTGTCGTTGACAAAGTTCTCTGGCGTGGAGAGTTACGAGCCCGAAGAACTCATCCTCGAAGCAGGTGCCGCAACCAAACTCGCGGACATTGAAAAGCTGTTGCGACAGCGTGGACAGATGCTGGCCTTTGAACCACCGGATTGGTCGCATCTATTTGGGACGTCATCTTCTGGCAGCCTGGGAGGTGTTGTTGCCACGGGATTGTCCGGCCCTCGCCGCCTCAAATCAGGGGCCGCGCGCGATCATGTCCTGGGCTTTACCGGTGTTACTGGTGCAGGAGACATCATCAGGGCCGGTGCGCGCGTGGTGAAAAACGTTACCGGCTACGACCTCCCCAAACTGGTGACGGGCTCGCATGGCTCACTGGTGGCCATGACCGCAATCATCGTCAAGGTCCTGCCCTGCCCCGAAACAGAAGAGACGCTTGTGTACCTCGGCCTTGAAGATGCGGAGGCAGTGCGCCTCATGTCGCTGGCCATGCAATCATCCGCTGAAGTCTCCGCGGCCGCCCATGTGCCTGGTGCGGGAACGTATCTGCGGCTGGATGGCGTTGCACCATCGATTGCCTATCGCAGGGACCGACTTGCAAGACATCTCGGCCACAACGCCAGCATCATGAATGAAAAAGAGTCCGGCAAACTCTGGTCTTCCATCCGTGATGCGAAGCCATTTGCCAAACTCAAATCATCCAGCCTTTGGCGCATCAGCGTGGCGCCCTCCAACGGCCCAGCGGTGACAGAACGCATCCTCGCAAAGCTCAATGCCAAACATTTCTACGATTGGGCAGGCGGCTTGATCTGGCTTGCGGTCGAAGGTGAACCGGATGGTGGCGTTCTTTTGATCCGCAGTGCCTTCACCTCGGGCCATGCCACGCTGATCCGCGCCAGCGATGACGTCCGCCACAAGATCAGTGCGTTCCAGCCCCAGGCGGAAGCTCTCGCCGCCCTGTCCATGCGGGTGAAGCAGTCATTTGATCCCAACGCCATGTTCAATCCCGGCATCATGATGAGGGCGTGACGCATGCAGACCCAGTTCACTGAAGAGCAGTTGAAGGACCCGCGACTTGCCGACGCCAATGGCGTTCTGCGCAACTGCGTGCACTGCGGCTTCTGCACGGCAACCTGTCCAACTTATGTGCTGATGGGTGATGAACTCGACAGCCCGCGCGCGCGCATTTACC
>Ga0105164_10002094_pt1 | contig 12454 bp, 10 predicted proteins | sample VDWuncwatermetaG_FD_89674 | JGI IMG/M metagenome (GOLD analysis project Ga0105164, IMG submission 89674) | Wastewater microbial communities from Netherlands to study Microbial Dark Matter (Phase II) - VDW unchlorinated drinking water | ecosystem: Environmental > Aquatic > Freshwater > Drinking...
GGTCAATTCTCTGCGCATCGACATTCCCAAGGACGGGATCCCTCCGGAGGGGCGGTTACGGGAAGGAGTCAATTATATCGAAGTGGAGAAGTCGGAACGGATGTCTATGGAGCCGGCGCTCAAGATCTTTAACGAAGGGCTGGCTGAGGCGGAGAGAAGGAAGCGGTAACAGTCTCCCTATGTAGGAAGTCGGATGCCCAGGCGCTGTGCCCGTCCGGACGTAGCTTCAGCCAGACTTTGCTGCCTTCTTCTACGGGATTGTGTCGCTCTCCATAGATCACAATGATCCCTTGTTCATGGACTTCGACCTGGTATTCGGTTCGTTCACCGATAAACAGCGCAGCCTGCGCCGTGCCACTGATCATTCCTGAGGGCACCACGGACCCCATTGCCGGGAGAATTTCCACATCTTCGGGCCGAACCGCGATATAGACCGACTCGCCGGTCTTGATGCCATCGGGATTGTAGTTGCGGCCAAAAACAACGCAGTCCGGCGCGCCCTCGATGGCGATGGCTATCTGTCCCGATGGATTGCTGCTTTGCACTTTGCCCTTGAACAACAAAGTCCGGCCAAGAAAATCCCGCACGAATTCGTTGGCGGGCTCTTCGTAGAGAAGCCGTGGGGCCCCCTGTTGCTGCACAACGCCCGAGTTCATCAGCGCAATGCGGTTCGATAGGCTCAGCGCTTCAATTTGATCGTGCGTAACGAACAGCACCGCGATCTTCAAACGCTTCTGCAAAAGCTTTACCTCCAGCCGCATCTGCTCGCGGAGCTTGGCGTCGAGATTGCTGAACGGCTCATCCAAAAGCAAAACCCGAGGCTCGGTCACCAGCGCGCGCGCGAGGGCGACGCGCTGCTGCTGGCCCCCGCTCAAGAGGGGCCCGGGGCGATCCTCGTATCCGCCCAGGCCAACGAGCTCCAGTGCCCGGCGCACGCGCCCCCGGATTTCCTGGCGCGGAAATCTGCGCGACTTGAGCGGAAAGGCCACGTTCTGCGCCACCGTCATGTGCGGCCAGATGGCGTAGGACTGAAATACCATGCCTACATTCCGTTTGTCGGGCGCTAATAGCAATCCGCGCGAGGTCATGACAACGGGGCGGTCGCCAAAGAAAATATCGCCTTCGTCTGGAATTTCGAGGCCTGCCACAATGCGCAGAGTGGTCGTCTTGCCACAGCCGCTCGGGCCGAGCAAGGTGACGATCTCTCCGTCATACACATCGAGAGAGAGATCCCTTACCGCAGGCTCCTTGTTGCCTGGATAGGTCTTCCACAGCCCCTTGAGCCGCATGGCCGCATTGGGCTTGCTGGCTCCTTCTATATTTTTGCCAGCAGATGGCGCCTCGAACCTATCTCTGGTTGAGAAACTTTTAACCATCGTCTCACCTACCCCGTGGGCTTGAATCGTCCGTCCAGCCCATACGCTTCAGAGCGCAGCGAACTCCTCCGAGGAACCGGATAATTTTTGTCCCTAGATAATCTTTCCGTTCCCTTGTTGTCAAGGGAATGTACTCGTTCGCTAAGGGGAATGCGCTTGATTTTTACCGCCAGTTGACTAAAGTGATGAGCGCCAAGTACTGGGATGAACTTGTAAGTCCTACCGCTATTGGTGGACAGCAAAATAGAAAATTTACGAGGGGCAAAGCTATGACAAAACAGTCTCTTACCAGAACTCTCCTCTCGGTTCTTGTTCTCCTGGCCACCGTGGTCTGCGCTCCCCGCCTTGCGTCTGCCGCCTCGGCCCGCCCAGAGACGAAGCCCGCCTGGCAGGTAGAATGGGAAAAGACGCTGGCGGCGGCCAAGAAAGAAGGAAAGGTCGCGGTCTTTGGCCCTCCGGGAATACAGGCACGGCAGATCCTCGCGGACTCGTTTCAAAAGAAGTTCGGCATCCAGGTCGAATACACAGGGATCTTCGGCCGTGATATGGCCCAGAAGATCCTATCCGAGCGCAGGGCGGGCTTCTATGCGGTCGATGTCCATTTAGGAGGCACCACTACCATTATGACCGTTTTTGAGAAGGGTGGTTTGCTGGAGCCACTGGAACCTATGTTTATTCTTCCGGAGGTCAAAGAGCCGCAGAATTGGGTCTTGGGTCATCTCTGGACGGATAACGCCACGAAGACCGTCTACCTCGCCACTGTCCAATTGAATTCCTCTACAGCTATCAATACTTCGTTGGTGAAACCTGACCAGCTTAAGTCTTTTACTGATCTCCTCGATCCCAAGTGGAAAAAGAAAATCGTCTTCTTCGAACCTCGCTCGCCCGGACCCGGAGCCGCTACTTGGAGCCATTTGGGGCGTACTTTAGGAGAAGAATACTTGAAGCGTCTCGCCGCTCAGGAGCTGACGATCTTTCCCAATAGCCGCGACATGGCAGAGGCTGTGGTCCGGGGTCGTTTCCCCATTGGCCTCGGAGTGTCGGGCGAAGATGTGGCTCCATTCATCAAGGAGGGACTTCCCATCACACTGTTAAAAGCCAGCCATATGAAAGAAGGAAGCTACGCCAGCCCAGGCCCGAGTGCGGTGGTGGTTTTTAAAAACGCGCCGAACCCCAATGCCGCGAAGGTCTATCTGAACTGGTACCTGAGCAGAGAGGGACAGCTCCTCTTTGCCGAGGGTGTTGGCTATCCCCATAGGCGAGCCGATGTGCCTGTCATAGAAACCTTGGGGAGAGAACCGATTCAACCGCTCGTTGCCAGAGGAGAGCCGCTTCCGTGGTGCAACGGCTGCGACATGAGGTCGATTCAGGACGCGCAGAAGTACCAGGAGTTGGCCCGGCAACTGTTGAAATAGGCCAAGCTGGGGTGACTGGATGTGAGCTTCGAGGAGGGTGGAGCCGATCCGAATCCTACGAGGCTTAATGGATCGTTGAGACGGATGGAGTTGAAAGACGGGGCTGCCGTGCGATTTTGGGGGCGATCTTGCGCCATTGAATCAAGGCGATGTCAGTGGCGGAAAGGGTCTCGGGATTTCGATAGTTTTGCGATTCAATGAGCCGCTTATCCTGACCGACGAACTGGCGCTGCTCCAAGCGGTAGAAGGTCTTGAACCATATCTTCAACAGTAGTCTATGGATGAATGACTTGGGGAATATCATCGTGAAAGAAAGCACCCGCGTGTGGTTCGCATCCACGGGAACCGGCCACTGCATGGACGTCTTTAATTTCCCCTGTCTGACCACCGCATATCCAGGCATGAGCACACCAAGGCCCCCTTCCCAGTTGTAGCTGGACTTCGCTCTTCTCCGCCACCACTTCCGCCGCCACCAGTAGTGTCTGGGGAATTTACCCAGCCCCGGGTAGTCCGCCTGGATACCCCCATAGGTGACGCGCACTTGTAAGCCGTTGTTATCGGCCAGTGGCTTCAGCAGGATCCCGCCGCAGACCGGAATAGGCGAAAAAAACATTCTCCAGGAGGTCCGATGAACAAGGCACGCGTGGAGCAGGTCGGGATAATTCTCCGTTACGTTCCGCCAGTCACATGTCCAATTCCAGAAGGTCACCTGGGGCATCATATTGGGGTCATTGGCTTCGGGAGGGAGATCCTCCTCGAGGGGGGGAGGTTCCCCTTCGCCGATGAATGCCCAGACAATGCCAAAACGCTCCTCGGTGGAGTAAGAGCGGACCCGAACCTGGCCTGGAAGGCGGGATTCCGGTCCCTCCACGATCGCCGCCACGCATTCCCCCTGGGCATTGAAAGTCCAACCATGATAACCACAACTCAGCGTGCCTGGGAAAATAACCCGGCCGCGCGACAGCATGGTCCCCCGGTGAGGGCAGCGATCGACCAGCACCGCAACCTTATCGCCGGCACGGAAGAGCACTAAATCTTCGCCCAGTACCCGCACCGAGACAGGACGCCGGCCGACCCGACCAGATTCGATGAGAGGGTACCAGTAGTTGCGAAACCCGAGGAGCGGCAAATCCGGCAAAACACTAGGAGTGCCGGGCTCTTCGTTCACCTGTGCTTCCATGTCGCTGCACCTCAACGGCCGGCTAGGAGCGCACCGGGAGGGAGACGATGGCCTGTCCCCGCGCGGCTTCCGCCCGTGGATTTTGCACCCAGATCTCCAGGGAGACCCGGCCCTGGTTCTCGATCACCTCTTTGTTCACGACCCGGCCCCGGCAAGTGAGCGTGTCCCCCGGGTGGCTGTTCTTCACCATGCGAAAGGGACCTAATTTTATGAGTCGCCCATCGAGCCCGATCCACCTTCGAAGGGTGATCTCGTAAACCATCTCATAACCCCGCGTGTTGAAGATGATATCATCGAGGCCGGCGGCGCGCGCCGCGTCGCGGTTGTGATGGATCGAGCCCCACATGCGGTCCACGGCCACGCTCATCACGATGCGCTGGTAGTTCATCCAAACGCTGTAGGGCGGCACCTCGTCTCCGACATTCACGCCCGCGAACGTGAGCTGTCGATCCCAGTCGATCTTGGGATTGCTGCTCTCGGGAATTTGCTCGGACGGCGGCGCCTGCTCCCGAGGACCCGTCTGAGCGGCTTCCACCCGCTCCGGAAGGGGATTGTACTTGTAGCCCGTATTTCGCTGGATGGCCACCAACTCCCCCGTTTGCTTTGAGATTCTGCTCTCAGCCGTCAAAAAAACCCCGTCACCCAGGCGAGTGCGCTTAGGCGTGACTTCCGTAAGCTTCGTCGTCCCGCGCAGCCGGTCGCCCGGATACAAGGGTTCAAAATACTCCACCTCGCTGGAAGCGTTGAAGCCCTTCGAGAAAGGGGTCGGAATGTCGACCCGGAACGTGCCGTTTTTCTCCTGCAGGCCGGGCGCGTAAATAGACGGCTCCCCGGGCGACCAATAGGGAGGCATCGCCCACAGAGGCGTCATGGCCCCGGGCGCGATGATGGTGCGATAGCCATGCGCTCGCGCCACCTTCTCGTCGTAGTGGAGCGGACAGTCGAAAGCATATACCTCGAGCTTCCGGCGGATATCATTGCGCGAAACCTCGTCGACGCCTTCATAGGCCGTCTCGCGCCCCAGCCATTTCCGCGTCCCTTCCAGTGAGACGCTCTCAGTATCGGCCCGATCTTCCATCATACCACCTCATTTGGCCATGGTCATGCACGCCGTGGGATCCATAAGCGCTTACCGAGTAAAAGCCTGGCAAGGTAACGGGTTTAGATCCATTAGGATTAAGAACGGGTCAAGGGTAGTATCTTTTTTAAAAACGCGCAAGCAATAGCGCTGCTGCTCTCAATCTACGTGCGCTAGGTCGCGGTGAGGTGAGCAAAGCAGGGAAAGACGAAACGGGTGGGGCGGTGCGCCCGCCGAGAATCGGACTCGGACTAAGGATTACGGAGACCCTAGAAACTCATCGGTGCCCATGTCGTCTTTTTTAGATCAAAAGAGTTGTCAGACTCTTAGGAAAAGTTGTTTGCAGCTCTGATTTTCTGGAAAATAGTCATCCTATTATGGTAGGTTTGGCATCTATGCTGGGAGAGAGAATTTGGCTAAGGTACCGAGGGTTCGAATCCCTCTCTCTCCGCCAGTTTTCTTTTAAAAACCCCCCGAATGATTCTGCAATGGTTCTGGCGACTCTACGCGGCTCGATCCGTCCAGTCTTGCCTCGGGCGTCAATCGCAGCAGTATAAATTTGTCCTTGGGGTAGCCTGAGTCCTCCAAGTGGTATTCTTGTGACCGGAGAACTATGGACCCCGGAAACGGAAAGGCAGCAAGGTCACTGGCGTCCAGAATCACCAAACAGGGGAGCTGATTTCCCGCCAGCCGGGCCATATCCGCGGCTTCGTTGTACTCCGGGATCGGCTCTTTCGCGGATAGATAAAAAAGCAAACCCGGCCCGCGGATTTTATAGAACACCAGGCGGCTCATATCGCCCTTAAGCTCCCGGCGCACCGCTTCTGCGAAGCCCTTTTCGCCGCGGTAGCGCTCGCCTCTCGGAAGCAAAAAAACAAATAGGAACAGAAAGCCAAGATAGGCGAAAGCTGAGACCGAGAGCAGAATCCTCCGCGGTCGCAAGTCGGGGAGAGCGAAGACAAGAGTCGCGAGCATGAATGCCCAGAAAACAGCCAGACTCATTCGCCCCGGCAATACCGAAAGCCAGACCGACAGGCCGGGCCGGATCGAAGACGGCAGCCAAACTAGCGCTCCAAATGCCACGACGAGAGCGCCCAGAAGAATATACCCGAGGTTCATGAGCATGCGGGCGCGGCGGTTCAGCTCTTCCCTTTTTGCGGCAAAGAGGCGGGCAAATAACATTGCGGCAGCCGGCAGAATCGGGAGTAAATAATAGTACCGCCTGGAGCCGGAAAGAGTGAAGAAAATAAACGTCACCCAAAAATAAATTAACGTGAAGCGGTCGTCCCTCTTCCGTGGGTTCGAGTGCGCTTGGACCAGGGCTGCGGGCAAGAACAGAGACCATGGGGCCGCAAGCCAAAAAATTGCATAGGCATAGAGATACACTGGCCCCTCATGATCGAATGCATGAAAGAAGCGGACCAGGTTCTCCCGGAAAACCATATAAATACCGATGTCGGAATGCATCCGCGTTGCCGATACCGCAAAGGGCAGATAATAAATTCCCCCTGCGAGCGCCGCGGCCAGGATTGTTTTCCAGCTTAAAAGCCAGTCGTATCGCCCAGCCAGCCATCTCAGCCGGGTTCCTAACGGACCCTGTGAAATCCCCTCAAAAAGCTTCGGCCAACCTTCGGCCAAAATCGAATAGATCCCCATCACCAGTAACGGCAGCGCAAACCCGATCAGACCCTTGGTCAGTGATGTGATACTCATGATCAGCCATAGCGTGATCACCCACCATTTACTTTCCCCCTTTTTATTACGCACGAAGAGCGCCAGCGTCGCCAGCACGCCGGTCACGGTTTCCATATCCGCCGATGCGAGCCGGGAAAAGAAGACGTAGCTGTAACTGGTAGTCAGAATGAAACCCGCCAAAATAGCCGTGCGGACGTCGTAAAGCCTTCGGGCGAGAAAGATCAATAGGACGATGCCCAGCAACCCGGCGGCTGCGCTGGGCAGCCGCGCGGCCGTCTCGTTGATGCCCCCGGTTATGAGACCGGTTCCGACCACCAACCAATACGATAGTAACGGTTTGTCATAATAGACTTGGCCGTTGATCGTCGGCCAGAAATAGTTGCCGGTGAGCCGCATCTCGCGCGCTATTTCGGCCCAACGTCCTTCCGGTCCCCATACAGCGCGTGCTCCGAGGCTGGAGAACAGAAGCAGGGCGGCCAATGACGTTATGGCGAGCATCCATGGCCAGAAATGAATTTCGGTCCGGGGTTTCTGGCGGTCGGCCCGCCCGGATGTATTTTCGTCTTCAGACACCATCTCTGAGTACCCCACAAATTTCTCTCCAATCGTTTTTGAGGCCATCCATAGCCATCGGCTTCATCCCAGGTCGAGGCTGTGAATTAAAAGATTAATGGGGAAGGGAGTGGGATCAAATAAGAAAAATGCGGTTGAGCTTATGAATGGGAATATCTTCCTTCAAAGAGCCCGTCTCTCCCCCGGAAGATAAAGCATGGTGGTCAGCCGCCCGATAAGTAGGATAAAACGAAAACTCCCCGTGCGCCGCGAACGTCAAACGCAGCGCACGAACTTGCGAGTCGCCCGCGGTTTTAATCACCTCTCCCAGACTCGCGAGGGCGGCTTCGACCGTCTCGTCCGTGTCCGAGTTGACATATTGAATGAGGCCCAAATCTTCTGCCAGCGCGACTCCCAGCAGCATGAGCCAGCAACTTACGAATAAAACCGCTGTCACCCTGCGTAACACCCCTGCACTCTAAATTCCGGGGAAGGGGATGTCAAGCAGACCACTCGAGCAAAACATCCGATCGGCGGATCACTCCGCCGAGAGCCACTGGAGCTGGGCCTTGGTTCCCCGCTTCTCGCACTCATTGATGAAGATTCGTTTCATCTCGTCCAGGAGCCCGGGCGGATAATCCTCGAAGTTGAGCATGTTTCCCCCGGTGCGGGTGCTCCTCATGGTGCCGTGGCTCATGCGGTGGATCTTGTTTCGCTTGCTGCTCAGCTTGAGGGCGACGTATTGCCCGGGCTCTTCGCTGATCACGGCGTGCCCGTGCCACCACCAGGCAGGGGGCACGATGATGGTGCCCGGTCCCCACGGCGCGATGATCTTTTCCCCGCCGTCCTGCCACATGATCGAATATCCTTCGCCCTTCAGCCAGAGGACGTGATCTCCGGGTCCATGGCGGTGGATGTTGGTGAAGGTCCCGCTTGGAAACGTGGTCGTGTGGCAGCCCAGGACGCCGTTGCCGAGCTCGAAGCTCATACCGGTGCTCCCCTTTTGCCGGAGGGAGTCTCGAAATGGGAGCCCGTTGATATCGGCGAAGAAGTTGCTGAACGCCAGCGACACGGGTTTTTCCCAGGCGTCAAACATCTCATAGTGGACCTTGCCGGAAAAGTAGTCGTCCTCGTTGTCGTACCTTTCCGGGAAAACCGCGTCGTTGTTGAAAATAAAATCGTCGTTGCGGATCAAGTTCATCATGATGGGGGCGGTATTGATCGCCACATAGCGCGCGGGCTCCGTCCCGGAGCCGTTGAAATGTTGATAAGAGGCATTGAGCGGGATGGTGAAAAGGCTGCCCGTTTGCCATTCGAAATGGTTTTTTTTCTTTCCTTCATGCCACACGCTGGTGCTCCCGTGCCCTTTGAGGACGAAGACCATCTCTTCGTAGAGGTGCTTCTGAGGCTTCAGCTGGCCTCCGGCGGGAATCTCGCAGACATAGGCCGCATCGATCTCTCCGCATCCGTCGAGCATGATCATAGCGGCCTTGCCGCCAATACGCGCCCAAGGCTTGAGCGGCTGGGTATAGAGGTTGTCCACCTTGTAGCCCCGGATGAGATCCAGCCCCTCTTTTTTCACCCACTCTTCAAAATAAAGGACATTCCATTTCACGGTGGACATACGGTCACTCCTTTTGTTCCTTTCAAGCAGTGCTACTGGCGGGAAACCTAACATGGGTCCAGATTCGTGGTCAAGCTTCCTAAGTTTGGCCCCGCGGCGACCCATTCCTTGACACTGTTTCAAAGGGCGTGATAGTTTTCTCCTGTTCTCGCTTTATGGCAAATGCCTGCAACATTATTGTTGGAGTAAGGGAGGTTCTATGGCAGTGAGTGAAAGGAAACCGCGGAGCGCTATGATGGCGGCGACCGAGCCGTCGCTCAAAAGCCACGATTTGCACACCTTCCTGGAGCAATACGAGAAGGCCTACCCCGATGAAGTCATACACATTGAAAAGCCGGTGAACGCAGAATGGGAGCTCACTGCCGTAGCCATGAAGCTGGAGAAGGAGAAGCGCTTTCCGCTCCTCGTGTACCACAACGTCTTGGTGAATGGAAAGCGAGCCGAGTTGCCGCTGGTGACCTTTCTCATGGCCAGTCGTCTTCGGCTGGCGCGCGCCATGGGGGTCAGCGTGCAGAATGCCGGAGTCGCCTGTTACCAGCGCGTGCAGGAGCGGATCAAGCCGATGGTCGTCTCGCGGGAGGAAGCGCCGGTGAAGCAGGTGGTGGAAAAAGGCGCTGAAATGGATATCCGGCGCTTTCCCGCGCCCCATCATCATCGAATGGACCCGGGGAGGTATATCACCGAAGGTCCGTTTCTCACTTTCAATCGCGAGTCGCGTCTCGACAATGCGGCCATGCACCGCGGCTGGCTGGCGGACCGGGACGAGATCAGAATTCTCCTGGGCCCCAATTCCCACAACATGCACAATCTCCGCCAGTACGAGGCGGCGGGAGAGGATATGCCGGCCGCCTATTGGATCGGCCATCACCCGCTCGCTCTTATCGGCACGGAGACTCATGTCGGTCCGGACGAGAGCCATTACGAGACCGCCGGCGGCGCCATGGGCGCGCCGCTCCGATTGGTTCCCTCCGAGACCCTGGGGGACGACTTTCTCGTACCGGCGGATGCCGAGGTGGTGATCGAGGGCTACATGCCGCACGGCCAACGCAAACCCGAGGGCCCTTTCGGCGAGTAAACGCGCTACGTGGGGCCGCAGCGTTGGGGCCCCTTGTTGAAGGTCACGGCCATCACCCGCCGGCGCGATGCCTACTGGGACGATATCATGGTGGGACACACCCATTGGCTCAGCAGCCTGCCTAAAGAGGGGGAAGTCTTGCGCGCGGTGCGAAAGTTGGTGCCGGGAACCAAAGGCGCCCACGTTCCCATGTCCGGCTGCGGCGTGATGCATGCCTACGTGCAAATCCGTAAGACCGTGGAAGGACAGGGAAGAGCGGCCGCATTGGCGGCCTTGAGCTCCACTTACGGAATCAAGCATGCTTTCGTTTTCGACGAAGACGTGGACATCTTCGATGAAAAGGAAGTTCTGTTGGCGCTAGCGACCCGCTTCCAGGCCGACCGTGGGCTCATCGTCGTTCACAATTTGAACGGCACCTCTCTGGATCCCAGCTCTCCGGATGGGACGAGCACCTCGAAAGTGGGCTTCGACTGCACCAAGCCTTTAGGAAAACCGTACGCGGAGCGTCTCTCGATCCCCGACGAAGTCTTGCAAAAAGTCGATCCGCTGGAGCTGGTCGGTCGGGACCGCTGGGAGCGGATTCCAACGGAGCCGTGGGGTTAATAATAATAAGGAGGAGCTATGGCCGATTTTGCTTATGTCCCTTGTCCCAGTTGCAAAAAGGAGTTCATGGTCGGCAACGAATTCTTCCGTCTTCCGCAGGCCTTCTGCCACTGCCCATACTGCGCGACCGAGTTTCGAGTCGGGGTGGCGGCGGGAGAAGGGGCCGCGCAGGGGAAGAAGGCGAGTTCTTCCCAGACCTGAGCTCTTGCAGAGCACTTTTCTCCCGCTCGCTCGTGGGCTTCAATGGGCTCTCGCCTTCTAAGTTAAGAAAGCTGAGATGAATAGGGCGGTGAAGATTGCGGTCGCTGTTTTGGTGCTGGCCGTGGCCGTTCTTCTGTTGCTGCCTCCCTTCATCGATCTGGGTTATTACAAGGCTCGATATCTTCCGCTTGTAGAAGAGGCGCTTCAACGCAAGGTGGATGTCGGGGAGGTCCGCCTCCGCATTCTCCCTTCCCCCGCTATTCGGTTCTCTCGTCTGAATATCTCGGATGATCCCGCATTTTCCACTAGGGTTTTCTTTACCGCGGAGAAAATGAGTCTTCGGCTGAGGCTCTGGCCCCTGCTGACGGGCCGGCTTCAAGTGGACGAGTTTGTTTTGGAGAAGCCCGTCGCGAACCTCGTCAAACGAACGGATGGCACCTTCAACTTCGCCGGCCTGGGCCAGAAGAAAGGGGAGAGGGAAAAGAAAAAAGCTTCTGCTGAGGAAAAAAATAAGACCGGCGCGCCTGTGCGGCTCTCCGAGCTGGTCCCGGCGCGGTTGCGTATTGAGGATGGCGAGGTCACGCTGCAAAGCAACGACCAGAAGCCGCTCAAGGTTCAGGGCATCGATCTCTCGATAGAAGACTTTTCAACCGGGCAATCTTTCCCCTATCGGGCGGCATTGGCTCTTTCGGGTCTGAAACCCGTCGTTCTGGAGGGGCTCGCGAACTATTCAGAATCGGAAGCCTCTCTCAGTCTGAAAGAAAGCCACTTGAAAGCTCAGGGCGTGGATTTCGCGGTCAACGGTGCCGTCACTCGTCTCACCGCAGCTCCCCAGGCCGACCTCACTCTCTCCAACGCGGCCTTTGAGACGAAGCCGATCTTTCAATTGCTCTCGGAAGCCGGAGTGTTGCCAAAAGGGTTGGAGATATTCGGACCGATGGGGTTGTGGGTTTCCGTCAAAGGGCCTTTCGACCGTCTGACCGCCGCGGTAAACATTGATGTGAAGAAACTTCAGGTGAATGACCCTAGGGCTTTCAAGGGAGTGCTGACCGGCAAAGTCCAGTTAAGCTTGCCCCTGGGCGGGAAGGCGCCGGTGGCCCAATTGCTTCAAGGAAGCGGAAAAGTTACGGCTCAGGACGGTGTCCTGACGAACGTGGACCTTCTCTCAAAGATCCAACTCCTGACCGGTATCATCGGCGTCCCCGGGGACCAGAGCCGGGGAGCAACCACTTTCAAGACTTTTGAATGTGATTTCACCGTGGGAGGGGGAATCGTGGAATTCCAACGGCTCTTTCTCACCGGCCCGTTGCTCGAGGCTCGCGGCGGCGGGAAGATGGCTTTGTCTCCTCCTTCTCTGGACCTTTCCATTGAAACCGCTCTGTCGCCGGAGATATCCGTCCGGGCAGGGAGCGGCAAAGCGGCCACATTTTTTAAAGACGATCAGGGAAGACTCGTGACTCCCCTCAAAGTCCGGGGACCCGCCAATCGACCGTCCGTTGATCTCGACAAGGAAAAACTCGTCCGAAAGGGCGTCGGCCAGCTTTTGGAAAGAGGGCCGGGACAGCTCTTCGAACGCTTCTTCAAGAAAAAATAAATTCCTATAAATTAGTCGCGATCCGACTCCGGTGTACTTTTGCTGAGGACGAGGCTTTTGA
>Ga0105164_10002095_pt1 | contig 12451 bp, 10 predicted proteins | sample VDWuncwatermetaG_FD_89674 | JGI IMG/M metagenome (GOLD analysis project Ga0105164, IMG submission 89674) | Wastewater microbial communities from Netherlands to study Microbial Dark Matter (Phase II) - VDW unchlorinated drinking water | ecosystem: Environmental > Aquatic > Freshwater > Drinking...
ACAAAGAACAGGGCTCGTGAAAAATTCTCCAGGTTCTATGATAATATCAAAATCTAATGTCACAGTGCACTAGCTATAATTAATATATTCAAAACCTCTATCCCAAATATTTTTCTCATAATTTATTTTCTTCAATAAGAAAGGATATGCACGAATTAGTCGTTTTACTCTCAACTCCTCCTCTCAATCTCCTTTATAAGATTATGAAAAATGAAACGGTGAAAAGGTAAACACAGGTACCAGTATATCTTACCAAAAATACTTTGGGTGTCATCATAGGCAATGATATTTAGTCTTCTTATATTATCCTGATCAGCAATATTAAACTCAAGCCACGCCCTACCCGGTAACTTCATTTCGGCGCGTAAAAGAAGTTTTTTGTTATACTGTAAATCTTCGATCCGCCAGAAATCTACCACATCATTTATTTTCAAGCTGGATTGTTTTTTTCTTCCTCTGGCTGTTCCTACCCCGAGCAGAATCCGGTCTATACCACCTCTTAGCCGCCACAGCCAGTTACTACGGAACCATCCCTCCTTGCCTCCGATTTTACAAATGGAACTAAAAAGCGATGCAGCATTCTTTCTGGTATCAAGTGAATAGCGAGCTATATAAGCAGGCCTCTTCTTTAGTTCATGAAGCTTTAAAGCCAACACATGAGCCGGAGGATACGCATCAGACCATCGGGTATATACTTTATCCTGCTCCTCGCGGGACATCGCTCTTATTATTGATTCTTTATATGCTAACGGTTCAAACGGCACAATACTCTTGATGTCTTCGTTCTGGCAGATAACTTCATTCTTCAAGCCTTCCAGCAAACATTCTGTTATTGAGACGGGAACTGGCGTAAGCAGACTTGCAAAATAAGCATAAAGCCTGATGTTGGAAAAAATGGTAGGCACGAAAATTATTTTCTTCTGGAGAACTTCTCCCAACATCTCAAGCATCATTTGATAAGTTAAAATGTCTTTGCCGCCGATATCAAACGAGTTGCCTATAGTCTGTGGTGTTTCCAATGATCCGACGAGATACTTAATTACATCGCGTATGGCTATAGGTTGGCATCTGTTCTTTGCCCAAGGCGGGATTAGCATAATCCGAAGCTTCTTTACCAGATGTTGAATAATCTCATAAGAAGCGCTCCCGGATCCGACGATTACCGCTGCGCGAAGAATAGTCACCGGAGTTTTACCGCGTTTAAGTTCTTCTGCTACTTCCGCACGGCTGCGTAGATGAGATGAGAGCGGGCCTCTAATATCTCCGAGGCCTCCCAGATAAATAATCCGCTTAAGCTTCATTTCTTCGGCAGCCTGCCTAAAATTCCTTGCTGCCTCCATATCCGCGGAAGCAAATTCCCTGGGCCCCAAACGTAGAGAGTGAATTAAATAATAGGCAGTATCAATATCCTGAAATGCTATTCTTAAGCGTCCTATCTCACGAGCGTCGGCGACGGCTACTTCGGCATTAGGCCAAAGCGCACTATACTCGGGAGAAAGCCCCCTTACCATAACCCGGACCTTATATCCTCTGGCTAATAGTTCAGGAACCAATCGTCCGCCGATATAACCGGAGGCACCGGTTACTAGAATTTTACCTATATTGGGCTGAAATTTGGAAGGTAAGTCACCGCAGAAGAGATCCCTGTTGTCCCAGGGTTGAATTGATGAGATACTGTCTAAAGGAACGTTATCCATAAAATTATTTACCCTGTGTAACTGTTAATTTCTCTCCGTGCAAATATTAGGTATAATTGTATCCTGCCCGTAAGGACTCGAACCTGCCAACGCTAAAATATCTATCTTCTTCGTCGCCTAGAACACTTCGTTCTACGCCTACCGGGGTTTAGAATACATTGCTTTCAACCCAAACAACTGTTAATTGATTTTTTATTCATTGATTATTTTGAAAAAAGCAACCCCCCCTATTTAGAGAGTTGTCCGCCACAAAACATCGGCGGACAGGCCTTAAAATTTAACTTACTTAAACCCCATTTCCCCCATTCTCCTTCGATCATTTTATCCTGAAGACTCATGGTCGAAGGACTCAGGACAGGCTTTGTGGCATTACATAGCCATAATACTCCTCTGGCAGGATAAGTTCAATTTTAAACTTGCAGAAGGTAGCATACTCGATTATGTGTAAATTCGCTTTGAGTTTGTAAATAAAAAGGCCAGAGCAAATGAATAATTCACTCTGACCCATATTTATACTATAATACCTTAGTTGTGTTCAGGAAGAATTATTCTTACCTCAAACTTTTTTGCAATTCTATAAATAAGGAAATAGCAAAGCAGATTTTTTCTCTGCATGTTGTCAATAACCAGATGGAGGGTCAAGCTTAAAGAAAATAGAAGCAATTCTATAGATTCAAGCGTAGCTCCTAAGATAAGACCAACAAAGACTATTTCCCAGGAGTGTAGGAACAAATAGGCCTTCCCGGATCTAAGAAAGGCACAGCTTAAGAAATTCTTGAGAGTAAATTTGTGTCTGAAGAAAAAATAGTAATCTATCAGATGATCCAGGTCTATAAGAACTCCTCCCCCAAGAAAAATAATCGCATAAGCTAACTTGCCTGACTTTATGAAAATTATGAAGGATATAGCCAGAGCAAGCAAAAAATGGAGGAATATATCGAGGATAACTTTATGTATCTTAGGCAAATTCAACCTATCGGCTCCTTAGCAGGAATTTATCATAACACTCTTTACAAAATAAATCCATGCAAAATCTTCCTCCTGAGGTATTCGGCAGACAGATTAACTGCGGCTTCAAAGATTAGAATTCGGATTTGTTAGCATAGAAGCTGTACCCATCTTGCGTGCCTTAATCTACACTAATCTGTGTAGAGCGCGCTCTAACCATTAGGCTTAAAATAAAAATACTCCCAAGGAATCGTTGTAATATCATCAGGGATTACCGGCAGAAGAACAATTTCTCCATTTATTAAATACTCCTTAAGATAGGGAACTATGGGGTCTCGATTGGCTATGGTTTGGACAAATTCTAACTTACCATCTGGTTTTAGCCTGTATATACCAAGATCGACCTGTGCTTTCTTAACAAAATTATCCTCTGCCTCAAAAATAAATGTCTTTAGCTTCCCGTCTTGGCCGACGTGAAGAAATACAGCGGCGGCCACTTCTACTTTTGAAATAAAGAATGGCTCCTGGGGCCTTTCTGAAGTTTTTATTCTTGCGGCTGTCAGCAATTTCATGGTTTTTGTGGTATATGCCTCCCACATAGTGGCTATGTCCTCTTTATAATTTTTCAGCCCATACTCCCGGGCAAAGTTAAATCCGTCTTTTTTGCTTGCCTCATAGAGAGACTTTAAATAACTATCGAGGTCTTTGGATAGTTTTTGGAAATGTAGTTGATGGGCAAGCTCATGGTATATAGTACTTATGCTTAAGAAAGGGTGAGCTGTAAGATTAGAATTGTATAGAAGAATATTACTTGAATAAGCCGTAGTTTCTCCCTCATATTCGTGATCCTCTTTATCAAGACCGATAGCATATGAAGAGTTGAGCAACTCCTTAGGCCAGGCCCTAAATGCCGTATAAATCAGATTCTGTTCTCCGGAAGAAAGCAACGGCCTAGTGCTACTATTAATTAAGAAAGTGTTGTATTCTTTTCAGAGACTGATGCCAGCCTGCGACAACCCTAATCTACTGAGCTCCTCGGGATACAGTTGACTAAATTTATGGGCATAAACATATATGGTACTCATTAAAGCATTCTGGAGGTCAAAAATTCCATCTTCACGTTTTTTATCTTCTGTCCCGATTGCCTCGTATCTAAAATCTCCCAATAACCCCATTACCTGCCTGAACAACTCAAGGAATTCTAATCTCTTTTCCAGGGCCAACTGCTGGTCATATGAAATCCACATCAATGCGTGGGCAGCATAGGTGGAAAGATAGGGGTCGCGTTGAGAAATAACATTTGTGGCCTTTTCAATAATACCCCGCTTAATATTCGCCTCTTGCCCGGTTGACAAATACAGAAAACCCAAAGTCTCAAATACTGCCAGATGCAGCTTTTTGTCAACCGGCCTGATACCCAAGAAACTGTCTAAAAGTCCTAAGCCATGGTCCCTGTATTCCCGGAAATATTCGGCAAGATAATTCGGCGCCTTGGGGATTACGGTTGCAAGATCATTGTTTAACGCTATTTCGACCTCCGATAATACTTCACTGATTATGGAAATAATTTTATTTCTTAACGATACCGTAACGCCTTGATTAAAAAAATCTCCGATTTTCTTGAAAACAAGCGTTTTATATTCATCTGTAATGAAAGCGGTTTTGAGAATCTTATCAAAACCGTCCAATACGCCCGAATCTAACAGCTGTGCCTTCTGAAAGATAATCAAGTAAATACCGCTGGCGATATTTCTTATGATAAAATCCGGATTATCTAATGCGGATTTTAGAATGTATGCAGTCGCGGTAGGAGGGTCAGAAAAATAGAGATGTGCCGTTCCTGAATTGATAAGGGGGCTTTTCTCAAATATCTCAACCGTCTGTTCAAACCTTTTAATTTTGTCCGACTCGAATATAGAAACAGTATTGTTGGTTGCAGGCAGGACAGTTTCCAAGAAATGACTTACAAAGATAGGATTAACCGTAGCATCTTCTAATGTCCTGATATAATCATTAACCTTAGAAAAGGCTATTGCTTTTTCCTGGACATTGAATATAGCGAAAGACTGAATTACTTGTAGCCTCTTATCGGGCAAAGATACATATTTATTGAGGTTCTTTTCAAAGGCTACAGCGGCATCCGCGGATACTGTCTTTACGCGTCTGGCAGAGGCGGCCGAGATAAACAAATTCTCTACTCCCAAAATTAAAACAACTCCCCAGATTATGGTTTTAAAACTTAACCTCATCTTAAATGCCTCAAAATTAACTCATAAGTCACTAACTTACAAATACTTATTGATAAACGGTCCCGGGCATCTACCCAGAATCAACACAACTGCCAATACGATATATTTAAGATTTGGGTTCAGTTAGGTTTTTTCTGTAGAATGTATCCTTTTATCTTGACGGCTTCTTTATCGTTTAAGTACCACTCCCATTCCTTCGATTGGCTCTCTGGAAAAAGGTCAGCCAGGCGACGTACAAGATACGGCGGGACAAAAACCATCCTTCTCTGGGAACTAATCCTCTGGCTCTCGGATAAAGCGGGGTCCGTGGATACGGTCAGCCAGGGCCAGGAAACAAAAACCCGGCCCGATTCCCTGGACGTGCGAAACAACTCATCAAAATGCGTCCTTACTAATTTATAAAGCAATTCATAACAGGCCACGTCAAAATCAGACGGATACCTGGAGTTGGTCTGAAGCAGTTGATAGTTCAGATCAAAAAGGTAGTTTATGTAACTAATCGGATAGGTTAAGAAATCATTCACGGTCCGCGGAGAAACCACTAAGTCAAAACTATCATCCTGCTCTAACTGCGCCAGCGGAGAACCGGCTACACTTTCTTTCCTGAAATACGAAGTGAACGAATCTATGGAGACCTCGCCTACGTGGCTATATACGCTCCAGACTTTATAAAATTTATAAATCTTTCTCAGCAATCTATCTATAACTCCCCCCGTGTAGTCATAGGGGACTGTTTTTATTTTGTTTCTTAACTGTTGCGGTATCTGTTTTTTGACCAGACGTGTTTCGCTGCTATCTGACTGTAGGCGGTGAAGCTCGCCGTTTTTGACAGCTTCCAGTAATGCCTTACTGGGTCCCATAACTACCACCTCATCAAACATCGCAGCAAGTTGCTCTAAGGGAATATCCAGATAGCTCTCACCTAGTATTACCAAGGCTCTTTTTTTCTCTTTGCTACTCTCCGCTGCCTTGATTATGGAATCCTGCATCCCTTTGAGGGGTTTGGCGTAACGCTCTTCTATCAAGGCTACATTGTCTGCCACATATCGTAAGTATTCGCTTGTTTTATAATCGTAAAACTGCTCCGGCGTAAGCGGCATATCCTGTCTTATCCTGCGAAAGACGAAGTTATAAGTCTCTCGATAATCGCAAAGAAAAGATAATCCGAGGCTTTCCTTGACTAGAATAAAAACGGCTAAAAAAACTTGCGATATTATTTTCTTCATTTATTTTTAATTTCTAACTCTTCACTTTTAACTTTAAACTGCTTAATAATCCCCTAATCATCTTTTCTAAAATCCTTTAGATAGAAGAGAAAAAAAGAGAGGCGACCCACCCTCTCCTTAGTTCTGTTCATATGGTTTATTACCGTACTTTCTTAATTACTTTTACTTCTTTCTTCCCACCCCATTACTTTTCCATTTACCAGATAAAAAACAATGACTCCGTCAGGACTGTCATATTTCCAGTTACGATAGGTAATCCATTCCTCCTGGTCTTGCCGGCGATAGTTTTTCTTTAAAGATTCCGAGTAACCTGCCTTCTCTAAATCCGCTTTAGGCATTCCGACATAAACATCCTTAATGTCAACCCCGGACTCCTGATTCATAGGTTGGGGAAAATCAAACGGTATGGCGAGCCTCGCTGTCCCGCCATTCACCGATAACCTGGGCGCAGCACATCCGCATATCGTCAATAGCATCCATAAGGTGATAACTGTCTGCTTCATCTATTTTGCACAGATGGTCACAGACGAAAAGCTGCAAGATTATTACAGATATCTCACTTCCGTAAAATCTGTGCTCATCTGTGTATTATATTGCTTCTTTCTGTTGGCCAAGCAACATATCCATGAAATTCTTTAACCTGCGGCTGCGCGTAGGATGACGTAGCTTCCGGAGTGCCTTCGCTTCAATCTGACGGACGCGTTCGCGAGTAACCTTGAAGACTGAACCCACTTCCTCCAAGGTTCTGGGGCAGCCATCGCCAATTCCGAAACGGAATTTAAGTACCCTCTTTTCACGCTCGGTAAGGGTATCCAATACCGTCTCCAGCTGCTCCTTGAGAAGGGTATAGGCAGTAGCGTTGGCAGGAGAAATCGCAGTCTTGTCTTCGATAAAATCTCCGAAATGCGTATCGCCCTCATCGCCTACAGGCGTCTGTAATGAAATCGGCTGCTGGGCAATCTTCAAAACTCCCCTAACCTTATCCACCGGCATATACATCTCTTTGGCGATTTCCTCCGGCACAGGTTCCCTCCCTTTCTCCTGAACAATATTACGTGAAACCCGGATAAGTTTATTGATTGTCTCAGTCATGTGCACCGGAATACGGATTGTCCTGGACTGGTCAGCAATAGCACGGGTAATTGCCTGACGTATCCACCAGGTAGCGTAGGTTGAAAATTTATATCCGCGCTGGTACTCGAATTTATCCACCGCACGCATAAGGCCGATGTTACCTTCCTGAATCAGGTCCAGGAAAGAAAGACCCTTATTGGTGTATTTCTTGGCAATGCTTACTACCAGGCGCAGATTAGCCTCAACCAACGCCTTCTTGGTCCGCAGATAGCGCACCTCTTTGCGTTTGATATCCAAAATCCTCTCTTTTATCCTGTCGTAGGATTCGCCGAAGGCAAGTTCAAGCTTTCTTTTTTGTCTAATTAGCTGAGAAATGATCGCGCGTTTGCGTTTCTTTTTCAGATTAATAATCTTACGGTTTATCTTCTCAATATCGTCACAATACGCCTTCATCTTTCTGGCAATTTCTTCAATTGCCGCCGGGGTAAGGCGTAGTTCCAGGATTATTTTGTTCTTCTTGGCCTTTTCCCGACAACTCTTTAACCTCTTGATAAGCCGGGTAAGACGTCTGACGGTCTCTTCCCGAATAACATCGGGGTCTTCATCGATAAACTCTTCTAAATTCAGTCTGCCCTCAAGTATCCGAGTGAGCATATCAAGAATAATCGGCTTAGAAATCCGGGAATCGAGTACGGCGTTACGATAGATTCCTTCTGTTTCTTCAATCTTCTTAGCCAGAGCTAGCTCTTCTTCGCGGGTTAATAAAGAAATCTGTCCCATCTGGCGCAAATACATCCTCACGGGATCCTCTATTGGAAGGGCCTCGGGAAGGGCTTCTACCTCTTCAACCACTTCAACCTCTTCTTCCTCTTCAGATAAAGGAACGGGCTTGGGCTCTTTTACCGAATCCACGATTTCGATATTTTCATGGCCGAGAACAGTCAGAATCTCATCTATTTCCTCAGGAGAGACTACGTCCTCCGGGATGATATCATTAACCTCATCGTAGGTAAGGTATCCTTTGCCTTTACCCAGACTCAGTAACTTACGGATATTCTCCGAGGTGTTTGTCTTTAAGGTAAACTCCTTCATCGCAAGCTCTCTCCCTTGGATTTATTACGGACTAAAGAATTCAGTTCGTTCAACAGCTCTCCCACCCGCCCGGCGTTTCCTTTTTCCTGAGCCAAACGTATTTCTTCATTGAGCCTCTGACAGATTTTACGCCGGTTGTCTTCCTTGATTTTCCTTATGCAATCCTTAAAAACCTCTTCACAATTCTCATAATTATCCCCGAAATTATCCTCCATCAACAAGCGCGTCACAACCTGATTTGAAGAACCGTCATGCAGATAATGCACTATCCTTGAAGGCTCCACGGGTTTACCTTCGTTCCCAACCGTATAGAGAAATTCCACAACATTTCTCACCTGAGGACTGAGAAAATCCTCCTCTTCCAAATTCTCTTTAACCTGTTTGATAAAAGATTTCTCCTTAAGCATAAGTTTCAAAAGCGTAGCCTCCGCCTCCCTTATAGAAGAAAACATCATAACGGATTCTCCCTTCGATTCCTTCTTCGCTAAAACCCTGCCCTTCGCCGGCTGAGAAAGCTTTCTTAATTCAATCCACATGCCTTCCTCCGAAAGAGAAAGTTTTGCCGCAAGTTGTTTGACGAATTCCGCACGCAAAACCATATTCTCTACTTTGGAAATTGTCGGAAGCATTTCTTTAACTATCTTCAGCCTGCCTTCTAAATTAGAAATACCGTGCTGGCTTGCCAAAAGATGTAATTTGTATTCAAATATATTCTTGGCGTCTTTCAGAATTTCCTCAAAACTATCCTTTCCCTTTAAGCGAATGAAACTATCCGGGTCAAACCCTTTGGGAAGAGCAACTAACTTTACATCTAAACCTGCTTCAAGCAAAAGTTCAAGTCCCCGTAAGGCCGCAAGCTCTCCGGCTTTATCGCCGTCATAAACTACTACCACTGAAGGCGAAAATCTCTTGAGCAACCTGACCTGCTCTGCGGTCAACGCCGTACCCAGGGTGGCCACGATATTAGCAAAACCCGCCTGAAAAAGGGTAATTAGGTCCATATACCCCTCAACTATAATAGTAAATTCCTTATCTCTAATGGAATCCCGGCTGAAATTCAGGCCGTAAAGAGTTTCACCTTTCTTGTAAATAGATGTTTCCGGGCTGTTTATATATTTGGGCAAGGATTCGTCTAAAACCCTCCCCCCGAATCCCAGCACCCGCTGCCGAGTATCAAAAATGGGGTATATTATGCGTCCGCGAAAGAAATCAAAATAACCCTCCTTCTCCTTCCGGCGAACGATTAGTCCTGTTTTCTCTGCCAGTTCCAGATTAATCTCTTTCTGGCGCAAGAAATTAACCACGGTCTGTCCGTCGGAGGGGGCAAAACCTAATCTGAACTTGGTCAGGGTTTCCTTGCTTAAGCCCCGTTTAACCAGATACTGGCGAGCTCCCTCGGCATGAGAAGAATTAAACAAGGCGTCTTGATAGAACCGCAGAACCAAATCGTTTATCTTAAATAATTCGGTAGTCTTATCTGTATCATGTTTTGCCTCAGGGATAACTATCCCTACGCGCTGCGCGAGGTTATTCACCACCTCAGGGAATTCCAAGTGTTCATACTTCATTAAGAAATGGATCATATTGCCTCCCTCTCCGCAGCCAAAACAATGGAATATCTGTTTATCCGGGCTGACCACAAAAGAGGGAGTCTTTTCCTTATGAAAAGGGCAATTAGCCTTGAAGTTTCTGCCTGCCTTTTTCAAGGGGAAATAAGAAGAAATTAATTCCACGATATCTATTCGTGAAAGAATTTCTTCAATTACATTCTCCGCAATAAAATTGCTCATCGTCTTTGTGATAAATTTAAGTGTCGGAGGGAGAAAAGCTAACTATGTTTTATGCGCTGAAAACCTGAACAGGTTAAAATATTAATCCGTTCTTTTTTCTCCAATTCATCCAAAAGCAGGTTCAGTCCTAACGTATCCGAGGCAATGTGCCCGGCAATAACTACATTTATATGTTCCTCTTTTACCTTTTTGAAATGCTCCTCCGATAGGTGCATTAAAACCAGTGTTCCTACGCCAGCTTGAGAAAGCCGACCGAAGATATCCTTCGAGCCCTCCGTTCCACCGGTCATCTCCACAAATATCTTACCCGTACGCTTATTCTTATCGCCGATTAAAATCTTGGGTCCAGCGTTATTTTCCCGGGCCAAATTATATTCAGGAATCTCTGTAAGAATCTTCATTATGTCTCCTAAAAAATCGGGTTTCTTCTTATCCATCAGCTTCTGCAAATAACTGGTAACGCAGTTATCCGAAGGTGTATGAACACAGATAAAAGCCAAATCCAGAATCTTGGCCACATCGACAGCCCGCGTATGGTTCAGGGAAAGAACCCGCCTTTCTACCTCAGCGATTCTTTCCGCAAGCAGATCATCAGCCACCGTAATCGGAACTCCCATTTTGTTGAGTATGTCCGCCTGCATGCGCATAACCTCATAAAATCCGGCGAGGGCCTTTCCCTCCGGATGATGCGCCATAACCAGATCGATTTTTTTACCTTTATCTCTCAGTCTATCCGCAAGCAATACCTCTCCTACTTCCATATCTATGCCGGCGAGTATTGTTCTGATTTCTTTATCCGGCTGGCCGCAGAGTAGGCGGGTGTCGTTATAAGGATTATTCAGCTTTTCTTTGTCAAAATCCTTTTTATCCTCATCCTTTAACGCATCGTAATCCTTCTTGGCCTGCGCAAGAGTTTTCAATACCGTATCCTTACCACGGGGATCAAGTTCGATGCCTTGCTTTATCGCGAATTCGTATAATGATTTTAACTTCAAGAAGACCTCCTTTGTTTAATTTATGAAGTGCTCGATATTGCTGTAGAGCACATCCGCAACCTTAGAAATCGCCTTTCCGCTCAAAGATCTTTCTTTTACGGATTTATCCAAATAAGGGATAGCCGCGATTCCTACGGCATAAAATATTATACCCAGAACCACAGCGGCCTTTATCAATCCCAGAAGTGCTCCGCTAAAACGGCTCATTTTATCGATTATTTTTATCTTAATAATACTCTTCAGCATCCCTCCCGCAATATTGGCTAGAATTATCACGGCAACAATAATAGTAACGAACGTAAGCAACTCATCAACGATTAGGGGAATCTCTGTGCGCTGATGAAGGATTTGGGCTACGGATTTATAAAATTTAAAAGATAGAAATATGGCTATCGACCAACCACACAGGCTGAATAGCTCGATGACTAACCCGTTCTTTGCGCCCTCGTAGATGCCCCGGATGAGGAAAATAAAAACCACTACATCTACCCAATTGAAGTACTTTAATATGTCGGGGATCAACTTTTCCTGCTCCTTCTTACCGCACTAATTATAACACGATAATCAATTTTTGTCAAGAGAAGCCATAATTTTATTATTTTCTCGCAACTTAAATGTGCATTTACAGTTACATAAACCTAGTTTTGCTTTATAAAGTACCCATAAGATTACCTTCTCGCACCTCTCTCCCTTCTACGCTGACGAAATCATTCAGACAATCTCTTTCGGATCCGGACTCAAAAACCACTTTTAAATAATGCCCGCTGTATCCGGAAAAAATATTTGTGCCGCGTGATTTCTCTTCAACAAGAACCAAGGTTCTTTTTCCCAAAAAATTTTTCAGGTAATCCTCCCTCCAGTTTTTCTGCATGCTATTTATGAGCGCAAACCTTTTTCTGGACTCATCAGCAGTAACTTTCGGAGTAAGTCGCGACGCTGGCGTAGGAGGCCTGGGGCTGAAACTGAATATGTGCACCTTCAGGGGGTTAAGGAACTCTAAGAATTTTACAGTGTTGCCAAAATTAGATTCTTCCTCCCCGGGAAAGCCCACAATAATATCCGTGGTAACCGAGATGTCGGGTATAATTTTTCTTAATTTAGCTATCAGGCCAAAAGCAAATTCAGCTGTATATCCCCGCTGCATTGCCTCAAGAATTTTATCATCCCCACTCTGAAAAGGTATGTGCAGGTGGGGGCAAATTTTACCGGACTTAGCTACTATTTCAATTAAATCCGAGCTGATATACTGAGGGTCAAGGGAACTAAGCCTTATCCGGAATTCTCCTTCTAATTTCTCCAATTCCTTAAGTAATCCCGCCAGATTCTCGGAAGGAACCAGGCTCTTACCATACTCACCCAGGCAAATACCGCTTAAGACAA
>Ga0105164_10002097_pt1 | contig 12450 bp, 12 predicted proteins | sample VDWuncwatermetaG_FD_89674 | JGI IMG/M metagenome (GOLD analysis project Ga0105164, IMG submission 89674) | Wastewater microbial communities from Netherlands to study Microbial Dark Matter (Phase II) - VDW unchlorinated drinking water | ecosystem: Environmental > Aquatic > Freshwater > Drinking...
CCTGTCAGGGGCTTCACTCGCCGCACCGCTTGGGGCGGCCCACCGTGCCGCCCCGGCGCTTGGCCAGATTTTTTCGCTCGCCCCGCCGATGGCGGGGCACCGTGGCCGCTCAAAAATCTGGACATGCGGCTCGTCGAAGCCCCTGCCACCCACACCGACAAGCGAATCCGCTTGGGGTCTGATCCCAACGGTGCTATGCTACACAGATCAAGATGAGCATCGCCCGTTTGATCATCGCCGATAGTGAGAAGAACGCGAACCTCTACTACGCCACTCGGTTTCTCGCCCCGGACCCGTTCATTTTTCTCCAGGTCAACGGCCACACGATCCTGGTCATGAGCGACCTGGAGCTCGACCGGGCGAAGGCACAGGCCAAGGTCGACGAGGTGCTCTCGTATTCCAAATTGAGCCAGCAAGCCAAGACAGCAGGGAAATCCGAACCCTCAATGATGGATGTGGTCGGCGAGCTGCTCCGAAGCCATGGCGTAACACAGCTCGAGGTGCCTGCAGACTTCAGCGTGACCTACGCCGATGGGCTGCGCAAGCGCGGCTATACCGTCGAGCCAAAACCGGAGCCGTTCTTTCCTGAACGGATGGTGAAATCTGAGGAAGAGATTGCTTTCCTGACGCAATCGTTGCGAGTGACCGAAGATGCGCTCGAATCGGCCATCCACTTGATTGGCAACGCCGACGTGCGACCGGACGACAGTCTCTGGCTCGGCGGCAAGCCGCTGACCGTGGAGTTACTGCGCAAGGCGATGCACCTGACGATGATGGAACGGGACTGCGTGGCGCAACACACCATCATCGCCCCTGGGGTGCAGGCGGTGGACCCCCACAACGAAGGCTCCGGGCCGCTGCGAGCCAACGAGCCGATCGTGATGGATGTCTTTCCGCAACATGCGACGAGCCGGTATTTCGCCGACATCACCCGCACGGTCGTGAAAGGAAAAGCATCAGAGAAGGTTCGTCGGATGTTTGATGCAGTCAAAGAAGGCCAAGAGATCGCCTATCGAATGATGAAGGAAGGGGTCGATGGCAAAGCGGTGCACGATGCGATTATGACATATTTCGACTCGCTGGGTTTTCGCACTGGCGAACAAGATGGCCGCATGCAGGGATTTTTCCATGGCACGGGGCATGGTGTTGGCCTTGAGATTCATGAGCCCCCGCGCGTCTCTGGAAAATCTGACATCCTGAAAGCCGGCATGGTGGTCACCGTCGAACCCGGCCTCTACTACCTCGATGCCGGCGGCATGCGCCTCGAGGACATGGTCGTCGTGACGAAGGACGGCTGTCGCGTGCTCACCCAAGCGCCCAAAGTCCTGGAAGTCTAGCTCGTTCCATAGTAAGATACATCACACCCGCCTCGCTGATGTCTGACGCTACGTCCGTCGCCACGCTCACCCCAGAGCCGATCGTCCGGCTCGAGAACTACTTCCAGGATCCGTATAACTTGGCGATCGCCACCGCCCGGACGTGCTACTCCTCCACAGTCATCTCCGCCCAGGACGTGGATCGCGACGAACACGCACGGGAACAGCGAGACCGGATCGCCGAGAGCATCTACAAGGCCGGCCACCACACGACGATTCAGCATCCGACGTTCCAGTTTGTCCTCGAGAAAGTCTCGCGGCAATTCCTGTGGTCGTTCCTCCACTCACATCAATTTTATAATTCGGAACAAGTCAGCCAACGATTTGTCGAGGTCAAGCCGGAGCACTTCACGATCCCGCCGCTCGACGATCGCGCGCGCGCAATCTACCTCGACACGGTCCACGACCAGATGACGGCGTACCACCAGCTCATCGACCTCGTGGAGCCGACGGCGGCGGCCGAGTACCGCCGAATATTTCCCGCGCGCGACGTAGCCGAGAAGCGCTGGGCGAGCGCGATCAAGAAACGCTGCCAAGAAGTCGCGCGCTACGTGCTGCCGGTGGCGACCCATGCCCATCTCTACCACACGATCAGCGGGCTCACGCTCCATCGGTACTGGCGGCTCTGCCAGCAGTTCGACGTGCCGCTCGAGCAGCGGCTCGTGGTGCAGCGGATGGTCGACGAGGTGGCGAAGATCGACCCGCAGTTCATGGCGCTGGCGGAGGAGCCGATCCCCTTCGAGCAGACGGTGGAGTATCAACTCTTTGAGCAGTTCCATGGGGCTCAGCGCAACGGCACCACGCTCCACTTTCTCGAGGAGTTCGACGGTGAGCTCGGCGGGGTCACCTCGAAGCTGGTGGACTACAAGGTCAACGCGCAGGAGACGATGGCGCAGGCGGTGCGCTCGATGCTGGGGTTGACGAAGGGCCAGCTCCCCGACGCGCAGGCGATTGAGTTGGTGCTCGACCCTGCCCGCAACCGCTACCTGGCCGAGTCGCTCACGCTCACGACGATGAGCAAGCTCTCGCGCGCGATGGTGCATCCCCACTTCACGTTCAAGAAAAAGCTCTCGCACACGGCGGACTCCCAGGACCAGCGCCACCGGATGGTGCCTGCGTCTCGTCCGATTCTTTCGTGCCACTTCATCAGCGCACGTCCCGACTACATCCTGCCGCCGCTCATCGCGGCCAGCGCCGAGGCGGAAGCGGAGTACCGCCGGATCATGGCGATCACGTGGCGGGCGATCGAGCAGCTGCTGAACCTCGGCGTGTCGAAGGAGTTCGCGCTCTACCTCCTGCCCAATGCGTTTCCGATTCGATTCGAGGAATCCGGCGATCTGCTCCACTTCCACCACAAGTGGGTCCAGCGGCTGTGTTACACCGCGCAGGAGGAGATCTGGAACGCATGCCGGGACGAGGTCCTCCAGGTGACGCGGCAGTTTCCCGACATCGGCCGCTACCTCCAGGCGCCGTGCTGGCCGCGCGCCCGGGCGCGCGTGAGCCCGGTGTGCCCGGAAGGGGACCGGTTCTGCGGGATCGCGGTGTGGAAGATGCCCGTCGAAGAGTACCGCAGGCTCATCTAACCGACGCTCGACGGCTCGACAGCAGTCAGCAGTAGGAATGGTGTGCGATGGTTGATGCTGAAAGCGCGACGCTGGATTTGCGGGAGACGGGTGCTCCGGTCAACGGCGCGCCTCAGACCAGCACCCGTCGGCTGTTCCTCCAGTTCCAGGCGTTCGGCGGCTGCCAGGATCCGCAGCCGCTGACACGCGTCCTGGAGCAGCACCGGGCGGAGGGCGTGCTGTATCTCGACGTGAACGATCCAACGGGGATCGGGGTCTTGCTCATGTCGGAAGACCCCGCGTGGTTCGTGGGTCAGGGCCGCACCCTCTTGACGAGTACCCCGTTCGCGTCGCTGCAGCGGCGCCACGGGCTGGCGATGCTGGGCCGCACCTACGCCAGCGGGCGGGAGGCCGACCTGGAAGACTGGCTGCTCAAAAAGCCTCGGCGCGCGGCGCTCAATCCCCAGTGGCCGTGGGCGGTGTGGTATCCGCTGCGGCGCAAACCGGAGTTTGCCCTGCTCTCGCGGGAGGAGCAGGGGAAGGTCCTCGCCGAACACGCAAAGATCGGCATCGCCTTCGGCCAGGCGGGTTTCGCCACCGATATCCGGCTCGTCTGCCATGGCCTCGACGCGAACGACAACGAGTTTATCCTCGGACTGGTCGGGCCCGAGCTCGCCTATCTCTCGGCGCTGGTGCAGGAGATGCGCAAGACCCAGCAGACCGCTCGCTACATCCAGTCGATGGGCCCCTTCTTCGTGGGGCGGGCCTTCTGGCAGAGTCCAGTATGATGGCGACGACCATCTCTTCAGAAACCGTCCAGTTCTCCAGCGACCACGTGACCATGAACGCCTTCCTCGCCGAGCCGCCACAGGTGAAGACCGGTTCACCCGCGATCCTCATCGTGCATGAATGGTGGGGGCTCAACGAGCATATCAAGGATCTTGCCCGTCGGTTCGCCAATGAGGGCTACGTCGCGCTCGCCCCAGATCTCTATGCGAGATTGGGCTCCAAGGTGGCAACAGATGCCACCGAAGCCGCCCATCTCATGAACGCGTTGTCCTCTCAATGGGCGCTGCGGGATCTCAATGCCGCGACCGCATTCTTGAAACAACAGCCGTCGGTCGATGCGCTTCGGATTGGCATGATTGGCTTTTGCATGGGCGGAACGATTGCCCTGACGCAAGCCTGCCACAACTCGGATCTGAAGGCGGTGGTCGTGTTCTACGGGAAAGTCCCTCCGAGCGAGACCTTCGACTACCTCCTCTGTCCGGTGTTGTACCATTACGGGGAGCAGGACGGGTGGGTGACGAAACAGGAAGTGGATCGGCTACGCGAAGGGCTTGCCCTGCACGGCAAAGCCGGCGAGGTGGTCACGTACCCGTGCCAGCACGCGTTCTTCAACGACACGCGTCCCGAAGTCTATAGCAAAGAGCACGCGGCGAACGCATGGGCGCAGACGCTCCGATTTTTCGGAAAATGGATTTGAACGCAAAGAAGATCGCGCTGCGCAAGATCCCGCACGGCGTCTACATCGTCGGTGTGGCGCAGGACGCGCAGCTCAACGCGTTTACCGCGACCTGGTTCACGCAGGTGTCCTTCACGCCTCCACTGGTGGCGCTCGGGATCAAGAAGGATTCGCATTCCTTTGACATGATCAAATCCGGGCGGGTCTTCTCCGTGAATTTGCTGGGCAAAGACCAGAAAGCCGTCGCCGAACATTTCGTCAAGCCGGCCACAGTGGTGGGGGAGAAGCTGAAAGACGTGCCCCACCACATCGGAAAAACCGGGGCGCCGGTCTTGGACGAGGCGATTGCGTATGTGGAGTGCGAGGTTCGGGAGATCGCCAACGAGCGAGGCGACCATGCCCTCGTCATCGGCGAGGTGGTCGAGGCGGGTGTGCATCGGGATGAGCCCGCGCTCACACTCATGGACACCGGCTGGCACTATGGCGGGTGACCCGACACGGATTTCGGATTTTTGATTTTGGATTTTCGATTACGCCACATGCATGTGCAAAACCAAATCTAAAATCAAAAATCTAAAATCCAAAATTTCTTCACCGCTGTTTCTGGTTGGCGTTCTCTTCGCGATGGCGACGCCGGCGGAAGCGAGTCTCTTCGGCGGCATTGCAAAGGTCATCACTGGCGTGCTCAGCCTGCCGCTCTCGATCCTCGCGGGAACGGTGAACGGTCCACCCATTATCGGGACACTCGCAGGTGCCGTGAACGGCACGGTCCAAGGGGTGGGGCTCGTGCTCAGCGGAGCGGTCGATCTACTCCAAGCCGCCGTCCCGATCGCGAAGGCCGCCGCTCCATTCCTCGTGTTCCTCTAACCACGCGGATTTTCGCGGATCAACACGCCGATGATCGCAGATCGTCTCACGAGGTATCCGCGTGAATCCGCGTTGTCATCTGTGGTGTGATCCCATCATCCCAATGGAACTCGCAGTTTCCATGAACCGTCTCAAGGTGTACGCGAGCTTCATCAAGCTCGAACACACCATCTTCTCGCTGCCGCTCATCTTCGCCGGAACCCTGCTCGCCCTGCGGCGTTGGCCCGATGCGCGTCTGGTCACCCTGATCCTGCTGGCTGCGATTGGTGGTCGGGTCGTCGCGATGGGACTGAACCGGCTCATCGACGCCGAGATCGACGCGCGCAACCCCCGCACGAAACAGCGGGAGCTGCCGCGTGGGGCGATGCAGCGAGGGGAGGCATGGGCGATCGTCATCGCGGCCGGACTGCTCTACGTCGCGGCGGCAGCCTCGCTCGGGCCCGTCTGTCTGACGCTCTCGCCCATCCCGGTCGCGCTCTTCGTCGGATACCCCTATCTGAAACGATTCACCACGCTCGCTCACTTCGGGCTTGGGCTTGCCTGGTCGATGGTCCCCCTTGGGGGATGGTTGGCTGCGTCTCACTCACTTGCGAACATGTCGGAGGTCGGCTGGCTGTGGTTGTTCTCTGTGCTGTGGGTTGCAGGTTTCGACATCATCTACGCGACCATGGACGAGGCGTTCGACCGCGCCTCGGGATTGCACTCGCTCCCCGCCCGGCTGGGCACAGCGGCGGCCCTGCAGGTGGCGTCGGCGTGCCACGCGCTCGCGTTTCTCGCGCTCGTCCTCCTCTGGCGTTCACAACTTCATTCCCTGCCTGCGCTGATCTGGCTCCTCGCCGTCGGCGCACTCTTCATCTGGCAGCACCTCATCGCCGAGTGCCGTCCCGAGTTCGCGTTCTTCCAGCTCAACGGCATTCTTGGTTTCCTGGTGTTTGGTTTCGTAGTATCCGGTATGTAAGGTCGGCCTGACAGCAATAGGCAGTAAGCAGTACCTTGTCGTTCTCTCCTACTGCTTACTGCTGTCGAGCCGTCGAGCTAAGGGAGGTTGCTCATGCGCGTCGTGATCGGGATCACAGGCGCCTCAGGCGCGATCTTTGGCGTGGACTTCATTCGCCGGTGTCCTGCGGAAAAATTTCTCATCCTCACGAAATGGGGACGCTACGTGTTGAAAGAAGAGACCGGCCTCACCGAGCACCACCTGGCCGAGCATGTGAAGAAGAGCTTCTCAGACGAGGACCTGTCTGCGCCGTTTTCGTCCGGCTCGAATCCCTTTGATGCCTTGGTGATCCATCCATGCTCCATCTCAACCATGGCCAAGATCGCGTGTGGCCTTGGGGATACGCTGCTCACACGGACGGCTCAAGTGGCACTCAAAGAGCGACGCAAACTTATCATCTGTTTGCGCGAGACCCCACTTTCTTCGATTAGTCTTGAGCAAGCGACGAAGCTTTCACAAGCCGGTGCGATCATTATGCCGATCTCACCACCGTTCTACCACAAGCCCCAGACGATCGATGAGATGGTGGAGCAGTTCAATGGCAAGCTCCTCAGCCTCCTTGGGTTCGAGTCAGCCCTCGCCTGGAAGCCCGACGCGCTTAAATAAATCGGCTGTCAGTTATCAGTCTTCCTTTATGAAATTTCGAATACTTACCAGCATATCGGTTGTAATCTTCTCGATCTGCATCCTCTCTATGGGTTCAACCTGGGCTGCTGAGACGGACAGCGTGACTGCAGACTGGCTTCGAGCCGATTACGAACCGCTCACATCTCTCAAAGCGGTGCCAGAAGTTGTGTTGAAGGTGCTACCACTGATTGCTGACCAGGGAGAACCATTTAACGCGACAGATGTCATCGATCCTCAACTACCTCATCGCCGTTTTGTATTTGGCGGGCAATCGACACAATTTGTCCTCATCTGTTACGAGCATGGTGGATTTGCTCCACATGCCCACCTAGCGGTATTTGAGATCGACGAGAGGCCACAATTGGTTTTTGTAGGAAAGCATGACTCCTGTGGGCACACGATCGAAGAGGCGAAGGACTTAGTCCGACAAGGAACAGTGAAGAATGATATCGAAGGAGATCAAGAATGGTGATCTAGTTTAAGCAGTTTTCCACAACCCCGTGCCAGGCACTCGCCTGTGAGGTCGTGAGTAAGTTACGAAGAGTTGGAGGTGCAGAGTTTTTAGGGACTAAGAGAAACGGCGTGGAGAGAAGAGACATGGCGGGCGAGGCGCGTAAAATCTTCGTCGCGATGCCAAAGCGCACAACGATAGTGTAAGGCCGCCGCAATCACCACATCAGTCGTTGGCGTCGAAGCCCCAGCTTGGCGCAGGCGAGCGCCGAGATGAGCAGCTTCCAACCATACTTCCTGAGTGATTTCCAGCCACTGCAGGCCAAGGAAATCTTCTTGTAAGGTGGCAAAGATCGAAGAAGTTGGGGCGCCTTGTAGAACTTCTGTCGTGATTAAACCTATGGTAGCAACCATTCCGCGCTTAAGGGATTCTTGCAAACGTTGCTTCAGTTTTTGAGGGCCGCGTGGATGATAGTAGTCGATCCAGACAGAGCTATCGACTAAAATAAGCGGGGAACTCATGAGAATCAATTTTGGCGGCGCTGCTTCCGCAACATCTTACGAGTGATCGTGAGGGGAAACGCTCCAGCATGGCGAATGGTTTGCGTGCGCCGATGCTCCTGGATCAGGACCTCCAAGGCTCGTTCAATAGCCTCTCGTTTCGTGTGCGCGCCACTAATCTTCGTCGCCATTTCCAGCAGTTGAGGATCCACCGATACCGATAGTCTCATGTACGCACTCCTAGTGCGCACCACTATAATACACCACAACTTGGTGCATTACAAGAGGGAGTCCGAGTCTGCTTAGGGTGGAAACCGGAACTGCTGGGATCGTAGCGTCGACAACAGTAGCGTCGACAATCTTGACAAATCCGGAGGCGGCTGATAAACTAGATGTAGCCCAAATGAGATACATTTTTAGAGAGGAGACACGATGCAGTTTGTGAACGTACGAGAACTGAAGTTGCACACAGGCCAGGTGCTCGATCGTTTGCCACGGCGGGGGTTGGTCATCGTGCTGAGTCATGGCAAGCCGAAGGCCGCGCTCATGCCGCTATCAGAAGATGATATCGAAGATGTGGTGTTGAGAAGCCCGAAGTTTCTGAAAGAGCTGCGGGCCGCGCACGCTGAATATCGCCGCAAGGGAGGGATCAGCCTCGAAGAGGCTCGCAAACAGCTCGGCCTCTAACGATCATGTTGTTCGTCGAGCTCTCCCCTCGCGCCTTGCGCGATCTGCAAGCGCTCCCTAAGCCGTACGCGACGGCTGTGTTTGATGATCTTGAGATCTTGAAAACACCGCCGTGGCCAGGACCTCCCAAGGTCAAGCGACTACAGGGAACACCCTACTACCGACTCCGCACGGGAGACTTCCGTTCCATTTTCTTCCAAGAACGACAGCGCGTGACCATCCTGCGAGTTGTGAATCGCAAAGACCTCGAACGAGTTTTGAAAACGCTTCCATGAGTCGGATCAATCTCCGATGAAACGCTTCACGGCTGTGTATTGATCATGAGTGATTTGCAAACATTCTTATCGCTACTTGACCAGCAGGGGGAGTTAAAACGAGTCCGGGTCGAGGTCGATCCGGAACTAGAAATCACTGAAATTGCCACGCGCGTGGTCAAGGAGCAAGGACCGGCGCTCCTGTTCGAGCGCGTCACGGGTTCCGTATTTCCGCTGGCGATCAACATCCTTGGGAGCGAACGGCGCATCGAGCTCGCGCTCGGCCGACATCCACAAGAGGTGGGTGCAGACTTGAAGCGGCTGATTGAGGCTGCAGCCCCTCCGCGGCCTAAGCGGCTGCTCGATGAGTGGCGGACGATTGGACGTGTGCTGGCCGCACCTCCTCGTCGCGTCCATGAGGCTGCCTGCCAAGAGATTGAGGAAGCCCCGGATATCTCTCAGCTTCCGATTATGAAATGCTGGCCCAAGGATGCGGGGCGCTTCATCACCTGCGGCATGGTGCTCACTCATGATCCCGAAACAGACGCGCGCAATCTTGGAATCTACCGCATGCAGGTCGTGGGTCCTGATCAAGTCCTCATGCATTGGCAGATTCAAAAGGGTGGGGGATTCCATTATTGGAAGGCCCAGCAGCAGAATAAAGCATTAGCCGTCTCGGTGATCATCGGGAGCGATCCCATGTTATACATTGCGGCCGTGTCTCCGCTGCCTGAGGGCATCGATGAGCTGGCGTTCGCAGGATTTTTACGCGGTCGTCGCGTGCCCTTAGCGCTCGGCAAGACCGGGGTCACGGCCGTGCCCGCAGATGCGGAGATCGTCTTGGAAGGGATCGTGCCGCCTGATGAGTCCATGCCCGAGGGACCGTTTGGCGATCATTTCGGTCATTACTCGCACCCAGCGCCATTCCCGGTCATGTGGATTCAAACGATGACGCATCGTCGCAATCCCGTGTACCTTTCCGCCGTCGTCGGCAAACCTCCCCAAGAAGATAAGTACATCGGCAATGCGGTGCAGGAGATGCTGCTGCCGATGATCCGGCTCATCCATCCGGAACTGCGGGACATCTGGGCGTACTACGAAGCCGGATTCCACAGCCTCGCGGTGGCCTCGGTCATGCAGCGCTTCGGCAAAGAAGGGATGAAGACGGCACTGGGTCTGCTCGGGACCGGGCAGATGGCGTTGACGAAGTGTCTCATCCTGGTCGACGCGGACGTGGATGCCCGGGATCCCCGCGCGGTGCTGCGGGCGATCGGCGCGCACTTCGATCCGGCGCAGGACTTCCTCTTGCTTCCCGGAGTCCCTTTTGATACGCTGGATTTCACCAGTTTGACCCTGAACCTGGGCAGCAAGATGGTGCTGGACGCGACCCGAAGCGCCGGGGCGTCCGCAAGTCCCATGGTGGAACTCACCGAGGCCCAGGTGAACGCACTCCATCCCCGCATTCGGCGCTCCCGCTTCGTAGAAGGGACACTGCTTGCAGTTCACGTGGAAGGCGAGGGGCGAGAGATCGTGAAGACGCTCGTCCGTGCCAAGCCGCTTGCCGGGGTGAAACTGATCGCCGCGGTCAGCGCCGACGTCGATCTCGAGGATCGCGAGAGCGTGTTGTGGGGGATCTTCACGCGGTTCGACCCGGCGCGGGACGTCGTGTTTACCGCAGCCGAGCTGAACGACGCCTGGCCGGTGTACCGAGGCTGTCTCGGGATCGATGCGACGTTCAAACGAGGGTATCCGGACACGGTCATCATGGACCCTGCAGTCATCACACGTGTTGACTCACGATGGCAGCACTACTGGACCGCGTAGCGCAGCACGTTCAGAACCACGAGCGGCTCACGCGCGAGGATGCGCTCGAGCTGTTTGAGACGCACGACATCGTGCGGCTCGGCCGGCTCGCCGATGAAGTCAAGCGTGCGCGCTGGGCCGATCGCGCCCACTTCGTCATCAACCGGCAGATTAACCCCAGCAACGTCTGTGTGCTCTCCTGCCGGTTCTGCGATTTCGCGACGAAGCGCGGCCGGGCCAACGCCTACGAGATGACGATGCATGACATCCTCGAGCGGTGCAACCCCGAGCTGCGCGAAGTCCACATCGTCGGCGGCCTGCATCCAGACTGGAAGTGGGACTATTACCTCGAGATGTTCCGGCAGATCACGGCGAACTTTCCCCAGATCCAGATCAAGGCGTGGACGGCGGTGGAGATCGACTACTTCTCGAAAAAGTTCCGCTTGAGCGTCGAAGAGGTGCTGCGCCAGTTCCAGGCGGTCGGACTCGTCGCACTCCCCGGCGGCGGAGCGGAGGTGTTCTCCGAGCGGGTGCGCAAGGCGCTCTTTCCCTTTAAGATCGGCGCCCCTCGGTGGCTGGAGATCCACACGATCGCGCACCGGATGGGGATTCCGACAAACTCGACACTCCTCTACGGCCACATGGAAACGCACGAGGAGCGCGTGGACCACATGCTCAAGCTGCGCGCGCTCCAGGATGAGACGCGCGGGTTCATGAGCTTCATCCCGCTCGCCTACCAGCCAGGCAAGACCCAAGTGGTCACTCGCCAGACCTCTGCCGTTGACGATCTCAAGACGATCGCCATCGCCCGGCTCCTCCTCGACAACGTGCCGCACATCAAGGCGTACTGGGTCACGATGGGAGAAGAGATCGCCTCGGTGGCGTTGCATTTTGGCGCCGACGACATCGATGGGACGATCGGGGAGGAGCGCATCATGCACGCGGCCGATGCGGCCTCACCCGTGAGCTTGACGCGGGATCGACTGGTGGAGCTGATTCGTGAATCCGGGTGCACCCCGGTGGAGCGCGATGCCCTCTATCGCACCATCCAAGTCTACGACGACCACGCGCGTTGCGAGAGTCCCGTATCTCAATAGCGCGCCCTTCTTCCGGGAGCTGACCCTGGGGGAGCGCTATGAGCTGGTGGACTGCGCGCCGAGAGCGCTCGGCCAGCGCGCGGCGGCTGGCGAGATCGTCGCCGGGCTCCTCCCGCTCGTCGACTACTTCCGGCTCGAGGACCGGTTTGAGCGCCTTGGGCCCTTTGGCATCGCGGTGCGCGGACGGGCGCGCAGCGTGCTCCTGTTCTCCCGCAAACCAATCCGTCAGCTCGACGGGGCGACCATTGCCGTGACCGAGGAGACCTCGACCAGCGCCGTCCTGCTGCGGCTGCTTCTCGAGCAGCGCTACGAGATTAGGCCATCCGTCTACCGTCGCGGGCAGGACCTTGCGGGAGACGCGCTCTTGCTCATCGGGGATGAGGCGCTACGCTTCCAGCAGGTCAATACGCAGTATCCCTACGAAATCGACGTCGCCTTTGAGTGGTGGTTGTGGCAGCACGCCCCCTGCGTCTTTGCGGTCTGGGCGATCCGCAAGGATGCCGGCGCCGAGGAGAGGAAACACTTCGAGACCGCGCTCTCAAAATCGCTCGGCCTCAACACGAGGCAACTCGATCTCATAGCCAAAGAGCGCTCCGCCGACCTGGGAGTTGCGCCCGACGTCCTTCAGACCTACCTGACTCGCTTCATCTACCGACTCAGCCAGCCTGAGGAAGAAGGCATCACGCGGCTTCGCATGCTGATCGATGAACACCACCTGCTCTGAAGCGATTGAGGAAAAGGTCCTCTCCGGCCGGCGCCTCAGC
>Ga0105164_10002098_pt1 | contig 12447 bp, 10 predicted proteins | sample VDWuncwatermetaG_FD_89674 | JGI IMG/M metagenome (GOLD analysis project Ga0105164, IMG submission 89674) | Wastewater microbial communities from Netherlands to study Microbial Dark Matter (Phase II) - VDW unchlorinated drinking water | ecosystem: Environmental > Aquatic > Freshwater > Drinking...
CCTATGGATCAAGCGAACATGTCGTTGGCTTGGCGCTGCAAAAAGGCTGGCGCGAACGCGTGAGCCTTGTGACCAAGTTGGATCCGTTGGATGATGTTCCGGGAAGTGCTCCACCGGAATTTGTCGAGAAAGCCGTGCGGGCGAGTGTGTTTCAGTCATTGACCGAACTTCGCGACATACCTGACGTGTTGATGTTGCACCGGGCCAGCCATGTTCTCGCTTGGCAGGGTAGAGTAGTGAAGCAGTTGTTGCGTTTGCGGGACGAGGGCTATGTGCGCGACCTTGGCGTGTCGGTGCAGTCTCTAGAAGAATTTTCACTCGCCCTTTCCATCGCCGATCTCAAACACATTCAGTTGCCATTTAATGTTCTCGACTGGCGCTGGGACGGAATCGCCGAAACGATTGCTGAGGTCAGGGCCAAGCGCCCGCTGGTGATTCACGCCCGCAGCGCACTTCTGCAAGGATTGCTTGCGTCTGCGGCCAAGTCCCACTGGCAGAGAGCTCATATCCCTCAGTCTCATTCAATTGTGGAACTCCTCAAGAAAATGGCTGGGGCAGTCGGTTGTGCATCGGTTGCGGAAATGTGTTTGCGCTTTTCTCTTGCCCAGCCCTGGATTGACCAGGTTGTCATTGGCATGGAAAGTCAGCAGCAACTTGATGAAAATTTGCGAATTTGTTCATTGCCGTCGCTGACACCAGAAAACTGTGCGACACTGCGGAAGATGAGGCCGCGGCTCGAGCAGGAAACACTGGATCCCACCCGTTGGAGAGCCATTAAATGATTTCCCATACTGAAATGTTCTCACTGCGCAACCGTACAGCACTCGTCACCGGCGCAACGGGCCATTTGGGACAACAGGTTGCTGCAGTGCTCGCAGCCTTTGGCGCGCACGTGCTTGTCAACTCCCGAACTGCAACGCTCGTCCAGGTACTGGTTGATACCTTGCAGCACAGTGGCGGCTTTGCGGAAGCTGCCATTTTTGATGCGACCCAACCAGGGGCTGTCGCCGCGGAGTTTGCGAAACATCGGGGGAAGCCGCTCCACATCCTGGTCAACTGCTCCTACAGCGGGGGAAGCGGATCGATTGCCACCGCCAAGCCGGAGGACTACATCAACAGCTACCAGTCTGCTGTAGTTGCAGCACAAAATGTCTTCAAGGCTGCCTTGCCCAGCCTTCAACTTGCTGCCGAAACCGACGGCGACGCGTCAGTTATCAATATTGCGTCCATGTACGGGCTGGTTAGTCCCCGCATTTCAAATTATCAGGATGCGCAAAGCGCGAACCCGCCATTCTATGGTGCAGCAAAAGCCGCGCTCCTGCAGTGGACCAAATACGCAGCCTGCGAATTCGCTGCAAACAGGATTAGGGTCAATGCAATTTCGCCAGGGCCATTCCCCACTCAAGCCGCACAAACTCATAATCCCTTGTTGATGGAAAAACTCAAGTCTTCATTGCCGACAGGCAGGATTGGCGAGGCCAGCGAGATCAGGTCCGCTGTCATGTTCCTGGCTTCGCCATGTTCGAGTTTTGTGACCGGATCAAATGTTGTGGTCGATGGCGGCTGGACGAGTTGGTAGCAGTCACCTTGCCCAGGAACAGCCTAGTCCCAAAAAATCCCTAGGTTTCAGGCCCAGGTCTTCCACCACATACTGGATGGGCATCATGCCCGGTGCGGAGACTCGCTCTACCTCTGACCAATTCAAGAATTGTCCAAAACTGGGTGTGGCCTTGCCAAGCAGCCCGAGCTGCCGCACCTGACCAGAATCCCCAAGGTGGAAGCCGTCAAGGACATCGCAATCGGTGAGGTGCTCATCGCGCGGGTTGGCAAAGGGTAACCCCTCCGCAAAGATGCGGTCCTCAAGTTTCCTGATGTAGGTGTAGCGGCCGTCCTTCTCCATTGCAGCAACAGCTGCTGGTGCGAATGTCGGGAAAAAGAACAGGTGCTCCACGCCTTCTGCCTCCAGTCGCTTGTGCATGGCGAGGAGATAAGTGAACTGTTCGTCGGAAACCGCTTCGCCCCGTTCGAACCGCCTGTCGCCTGTCCCGACGCGGCTCAGAGTCTCGGCAAATTTGAAATCAGCTGGCGTGACACCTGACGTGACCATGTCGCCATAATAGCGATAGCCATCGGCTGCGTGGCCACTCAGATAGCGCTTGGCGGAAATGCCGAGATGGCATTCGGGACCATGCCAAAGTGCCCGCCAGGCCTCACTCCACAACGACTGCTTGGCGACGAGCGACGCCAAACGGAGGATCGCCCGCGGATCATTTGGATCGGACGATGTCAATTTGACCTTGGCGACACCTGCTTCATGCCAGTTGGGATTGAACCAGTATTGGTCAAGGCCGATCAGCATGAATTTGGGCTTGTGGATCTTGAGTAATTCTTCAACAGCGGAATCGCCGCGTTTGATATCAGTCAACACCCGTCCCAAGTTGATGAACGGCGCATTGAACTGCTTCTGATTCATTTCCAGAACCCGGCTTGATCCAAGGACCACGATATCCGGCTTGGCTGCGCGGTAGAGTTCAAACTTGTACAAAGCTTCGTTCTGCTTGCCGTACTCGGAAAAGAGACAGGGCTTTTCCGATGCTCGTTGCAAGCGCACAATTTCGGCTTCTGGCAGGAAATCCCCTGTCGCAATGAACACCTGGCGGGCCAGGACCGTCGAGCCAAACAGGGCTGCAAGGAGCGCAATAACCGCAATGACGAACAGTCGGGGATTAGAATTGGAAATAGAGAAACTCACTCGGTCCCCCCAAGCTCACGACTACACAAATCCAGCAGAATGCCACCATCAGAAAACTGGCAAGGTTCGGCGCAAACCGCAGGCGCTGCCGCTGTTCCAAGAAGAACTGTGCTGCATTTGGTGCGCAAAAAGTGATCACCGCTGCCAATACGATCAGAATGGCTGCGGCTTCCTCAGGTTGCGAACTAATCACGAGAACCGTTCCGGAGACGGCCGCTGGTAGGTGGCCAGGCGCCGCCACCTCGCCAGCCAAGGCCTGCAGAATGGCAAACGCGGCGTCCAGTGTCGGTGCCCGGAAGAACACCCAGGCCAACGCAACAGCGAGAAATGTTGTCACAGCGCCGGCCAAGCGCCAGCCAAAGGTCTGGCGCTCTCCAAGTAGCGCCCGGATCAGATGATTGATGATGAGATACAGGCCATGAAGAACGCCCCACAACACAAAGGTCCAGCCAGCGCCATGCCACAGGCCGCCGAGCAGCATGGTGATGAAGAGGTTCACATAGCGCCGTGTTGTTCCATGTCGATTTCCGCCCAACGGAATGTACAAATAGTCGCGCAGGAAATTTGACAGGGTGATGTGCCAGCGCCGCCAGAATTCGATAATGCTTGTGGCCTTGTAGGGTGAATAGAAGTTCACTGGCAGGCGAATTCCAAACAGCAACGCGCTGCCGAGTGCCATGTCGGAATAGCCGGAAAAATCAAAATAGAGCTGGAATGTGTAGGCCAGCATGCCAAGCCAGGCGTCCCCGGCATTGAGTGCGGCACCCTCTGCCGCGGCACCGAAAACCGGGCTCACAAACTGGGACAAGCCATCGGCGATCACAACTTTCTTGAACAGTCCGATCGAAAACAAACTCATGCCCGTGGCAACGATATCCCAGGTGAGATGGCGGAACTCAAGTTTGGCGAACTGCGGCATGACCTCGCGGTGATGCACAATGGGGCCGGCAATGAGTTGCGGGAAAAAGGATACGAACAGGCCGAAGCGCAGAAAACTGAGGTCACTCACTTTTCCTGAATAGGCGTCACAAATGAAGGCGATTTTCTGAAAGGTGAAAAAGGAAATGGCCAGTGGCAGGATGATTGTGCCGACGTCAACAGACGTGCCGAAAATCGCTTTGGTGTTGGTGGCAATGAATGCTGCATATTTGAAATAGCCCAGTGTCGCGAGATTGAGGACGAGGCCTCCGATCAGCACTGGCTTTCGCCACTGTTTTGAGGTGACGAGATGGTAGCCGATGCCATAGTTTGCGAGGACCAGGAACATCAACAGGGGCACATAGACCGGGTTCCACCAGCCATAGAAAAACAACGAGGCAAGGCTCAGCGCGGAAAGGGCAAGTGACTTTCGCCCAAGCCACATCAAAGCCCAGAAGACACAGACCGTCACAGGCAAAAAGGCAAAAACATACGCAATGGAGTTGAAAAGCATGGGCCGCGCCTAACTGCCTGCCAATCGATGTGGCGGCGCGGCCTTCATGGATATCTGTACTGTTTGTGATCTTCGCGCGGTCATGCCCACTCCAAAGACGGGAGAGGTGAGATTGTCAAGCAGAGGTCTGGTCGCGCATGTTGGTTCGGGATTTCCCGCTCCCCGAAAACGCGTGTTCACGAACCCTGCGTCGCGCCAGGATATAGCGGGATACGCCCGCTTCGGCGCTGCGCAGTGCACCTTCAAGGTAGCCTTGCAAAGGTCCACCGCTCGCCTCACCGATCGTGCTCCAGCGCACGCCTCCGTCGTGAATCGCAAGATGGGCGATCTCTCCTGGATGCAGCGATCCCGAATAGCTGAGCGGCGCATCGGAGCTTTCAACGCCCACATAGTATTCACTCAGGCCGGGGCATATCTGATCCAGCGCCGTCAAGACGCGACCCGCATACGAAACCACCGCTGCCCGACCCGGAGGCAGCGGCCCGGTCAACACGGTCAGAAGACCGGCGCCACCCTGACCTGTGCCGGACGTCCAAATCTGTTCACCAGTTTCAGTCAATATGATGCCAGAATAACGATATAAGTCGTGAAACCCTGCTTCAAATTTCAGATGCAGCTTGCAGCCGCTGGCATAACTGGCAATACCTGCCTCATCGAGGGCGTGTTGCGAAATCCCTTCGACGGCAACGGCCATCGTCTTAAGGCTGTGCAACGGGGCCGAGAAGAAAAGGTGACGTCCCCTGGCAATGAGAATGCCATCCTTGGTGCGGGCCTCCACTTCGATAATCCCGTTGCCTTCCCTGATGCTGGTCACTGGTGCACCATAATGCACATGTCCGCGGACGCGTTCTTCCAGTTTCGCGGTGATTTGTGCGGTGCCGTCCGGCACGGTGTAGGCCTCGTCCACATTGGGAATGAGCTGGAAGCATGGGCAGGCAAGATCGATCTCAAGATAGTCAAACAGCACATGCAGATTGAGCTCGTCGGTCATAAAGCCATACTCACTCCAGAAGAAGGACTTGAGCATGGTGCGCAGGATGGGACCGCTACCGAGCCGTTGTAGATAGGATGCGATGCTTTCGTCGATGAACAGGGGATTGGTGTCACGCTCCGGGTCATTGCGCCAGATGTCCTGGTCTGCAAGGATGGCGTTGATGGCCGTGCGGCTTTCCGCAAAGATCAGGCGGTCGAAACTCGCCGGGGCATGGAGTTGCCCGTTCACCAGATAGTTCATGCTGTCCATGCCGGGCTTGAGGCGGCGGACATAGTTGATGTTGAACTGGTCCATCAGGCGCAGCGCCAGCGTGTCAGTTGAGTTGATGAGGTTCGCTCCGTCGTCAATGACAAGGCCCAGATGTGTGTGCTTTTCAGGTCGGGATTTCACCCTGCCGCCGGCTTTTGCAGCCGCTTCAAACACCAAGACGTCAAAGCCGGCTGTCATCAGCCGGTTGGCTGCATAGAGCCCGGCAATGCCGGCGCCAACAATGACAGCATCCACAACGCCTGCCTGAGAGTGGTCCTGTGCGTGGAGTGCTGCAACCGGGGAGCGAATCACCATACAGCCATGTGGGGCAAAATCCCGCACACATCAAATCACGTGCGCGTTGACAACCGGCTGTTCGGTTCGCTCAACACCGCTTAGACTGTCTTACTGCGCCCGCATATCCGCTTTCGATATCCCTGCCACCTCAACCGGCTTTTTCATGGCGTCGCGGCGGAAGGGTTCGCCCAGTTCCTGGTTGACCATGGCTTCGATCAGCGTGGTCTTGCCATGCTTCATCTGGTCGTCAACCGCTATGGCCAGCGCGTCGCGCAGTTCGTCCATGGTGCGGGCCACGACGCCTTGCAGGCCACAGGCCTTGGCAATGCCGGCGTAGGACACATCGTCGTCAAGTTCGGTGCCGACGAAATTGTCGTCGTACCACAGCGTCGAATTGCGCTTTTCAGCCCCCCACTGATAGTTGCGGAAAACCACCATGGTGATAGCCGGCCACTCTTTCCTGCCAATGGCGGTGAGTTCTGTAACCGCTATGCCAAAGGCCCCGTCGCCGGAGAATCCGACCACTGGCACGTCCGGGCAACCAATCTTGGCACCGACGATGGAGGGGAGGCCATAGCCGCACGGGCCGAACAAACCCGGTGCAAGATATTTCCGGCCCTCGTCAAAGGTCGGATAGGCATTGCCGATGGCGCAGTTGTTGCCGATGTCAGAGGAGATGATGGCATTGCGCGGCAGGGCCGCCTGGATGGCACGCCAGGCCATGCGCGGGCTCATCCACTTGGGCTTGGCGGCACGCGCTCGCGCGTTCCAGGTGGTGCCGGGATCGTCCTGCTCGTGGTCCATGGAGGACAAGGCCTGGGCCCAGCGCGACTTGGTGGTGGAGATCAAATCCTTGCGGGCCTTTCGGTCATGATCGCCTGCGGTTAGCGCAAGTTTGGCAAGAATGCTCTCCGCCACTTTTCTTGCGTCTCCCATAATCCCGACAGCCACTTTCTTGGTGAGGCCGATGCGGCTGGGATTGATATCGACCTGAATGATCTTGGCGTTCTTGGGCCAATAGTCGAGGCCATAGCCGGGCAGCGTCGAGAACGGATTGAGACGTGTGCCGAGTGCGAGAACCACATCGGCTTGCGCGATCAGTTCCATCCCTGCCTTGTTGCCATTGTAGCCCAGCGGCCCGGCAAACAGCGGGTGCGTGCCGGGGAAGGCGTCATTGTGCTGGTAGCCGACACAGACGGGCGCGTCCAAGCGCTCCGCCAGAACCTTCGAGGCCGGTATGGCCCCACCAATGACAACTCCAGCACCATTGAGGATCACCGGGAATTTCGCAACTGAGAGCAGCTTCGCCGCCTCCGCGATGGCCTCATCGCCGCCACTGGGACGTTCGAAGTTCACTATGGCCGGAAGCTCAATGTCGATCACTTGCGTGAAATAATCCCGCGGCATGTTGATCTGGGCCGGTGCCGAGAGCCGCTTGGCGTTCATGATGACGCGGTTCAGCACCTCGGCAACGCGGGCGGGATCGCGTACCTCCTCCTGATAGCCCACCATGTCCTTGAACAGCGCCATCTGCTCCACTTCCTGGAAGCCGCCCTGGCCAATAGTGCGGTTGGCGGCTTGCGGTGTGACAAGCAAAAGCGGCGTGTGGTTCCAATAGGCGGTTTTGACGGCGGTGACGAAATTGGTAATGCCAGGCCCGTTCTGGGCGATCATCATGCTCATCTTGCCCGAGGCGCGGGTGAAGCCATCGGCCATCATGCCGCCCGAGCCTTCATGGGCGCAGTCCCAGAAAGTGATGCCGGCCTTCGGAAAAATATCTGAAATCGGCATGAAGGCCGAACCGATGATGCCAAAGGCGTTGGCGATGCCATGCATCTGCAGAACTTTGACGAAGGCTTCTTCGGTGGTCATTTTCATGGGGGGAGCTCCGGCCGTGGTTACGAGCTCAATAGTCCCGCAACTGGACCCAATCTAGGACCAGTTTGCGCGGGCTGTTGGGGCGGCATTTGTGCAATCGGCAGGAGGTGTGATAGCACGGCCCTGCAACGCGCCCGTAGCTCAGCAGGATAGAGCACAGGTTTCCTAAACCTGGGGTCACAGGTTCGAATCCTGTCGGGCGCGCCAATTGCCGCTGGTTCCATTCCGGGCACATAGGTTACATTTCATGCTGAAGACGAGAAATACACTTTTTTGCCTTTCGGGAGGTCGCCATGCCTCGGAAAAAGTGTAGCGTGATGGACGAACACGCGGTGTTTTTCGCTCGATCACATCACGCAACAAAAGCGGTGCGGCTGCGCCGCGCAAGACAAAGGAATTGCCATGGCCAAGTTGGTGTTCGGCATGAACCAGTCGCTCGACGGCTACGTTGACCATATGGCCTTTGCCCCAGGTCCAGTGCTCTTCCGGCACTTCATCAAGGAAACTGAAACGCAGACGGGCAGCATCTACGGCCGCAAAATCTATGAGATCATGCGCTACTGGGACGACGAACATCCGGAATGGAGTGCCGACGAACAGACCTTCGCGGCGGCGTGGCGGAAGCAGCCGAAATGGGTAGTGTCGCGCACGTTGAAGGAAGTTGGCGCAAACGCAACACGTGTTGAGGGTAATCTTGATGCCGCGATCCGCAAGCTGAAGGCCGGGCATGACGGGGAAATCGAAGTTGCAGGCCCGCGTCTGGCGCACAGCCTCACCGAACTTGGCCTGATTGACGAGTATCGGATCTATCTGCACCCTGTCGTGCTTGGCAGCGGCACGCCCTATTTCGCCGGACCGCGGCCGCCGCTTCGCCTTAAGGCCCATGACCTGATGGACGGGGATGTCATCAGGTTGACCTACGTCCCAGCTTGATCTCGGCACTCGCAGGTTGGAATCGGCCTGTGAAGTCTGATCTTGCATTGGGGGAAGTCTAGTGGCGCTCGGACAGATGTCAGACGCGGTTGCTCCAGTAACCAATCGGCGTATTGTCCATCCCGAGAGAAATGATCGTCGCGCGATGGTCGGCCATGACATGGCTGGGCCAACAGGAGTGATCCACTCATGGCAAGAGCACACAACATGGATGCAGAGATCGAGGCGGTCCTCGAATGGCTCCGCTTCACACGTCCTGTCAGTGAGCACTTTGCCGCAGAGGTGCGCCGCATCGACCTTTCCGGCAAACACCTCGCCGGTTGGATGCACCTGTTGCCCGACACAATCCTGAGCCTCATGCCCTTTGTAGATGCCGGAGTTTCCGTGCGCGTCGGCGCCTGTAATCCTGACAGCACTGACCCTGCCGTGGTCGCCTATCTGGCCCACCATGGCGTCGAGGTATTCGATGGCCGGCGCGAGCCGCGCCAGACTTACAGCGACACGCTTCGCCGCTTTGCCGCCGGACCGCTCGACGCAATCTGCGACATGGGCGGTGAACTCATCGAAGCCGCCACCTTAGCTGGCACATCCGTGGCTGGCGCGCTGGAAGCGACAACAACCGGATTGCACCGGATCAGGCCGCTCAAGCTTTCATTCCCGGTCTTTGACTGGAACGGCATCACGATCAAGGAGGCGCTCCACAATCGCTTCCACGTCGGCGAGGAAACCTGGCCCGCCTTCGGGGCCATCACCGGTCTCTCGTTGTTCGGGAGGCGCGTCCTTGTTGTTGGATTCGGCCCCGTGGGACGGGGCGTTGCAGAACGGGCGCGCAGCCTCGGCGCGATCGTGACCGTTGCCGAACGTGACCCCGTCCGTCAGCTTGAGGCAAGGCACTTCGGCTGCCAGACTTTGCCGCTCGCTGCGGCACTCGCCGAAGCACAGGTGATCGTCACCGCGACCGGACTTGATGGCGTTCTCGGCGAGGCGGAGCTGCACCTGTGCCGCGACGGGGCCGTCGTCTTCAATGTCGGGCACAGCAACCGCGAAATAGATGTTGATTGTTTGGAGAGGCATGAGCACCGGATCATGAAGGATCATGTCAAGCGCTATAAGATTGGCGACCGGACGCTCTATCTCCTCAACCGCGGCAGCATGATCAACCTGGCCTTTGGCAGTTTTGCGGGCTCTGACAGTTGGGACCCGTTCGGAGCCGTCATCACGCGTGGCCTGCTGTGGCTGCTCACCGGGGGTGCTGCAGGCATCCAACCCGGTCTGCACCCCTATCCCGCCGCATTGGAGCGAGAGGTTGCGACAGTGGCACTCGCTGCCAGATCTTGATCGTTTCGATGTCCACCTCGCAAAATTTTTTCACCGCGAGGATTGTCACGTCAACGGGGCGGCGGCGGCGTCAGCCTTCAGCCATTTCCTCAAGCTTTTGGGCGGCGATTTCCAGCGCCTTGGCGAAATTCTCGTCCTGCGTCTTGATCTGGTTGAGGGCCTGGTCGCTGCAATACACTCGAGTGACCCGCTACTGCCGGGACTTCCTGATTGCTTTTGCAGCGGTTTTGATGTTGTATCCCCACATGTGATCGGCAAGAATTTGCCGACATCAGGCGTGACTGTGTCAGCCGCCGAGCCAACGAGGTTTCCTATCGCTATTGTGTGAGAATAGTTGCTCCGAGTGGCCCCCCGTCCTGCAGGTGGCGCCATTCGCAATGATGGGGGAGGTTCCATGCTTGTCCGCTTATTCATAGTCGGAGCAATTTGGCTGGCGCTGTGGGCCACACCGGCAATCCTGCCAGCCAGAAGTGATGAAGCTGTAGCAGGCACAGTGAGTCTCTCGCGGCTCATTCCTTCTGATGTTCTGGCAGGTTTTGAACAGGCCGATCCCGGGGTTTCCGCAATGGCTTGCCCGGCCCAGCGGGGGGTTCGCTCGCTTCCAGGATTCCGGCCCTACGACAAACTCACTGGCCTGTCTTCCAGCATGGCCAATGGCGATGGTGTGCTGTCTTACTATAACCTCTACAAGTTCGCGGGACTTATGAGTGAGCTTGTGACGGACGCGCATGTTCGCAGAAATGCTGAAGTCAAGACCGTACTCATCAAGAAATTTGCGGAATGGGCAGAAGCTGGCGCCTATCTCAAGACCCGCGATTGTTCTGATGGCAACTGTCCAGAGCAATGGCAAACCAAGCGCGGCACCGACCTGTCACCACTAAAGGATTCAGAGCAGGCTGTGAATCACGTCATGGATCTCGCGCTGGCCTACTATCCATTTCTATCGACGCACAACCGAGAGGGTCTTGCGGCTGAGCATGTGGCGATCGACAAATGGATGCGAACATTCTCCCGTCGTCTCTTGTTCAACTGGGCGAATGCGCCCGTATCGAAACAGATCAGAGGCATTTACGATCTCCAACCGCACCGGTCCAAACTGTTATTTGATCTCGTGAAGGGCGACTCAAAGAGCTTTCGGCTGCGGCTGCAATCTTCGGTCAAGGGGATGTCAGCGCAAATCCGGGAAGATGGCTCCATCCGAAACGCGACCGTGCGTGGAAGCAAAGCTCTTTGGTACCATTTCTGGACATTGGATGATGTCTTCTGGCAGTTGGAGGTGCTCAAAGCCAATGACATGGATGCCTATGCCAAGTTTGAGAAACGACTTGAAAGGGCGGTGAAGATTTTTCTCGATGGCATGGATGACCCCTCGACAATCCACAAGTGGGCCAAGGCAGACTATCACAGTGCTGGCGACCCGCGTATGCAGGATTTTGATATGAACCGCTTCGCCTACAACGATAGCGGCCAGAGTTGGCTCTACGTGTACCTCTATCGCTACCCCCAGACCGAAAATGCTCGTCGTCTTCGCAGCCTGCTTTCGCGCCGGGTGGTGCGCCACATTATGGACTTCAAGCTGGGGGCAAATATAGGTTGCCTATACCGGGTTGCCGAGCCCAATTTGCTGACCGGACCGACCTGACTTCAGCCTTCGGCCATTTCCTCAAGCTTTTGGGCGGCGATTTCCAGCGCCTTGGCGAAGTTCTCGTCCTGCGTCTTGATCTGGTTCAGCGACTGGTCGCGGCTGACGCGCAACCCGTTCAACTGGTCTTGCAAATCCTCGATCTTGCGAGTTGATTCCGACAGCCGGTCCGCCACCATCAAGCCAGCCATCACCAGCTGCCTGATGTCGCCAATGGCACCAACACTTTGGCGGATGCGGCTCACTTCTGCGTCCAGCAACTTGGCCAGATCCTTCAGATGGTCTTCTTCGCCATCCGGACACTGCATGGTGTAGGGGCGGCCTGCGATGTTGACGACAACGTTGGACATTCGCGCCTATTCCCCGCTGTTCGAATGAAGGACCGAGCGGATGCGCGACATGGCGCTGTCGATCTTGCCCACGGCATTCTTGGAGGTGTCCACCAGTTCTTGCGCCTTGACGCGCACTTGCGCCAGTTCACGGTCCATGCGCTGGCGGTCTGATTCCAGCGTGGCTTTCTCGATCTCGAGCGTTTTCAGCCGCGTGTTCTCGTCCCGCTTGCGGGCAAGTGAGGCTTCCACCAGCTTCAGCGCTTTCTCAAAGCGGGAAAGCGAGGCTTCGAATTTCAGTGAGTCTGCCATATCCGTCCTGACGTCCACGTAACGCACAAATCAGAGATTCTCAAGCCCAGTCAATCCGTTGCACCATAAAGATGATTTTTAGGGGAAGCAATCGCGCTTAAGGCGCGAGTTTCCGGCCCAATTGGGCCCAATTGGCATGAGCGACTTGTCCAATTGACTTGGAAATCGCGGCTGTTATCAGGGGCCGCACCCAGAACGCATCTTGCCCGCATCCGGCGCGAATCCGACCAGAAAGGCCCTCTTTGATGACCCCCGTGACCCCGAAATCCATGGCCAATGCCATCCGTGCCC
>Ga0105164_10002099_pt1 | contig 12445 bp, 10 predicted proteins | sample VDWuncwatermetaG_FD_89674 | JGI IMG/M metagenome (GOLD analysis project Ga0105164, IMG submission 89674) | Wastewater microbial communities from Netherlands to study Microbial Dark Matter (Phase II) - VDW unchlorinated drinking water | ecosystem: Environmental > Aquatic > Freshwater > Drinking...
ACTAGGAAAAGCTCATCGGAGTTTGGGTGGTGATGTCAGTCGAAAACCCCTTCGATGACAGCAAGGCGGAGGCAGCTATCGTTTAATTCCGAGACGAGAATATTTTTATGTTTTTCCAGGATGGAATCGCTGAGTTTTTTCAGGGAAATAGGATCTGTCATCATATGACTCCCTCAGTTTGTTCCAATCGCAATCCAGGCGCAGACTGAACAAGTGCCTTAGCGATCTTGATCATTTTCTTTTCAGGATAATTATATATTATTTTGTAACCGTGATCGACATAGAGATTTATGAGCTTGGTATTTGAGTCGGATGTGTAAGTGGCGGCTTCTGTCATTCCTTGACCACGCATCCATTCCTCGCCGTGAGATAACAGACTCGTAGCAACTGCCTGCCTTCTAAATTCAGGTGCGACAAATGTCGTCGAAAATAATCCAATGGATTTACCTGCGTCATCTTTGTCGATTCGCACGATGGTATGACCAAGAATCTGAGTTTCATTGTTCTCGGCAACAAAAACCTGAGCCGTGCTCTGTTTTGGATCGAGATGGAACATGACTCTTTGCTTGAGCCAACCCATCGTGTACATCGAACCGCCCTCTTCCTCGCCGAGAACTTCGACAAGGGTTTCGCGCATTCTTTTTGCGATCAGCTCAATTTCATTTGTGGAATCAGGTTTGATTGGTCGAATTTTGACGGTATCGTCGAGATCCGAGTTCAGGATCGCATACAGCTTGCCATCAAAAATCTTGCCGTCTTTTTTATGATGACTACGCAGATAGCCTTCGCATTGAAAGCCCGCTTTTTCTAAAACTCTGGCAGAGCCAATATTGAAATGAAAAACATCGGCGGTGATGCGCGTAAGACCAAATTCCTTGAAACCAAACTCAACCGCTTTCTTCACGGCAGCGGTCATGATCCCATTTTTCCAATAGGGCTTAGCCAGCCAATAACCAAGTTCTGCCTTGTGGTCTTCGCCTATCGTGAGTCCTAAAAATCCGATTCCACCAATGAGCGCATCATTGTCAGAGCGGCGTACCGCCCAATTGACCGAGCGACCGCTTTGGTTGGCAGTGGCTTCGATATTGTGATTGATCCACCAATCCGCGTCGGCTTCCGTATAGGGAAACGGAATTGCCAGAGTCTGATCGTAGATTTGTTTTTCTTGGAGGTGTTCGAGGTAGGCAGCTTTATCAGAGGGCGCGATGTCAGAGATGTGGTAGGAGTCGTTGATCTGTAATTTCATCGGCTACTCCGTTTAACTTTTTAACCTCATTGCATGGCAGTTTTAGTATATGTCCGCTATAGCGCAGTTTTCTCAATACGCTGGTTTCCAGCCGTGAGAAAACAACTCTGGATGATCTTGTAAACCTCGTACCCAGAACGCTACACTGTTAAGGCGAATCTGGTTTTCAAGTTTCTCGCCAATCGACGAGGAGCGCACTCCACTATAGTAATGAGAAAAGTACCCGTTGGCGATGCCGCCGATGAAACCAGTAAATACGTTATAGAGGTAGCGACACGACTTTTCGTCGGTGCTGCTGATTTGACAAGAAACGATCTGTTTTTCTTTATTTTCTACGGTGCAGTGATAATGGGCTTTGAGATTGAATGCTTCAATCCAAGTTGTCCAAAGACCAGAATCAATTGAAATCAATTCTGGTTTCAACAAAGAGAGCCGATTTAGGTAATTCCGATTATGAAGTTCTATCGCAGCTTTTGATACAGCACTTGAATCATATACTGGGCAGAGCTTGTAATTGACCGTGACGACGGGCTTGCCTTCTACAGTTAGAGATTTATAGGAGAACTCTGGATTTCCCTGTGAGCTTCCACAGTAACCATAACTATTAGGATAAAACCAAAACTGATTGGGATTTTCTGAATCGGGATGAACTTTGAGCATGATTGGTTCTTGAAATCCGACGGATTGATCGAAAACAGGGAGAGCAAGTGCAGAAGTTGAGATTAGAAGGACGAATGTTGATAGTATTGTTTTCATCTAGTTTCCTTTTCTGTGCACCTTGCAGGGGAACCCTTACAGGTCAATCCTGTTTAACTTTTTAACCTTTAAGCCTCATCCCTGGCGTTTTGGATTTTGTTTTCCACGGTCTTTTCATCTATTTACGAGAAAGCCAATTTAGGAAAAATTGGTTGCGGGGGCCGGATTTGAACCGACGACCTTCGGGTTATGAGCCCGACGAGCTACCAGGCTGCTCCACCCCGCGCCAGGATTTTCGTTAGAAAGTTCGTGTAACCTACAGGTAGCCCTACCATTCGTCAACCCCCTGAACGGAAAATACCTGAAATCTCTAAGAAAAGAGTGCAAGCCTTGAGCAAACAGTGACGGCTGCTGCGTTCTGATCATGCTTTGGTTTTTGAGGCGGCTAAATTTGCGCGAGTCTGAACAGGGCCTTTTAACGGGCAGCTTTGGTTGCATTTTTCAACTGCATGACGTAGCGCCACCTACAGATGTTTTAAAGAGAGGTTTCAAGGAGAGGCTCGTTCAGAGGCTGTCATCAGCCAATCCACTGAAGGACTCAAGAAACTGTAGGCAATTCGCCCTCTTTTGTCGATCACCATGACTAGTGAGGGATGACCGATCTCGCCGGTCTTCAAGTCGCGTTTCGCAGGGACATTAAACTCTTTAAGAATATTTTCCACGTTGGAGATCTTACCGGAAAGTAAGTATGACCGCTCTGTCATTCCCCAGCTCTTTACACGCTTCAATAATGTGCCGGGTGTATCCCGCCAAGGATCAATCGTGATAAATACTGCGCGAACTTCGGCGTTCAGGCCACCTGCAGCTCGAAGTCGTTTCTGCGCTTCGAGAACATTGTGCACTAATATCGGACAAACTGTTGTGCAATGAGAATATGCAAATGTGAGAAAAGTCACCTGGCCTTTGAAGTTCTGTTCAGAAAATGGTTTACCGTGTTGATCGATGAGTGAAAACGCAGGGACAGGCCTTTCTGTCTGTGGGTAATCGGTGGGCAATGCATTCTTACCTTGGGAGCCGTTGCTGTTTTGGGATCCTTGCTCACCAGCGACCAGACGTCGGCCTACGATGTGGTTCTCGACCGCGAGCGTAACCAGCAAAGTCAGAGTCAAACCAATCGCAAAGCGAAATGAACGCAGGTAGTTTGAGGGCATATTGAGTCGTTTGCGCATTGTGAATGGGTTTATCAAAAAAACGACAGAATACAACGGTTTGTTTTCCTGGAAAATCTGGCTAGGCAGGATGGGCTCGCCATAAAAAGGCTGATGCCACGGAAAAACAGCTACAGGTATTTGTTCAGCCTGCTGATGTCGGTACATGTAAATCATGTGTGATTTAAATTAAGGCTCCTGATGTTGTTTTTCATCATTTAATCGTCGTCCTTGGAGAGTCAGGCTTAGCGTCACGGGTTGATTTCGCCTTCCTATCGGCGCACACTCTATCAACTACCTCTCGGGTATCCTCGCGAACTTTACAATTTTTCGCGCCAAAACGTGCCCCGATCTCATGTTGAGTCTTAGTCCAGTCGAAGTCCACGTCCCACGTTCGGAGCTTCCGTCGAGCGTTTCTGCATCTTTCATCTGACCAACCATCAATGCCACAAGAAACCCTACTACCGTCGGTATCATACGATCGGTTCAATATTTTCGGTCCACCGAATCGAATGTGCGTGCAAGGGAGGCCCTCTTTCCCACCCAGGTACCACTCACCATAGAGAGTTGCCGCATCCACTTGAACTAAATCATTCCGAAATCGTGCGATTACAGATTTCTCCCATAAGCTATCCGGGGGTCCATAGGAACGTTCTTTTTCGACGAGAATTTTCTCCACCTGTCGAGCGAAATCAGGAGCGTTAAATTTCGAATTGAAGTCCTTTTCAAGTTCGATTTTTTTTCTCTGAAGACGCTTTATTTCTGGACATAGACGGGTGGCTCTGTACGTTGCCGCAATCAAACCCGCTACCTTTTCAGCGGTCTCAGGCTCTAATCCGCATTTGACCAATTCGCATCCTGTGATGGCCCCACCGGAAAAATGATATGATTTTGAGGGTAGCTTTGTCGGTTTCACTCTATGAGGTCGTTCCTGGGCTGCGATTACTTCAGCGCTTAACGTGCGAGGTAGTTGGAAACTTGGATCTATACTTCCTTGCGCGAACACACTCGATGTTCGCCCTGGACAACTCCAGGTTTTTTCTACCTGCGGCATATTTGGAAACAACATTGCTGTTTTAATGTTCTTAGCCTCATTTAATAGTAGATCAATTGTCTGGCTAAGAATTATGAACTCAGGGTTGGCTGATTCCAGCCCTTTTAGGTCGCGGCGCTTCTGGTTCACCTCCGTTTGTATCTCATCAAGGCGCGTCTGAGCATCGCTTCGTGTCGTTGAATTAGGTTGGTAGTATGTATACTCTGTGGCGATGTCATCGTTGGTACACATTCCCACAAGAGTCATAGCCAAAGTCGAATTACCATTTGTAGCTTCTAGAGCCCTCTGCCACAACCAACCTGGTTTTTGATCGGCAAATCGTCCCTTACCTGTTTTTTCGGAAAGTGTCGGGCGCCCTGAGTCCAGTTTACCGGACTGCCAGTCGGCCTCATCCACCTGATTCCAAAATTTTCTGGCGAGTTCCGAAAAACACTGGTTGTCCAACTGGAAATTCTGAAAGTGCCTATCAAGTCCTTTGTTTGAAGAACCGATGTTGTTACTTTCATAGTTTTTAGCACCAACCAGTGTCGAGAGTCTTTGGCTGGCGCACTTAGCGCTCGATTCCGGAAGAAAATCATTGATCGCTCTAATAGCGGCGCTCAAGCTTTCCAAATTCGATGTCTCTGTCGTTTTTCCCACTCCAGCCCTTTGGTCGTCAGCATGGGAAACAGACCAAGGGGAAAAAAATAGAAAAAAACAAGTCGAACCCGTCAGCATGGAATACCTGATGGCTCTCATCATACATCATTTCCATTACTAACGACGCCCAAAATCCTACAGGTTGTTTTAAGTTCAGTTCCAGATCGGCGTCCACTGACCGTGACTGTAAACCAACTCCAACCGTCGGTTTCAAAATTCAGAGAAAGATTTTTTTTCTGCCCGAGTAGCCAGGGAGTCTCGTGCGTAACTATTTCTCCCCATGGGAATACGACGAGCGCCGGAGTAGCATCAGTGATTCCGAATGTAACCGTAGTTGCAAGTCGAGCTCGGATCAGAACGGGCTCAAGAGGAGATCTCATTCTGCCAATTTTGTGCTTGTCATTTGTCTGGATCGATAGAGTGCCCTTACAAATGAGCGCATCTTCAGCTCGTAGAACACTCGAAAATAATAGTGTTCCGACCACGGCAAGTTTACGAGCTAGACATCGTTTCATGTAGGCTCCGAAATTGAGATTACAAGATCACTGACAAGATCACTGACAAAATCACTGACAAGATGGATCGCCAGGCATGCACTGTCCGTTGTCCATTCCTGGTGGAAGCATTGGCATGGGCGGTGGCATCTGCGGTGCTGGTTCATAGCTATGCACTGGGAGCGGTGGTGGATCGTAGTGGGGTGGCTCATAGGGTGGCGGCGATGAGTTCGAAGCTCTAACTCCTGGGTTGGCGATCCTGGGGGCTTTAATCGAGCCTCTGGAAGCTGGAATTCGCCCTTGGTTGGCTAAGTAGGCTTTAGCCACGGTTTTCGCTTCGCCCTTAGTGCAGGATTTCTTATTCTTTTGAATCGCGCAGGCTTGTTTGAGTGAACGGCGTGCGAGTTTGCGTGCGGCCGGAGTGTTTTTGCGAAGATCTGCCATGCCGACCTCCAAGCAAGCATTGGCATCGCGTTTAGAAGTGCAGTTTTTTCGAAGTTCAACCTCCGAGGCGGCTCGCGCATCAGGAGTTAGCCCGAGGCTTGTAGTAAGAGCGAAAAGCAATACAACGTTGACGAGAATATTGATTCTTTTAAATTTGGTCTTCATGGTAACTCCCATGAAAACCTTTCGGCGAATACCGGACTCGACTAAAGAAGTAAGCACGAAATTGTTGTCCTAGACCTGCCAAAAAAAGTTGTTCGCCTTGAGCTGCTGTATTGTGTCAGGAGCTGATTGGATCAAAACGGGACACCTTCGATTTACGGTGATGCTTGTTCCTGTTAGTTGACCGGTGCTAGATTGAGACTCCCTAGTAATGAAGAGAGTCTTCGGTGATTAAGAATATGCACATTGAGGTCGAGCATTTTCCAATAGCTGGTCGCTTTACCATTGCTCGTGGTTCGAAAACCGAAGCCGTAGTGGTGACGGTGAGACTAGAGGCAGAGACGACGAGTGGCGCCGAGGTCCGGGGCTGGGGCTGGGGAGAGTGCGTTCCGTACACGCGTTACGGTGAAACGGTCGAAGGAGTGGTGGCGGCACTTGATTCGGTTCGCGATGCGGTTCTGGCTGGTGCTGATCGGGCGCATGTGCAGGCGCTTTTGCCCCATGGTGCTGCTCGTAATTCTCTTGATTGTGCTTATTGGGATTTAGAGGCCAAGTTAAGTGGAGTGCCCGCTTCCAAACGAGCAGCAGTCGGCGAGCTTCGGTCTGTAACCACAGCCTATACCATCAGTCTTGACACCCCATCGGCTATGGCAGAAAGCGTACTGAAAGCTCAAGGTCGTCCGGTACTGAAAGTGAAACTCGGTGGACCCGGTGGTGATCTTGAACGCATTCGTGCGATTCGCCAAGCTGCACCTCGGGCTATTTTGATAGCGGATGCGAACGAGGGTTGGACGGAAGAGAATTTCGATGAACATTTGAGTGCTTGCGCGGAATCTCGTTTTGCACTTATCGAACAGCCGCTGCCAGCGGCGCGCGATGAGTTTTTGCGTGGTCGCGATTTGCCCCCGGTGCCATTATGTGCTGATGAGAGTGTTCATGATCGCCCGAGTCTTGCGCGCCTCAAGGGTCTTTATCAAGTCGTGAATGTGAAACTCGATAAAACCGGTGGTTTGACCGAGGCTTTGCTGATGGTCCGAGAGGCAGAGAAATTGGGTTTGGGGATCATGGTCGGCTGTATGGTGGGAACTTCGCTCGCTATGGCGCCAGCGTTACTTCTGGCGGGCCGAGCGCAGTTTATCGATCTTGATGGACCTTTGCTTTTGGCACGTGATCGCGACAATGGTCTTAAGTATGAGGGGAGTATTATTTTTCCACCTGAGTCTTTGCTTTGGGGTTAGCTGAAGTCTTCTAGACTTCAAGGGCCTTTACCACGGAGAGTGCTAAAGTCTAACATTACTGAATGACGATGAAAATCCAAGCACAGGTTCTCTTTGCTTCGCTGTTAATCATGGGTAATCAGAGCGAAGCAGCTCGTCGCGAGCCAGGAGCTGCCAGGTCGGTCAAGCTCGCCAGTGTCGCCAGTGTCGCCAGTGGAACTGACGTCGCCGATGCGAAGGCCATAGAGAGTGGCGCGTCCGCAACTGCTGCCGGTGTTACTGAATCTCCCGTCAACACATACGTAAAACCCGGTGCAGTGAGCGGCGGATCAACGGAATCGATTCGAATACAATTGATGGGCGAACCAAGTTCGCTGGATCCTGCGCACCTCATCGATCAATATGGATTGTCGATTATGAGGAATGTCATACAAGGTTTATTTAAGCTCGATGCCCAGGGTAAACTCGTGAATGGCCTTGTCGAGACCTACGAAATCTCTGCCGATGGCTTGAGTTATCGATTTAAACTTAAGAAAAATGCCAAGTGGTCCGATGGTCGAGCGGTGACTATAGAGGACTTTGTTTTTGGACTTCGTCGGACGGTGGATCCAAAAGTCGCCTGTGCCGATGCAGATTCATTTTTGGCAATCGTCAACGCGCGCGAAATTTTCTATGGCAGAGCCCCCGTGGATTCGCTGGGGGTAAAGCGAGTGGGCAATGAGTTGCGAATTCAACTAATCAGGCCAGATCCGGCATTTCTATTGGAACTCAGCATGCCTTCGGCCGGTCCCATTCGCAGAGACCTAGTTGAAGCCAATAAGGGCAAATGGAGTTCGCGTCATCCGGTGACAGGGGATTATTTTATCGCTTCGCAGACGCGTGAAATGATTGAGCTGCAGCCAAATCCTCTCTTTCGAGCGCGTGGACATCGTCCTGTTACCTTTAAGCTTGTGCAGGAAGGAGTTGAGGCACTTCGCCAACTCGAGAGCGGGGAGCTTGATATTCTTACTCGAATCCCAATGGCTTCGGTCAATGAAATGCGAGAAAAGGGTTTGCTAAAAATCGTACCGAGCACGACGATCTTCTATGTGTCCTTTAATCTTTCCAAACCACCATTTAATCGTCTTGAGTGGCGGCGCGCAATTGCGTCAGTCGTTGATCGCAAGGCCATCGAAGCCAAACTTCAAGGCACTTTTCACGCGGTTACCAGTTATCTGCCAAAGGAACTCGATGGCGCTCTTGCTTATGCGCCGGTAGCAAACAAGGGCGCAGTGAATCTTGTAAAAAAGGCGATCATTCAAGGGAAATTTCCGAAGACGCCTATTCAGTTTGCTTTCGCAAACTCCGAAGTTAGTGCCCTGATGGCTGAGTCACTAAAAGAGGCTTTTGCAAAAGAGCTGGGACTTGAGGTGACGCTCGCCCCGACGGATTTGAAGAGCCTTTTGGTTCGCCTGACAAAAGATCCACCGGAGATGTACTTATTAGGGAAAACCGCCTATTTCAATGATTCCATCACGCACCTTGCGGCCTTCACAAATATTCCAGACGCCAATTATTCTCGTTACCGAAGTTCTGAGTATGAACAGTTGGTAAATAAAATACGTTTAAATCCAACCAGCGCCAAACGTATCGATCTCGCGCGTCGCGCTAACATTACTTTGGTCAATAAGGATGTCGTTTTGGTTCCGCTCATGATGCGATCGCAAACGTTTGGCATCAGTCCTAAGATCAAGGGCTTCAAGGTAAGCCCGTATCAAGTCATTCACCTCGCGGCATTGCGCAAATGAGAGTGTCTAGGTTTTAGCTAGTTGTTGGACGCTCGTACACAGTTCTGGAGTCGTCGCCGTCGCTGTCTCAAGTTGAGAATCCTGAATCACATTAGATATCATCCGGTTATTGCCGAACGTACGTCCTTCAGGTATGGCATGCCGCTCGCATTTCCCCCAAGCGAGACCAGATACAATTAAAAAAACAATGACCAAGAACAATGACCAAGAACAATGACCAAGGGGTGATAAAAATGTCTTTCATTAACTTGAGACTTGGAAAACTACGTAACCAGTCTATGAAAATTTCAACACTCGCTGTGGTGTTCTCGCTCGGTTTAAGCGGGTGCAGCTTAAGTTCGCAAAATGCTGCGGAAGATTCAAGTTCCTTTGGTGAGGTGGCTAGTGAAAAACCCGTAGGCAATGAAATTATTCCGGGTCGTTTTATCGTGACAGTCGATTCAACTGTCGATCCTAGTGAGGTCATTCGCGATCACGGGATCAATCCGCAGTTCGTCTATAACAGAGCCCTCAAGGGATTTGCTGGGTCGATTTCTGAGGCCGCTCGGACTGGGCTTATGGGTGATCATCGTGTGGTTGAAATTGAACAGGATCAAGTAATGAGAGCTTCTGAGTTACAAGCTAATCCGACATGGGGTCTGGACCGAATCGATCAGCGGGCGCTACCGTTGGATGCGAGCTACGGATCTGTTGTGCCGGGTGCCAGTGTGACCGCCTATATCATCGATACCGGAATTCTTCTAAATCATAGTGAGTTTAATGGACGTGCCCTATTCGGATTTGACGCTTTTGGTGGCAACGGTACGGACTGCAACGGACATGGTACCCACGTCGCTGGTACTGTCGGTGGCGCAACATATGGTGTCGCAAAAGGAGTAAGCCTTGTCGCTGTCCGCGTGCTCGATTGTAATGGTTCGGGTTCGACAAGCGGAGTGATCGCCGGCATCGACTGGGTAGCTACTCACCATACGTCTTCTGCGGTCGCCAACCTTTCACTCGGAGGCGGCGCTAGCACAGCTCTTGATAATGCGATGAAGCGGATGATCCTCTCTGGTGTGGCTAGCGCTGTTGCCGCAGGCAACGATGGTCGTGATGCCTGCTCCTATTCGCCGGCGCGAGTAAGTGAAGCGATGACAGTTGGTGCGTCCTCGAATACCGACGCTAAGGCATCATGGTCGAACTATGGAAAATGCGTCGATTGGTTTGCTCCAGGTGTTTCGATTACTTCCGCTTGGTCAACGGGCGTGGATGCGACGAACACGATCAGCGGGACCTCGATGGCATCGCCGCACACAGCTGGTGTTGCCGCTCTTTATTTGGATGCCCACCCTGGATCTTCGCCAGTACAAGTTCGCGATGCGCTTTTGAGCTTTACGACCAAGGGCATTATTACCTTGTCGAGTACCGCTAATAATCATCTTCTCCATTCTCTAGAGTCATTAGAAGGGACAGGTGACTATGCGACTCCGACTGTCACGTTGACCAATCCAGTCAATGACGCAATTGTTGCTCGGCGGAGCTACGTCACGCTCAGCGCTTCGGCGACAGATAATGTTGCAGTAAAGACGGTGGAGTTTTATGCCAACGGTTCACGTGTTTGCTCGGATTCGATTGCGCCGTTTAGCTGTTCATGGAAAGCACCACCGTATGCGACTACCGTCACGTTCCAGGCTCGAGCTCTTGATGCCGCTGGTAATGTCGGTGGCTCAGAACTCGTCACGGTCAAGGTTCAATAACGATTAAGAACAGACTGACTATGCCGGAGCGCTAGTCAGTCCTATAGCTACTTAACAGAAAGGTAGCTTGCACTCTCGATCATCGGTAAAACCGGAACCTGGTTGAAGATCTCATCAAACGAGAACGTGAATTTGCTTAACGAGAAGAGCGCGAACTCGGCGATAATGACGCCCTTGAAGTTTCCGGTATACCGGCTTTGAATGTTAGGTGCCACCAACATCAGTCGTTCGAAGTGCACAGCTCTTGGCTCCGTACCGCCTCGGCAAGAGGCATCTTGAACTCCGGCCTTAGCAACAAAGTTGCTGAGTTGATCTAGTCTGGCGATGGCCTCTGGAGAGTTGCCTTTGAGGCGACGAGTTTCAGCGCTGTGGCTGCCTAGGCGAAGTAACAGAGGTTTATAGTTTCCCGCGCGCTGAGTATGATACCAACCGAGGTTGGTGGCGGATTCGCAATCAGTCATGCCTACTCCCATCGTAATGGAGTCGGAACTCACGACTTGCAGGTTCATGAGATTCTTAACTGAAGTCGACGAAGAGTGTTTTAAGTACTTGATCTCGCCCTGTTGAAATACTGAACCCGTGGCGTAGATACGACAGCCCTCAACGGTTTCGATGGTAACATCTTTCAGGAACAAGATGCCGTCGATTCCGAGATCGCCGTCACAAGTCACTTTGCCAGTAGCTAGGACGTAGTTCATGCCGTCGACATTCGTTGCCTCGACTCCGCCAAGATCGGGAGAGGTCGGGGAATTTTTATAGAAAGTGATGGGCTGTGAGCCCATAGCGAGTTTAGCTGTAAGTGTGGCGGCAGCGGGCGTTCCAATATAAATCTGGTTTTTCGCCACAACAGAAGGGGAATAGGGCTTACCTGCGACCCGCTTTTGATCTTCGATGGCGCTGACGTAGTCGTGAATGGTGTTGGCCGCGAACTGCGCGGTGAGGGCTGCCGGAATAGGAAGAGTTATGGAGGCGTTAACAGGTCGTCGATTGGTATCAGTGTCAGGAAGACTTGGGTCAATGAGCGTGTAGGTTTGGCGCGTTAGATCGACACCGATGGGAGCGTTGGGAACAAGGATGCTCGCCGTAAATGCTGCCGTTTTCCAGCTGGCGAGTGCGTGGTCAGAGTAAGCACTTGTGTGCCCACTTGCGGGTGTCCAGGAAGAGAAAATAGACCCGTTCGTTACCGCAAGTGCCTTCTTGCCAAAAAAGAAATCGTCACCGAAACCGAAGTCGGTAATGACGGTACTCTTGACATTGGCGTGGCAGGCGATACAGGACAAAGCCCGAACGGCCATGGCCGGTTGAACCTGATGAAAAGGATTTCCTGCGGTGACGGTTATTTTTTTTGAATTGAGGTTTCCCTCGGAATCACGAACTAATAGGTCGATGTAGTCAGTGCCGCGGAAATTGCGGTTCGGCGTATAACTGATTGAGTAGGCACCTGTAGACACCACATGGCCATTGGGAGTGTTGGCCGAGCGTGAACCGTCTTTGGAGACGAGAATCGACAGCGCAGTGTCTTCTATATCGTGGGCCTCAATCACTAAGGGGTTGTTAGTTGAATTCATATCGCAACCGAGTGAATCGGTAACGATCCAAGGCAGGTCATTTGCCGGTTTGATCATGATCTCCGCGGTTCTTACGACCGGATCTAAGCCCTCAACTGTTTCAGAGAACGAGAAGCTATCTTTACCAAAATAATTTTTACCCGGCATATATTGGAATTTACCAGATTCTTCCGCGATCGCGGTTAACTCCCCAT